>ENA-ORLW01003243-ORLW01003243.1-human-gut-metagenome-genome-assembly--contig:-NODE-3243-length-12837-cov-3.248824_pt1 | contig 12837 bp, 10 predicted proteins | sample MGYA00243017_ERZ508829 | MGnify/ENA primary metagenome ERZ508829 (study PRJEB26277, sample SAMN04329776) | human gut metagenome | biome: human-associated habitat | host: Homo sapiens | place: USA...
AATATGGTGAGGATGAGCGTGAATATGCTGCCCACCAGACCTCCTATTATATCCATGACTCTCTTTAACAGCATCTGCTTTGGTGTTGCGTAGTTCATCATGGTCGTGACCACGGTCTCACCGTTTATCTTCTGGATAAGCTGCTTGTCGCCGTGGGTCCTCACGATGGATGATATGCACATGTGAACCGTGATGCCGCCCTCGATAAATGCGTCTATTAGGGTGTTCGCATATCCGTATGCTCCGCGCACATCCACATATATCTCGTCCACCCATGCGGTTCTCACATAGTCAACTGCGCTGTTGTAATCTGCCACCACCGGCACTCCCTGGATCTCCTGACCGATGAGATTGGCATCTACCACCATGACTCCTACTATATCAAACCCGGAGTAGTTCTTCTCCTTGAGCCCTGCCACCACATCATCTGCTATATGTCTGGTGGTCATAACGAGCAGCTTCTTGCCCTTGCCCTTCTCTGCATATTTCTCAAGATGCTTCTTCCACAGGCTTCTCACCGCGAATGTGGCATACACATATATGGCCCACATGAGCAGTATGGTAATTCTGGAATATATAGATGTATCCTTGAGGACAAACACATACAGAAGGAGCAGTGCAACTATCACGAAACCGTTCTTGAAGCTGGATATGAATTCCTTGAAGTATCCTCTTCTGAGAACGCCCTCATATGTATTCAGGAATATCATGGCTACTATATCCGCCAGCTCCATGATGATAGCCAGCGCGAGATAATCTCTGCTCGCATACGGATTTACCATGCCGTGTCTGATCTGGAATGCCACAAGAAATGATAATTGAAGTACTATAAGATCCAGCAGCATGAAGTCGAAGTGCTTCAGCCAGCCCTTTGCGCCTTTCTGATACATAATTTTCTCTCCTCATCCTCTGTCGTCAGGGTCATATTTGTGCCCGCATGACCCAGTCTGTTGATTCATACATGAAATGACTCAGCCCGTGTGATTGTCGGCTGAACCTTTTCATCTGTAAACCATGATACGCATTAAACGGTCTGTTATTTATCACCCACACCGGCGGCGCGGAACGTCCTGTGGCATGGACATTCGTTTTGCGCCACCGGCTAGGGCTTGGAACTATTTAACATAGCAGGATGATTATTTAACCTTGTAAATAATTGACTTGCTGTATGCCTTGTAGTTCTTTGTTGCAGCAACCTTAACAGTGATTCTTACCTTTGTGCCCTTCTTGACACCCTTACCAACAGTAATCTTGCCATTCTTAACCTTGACCTTCTTATTGGCTGACTTGTAAGTAACCTTTGCCTTTGCCTTAACACCAGATACAGTGATCTTCTTCTTAGAAGCATTTACCTTAACCTTAACAGACTTCTGAGCAGCCTTGTTAATTGTGTAGTAAATTGTCTTTGTACCCTTGTAGTTGTTGATACCCTTTACGGTAATCTTATACTTGCCAGCGTTCTTAGCCTTAGTTACACCAGTAATCTTGTAATCAGTACCTCTCTTGAGAACTGTGTTACCATACTTAACTGTAACCTTGGTTGTCTGATTCTTAGCATTGTATGTCTTTGCAGCAGCAGTAGCCTTGTAGCTCTGCTGTGCGTTAACTGTGTACTTAACTGTTGTATCGCCTGAATAGTTACCTATTCCCTTGATCTTAACTGTGTATGTACCAGCCTTTGTTGCCTTAAGGCTTCCTGAAACGACTTTGAAATCCTTGTTCAGGGTAAGTGTCTTACCGTTAACAACAATTGTTGTTGTCTGGCTCTTTGCATTGTATGTAAGCGACTTTGCTGTAGCAGACTTAACGTCTACCTTAGCTGGTGATGATGTAGCTGCAAATGCAACTGTTGGCACCATCATTTCGATACATACAACTATAGCCAACAGCTTCTTTAAATTCTTCACAATAAATTCCTCCTTCCCAAAAAGTTCTATTGTATTGAATATATGATAAAACGCCCTGTACGCCACTATACATGGCGTTATATCCAAATTGAATTATTTTGACGGGGCGCTGTCTCTGGAGGCTGCAGCCTCTTTGCCGTAAGTGCCATAACCATAGCCGTACTGGCTATAGTATTTGCCATACTTGCCGTAATATTTCTTGTATGTTCTCCCCGTTGTCTCAACTCTGTTGAGTATGACTCCAAGCAGCGTACAACCTACCTGGTCAAGCTGCTGGAATGACTGTTTGATGAGACTTCTTGATGTCTCACCTGCTCTGACTACCAGAGCTGCGCCATCGCACAGTGATGCGATCTGAGCGGCATCCGCCACACTGCCAAGCGGTGGCGAGTCTATAATGACATACCTATATGTCTCTGCCAGCTTGTCAAGAAGCTCTGCAAATCTAGCATCCTCCAGAAGAGCCGATGGATTCTCCAGAAGGTTCATACAAGGTACGATGTATGCATTTTCTACCTGTGTTTCATAGATGACATCCTCCATCTCGGACTGTCCCGAAAGGAAATATCCAAGATCCGGAAGCTTGTCAGCATCCTTTATGTGATGTCTGTCCTTTATGACTGACTTACGAAGATCCACATCCACCAGCACTGCAGGGAATCCTGCCTCGGCGAGCATCTTCCACAGGTTGATCGCCACGCTGCTCTTGCCCTCATTTGGCATGCTGCTGGTTATGAGTATCTTTCTTGTGTTCTTGCCACAGAACTTTATGTTGATCCTGAGACGGTTCATCGCCTCCTCCACTGCATATGGGAGTTCCTGAAACTCTATGTTAAGCTTCTTCATGCTCTGACCCTCTCTTTCCTGTTATGTTTCTTTCCAGGCTCTTCATCTGAATCGTCTGTTCTGAACTGGTCGCTCTCAGGTATTGTCGTGAGCGGTACTATTCCGAAATACTTCTCCATGTCGTCTGCTGAGTGGATCGTGTCATCCATCAGGTATCCCACAATGACGATCAGGCAGTAGATGAGTGCTCCAAGCAATGCACCTATGGCGGTGTACTTAAGGTAGCTTGGTCCGACCTTCTGGTCTGCTACCCTTGCAACCTGGGCTATGTTAGGTGCGCTTGTGCTCATGGTATCCGGTAGATACTCTATCGACACGTTTGCCAGTGTATTTGCAATGTCACATGCCTGCTGCTTGTCAGTGCTTGTGACCGTGATCTTCATGACTCGTGTGTCTGAAGGATTCTCAAGGGTTATCATCTTGGCAAGCCCCTCTGAGTCCATATCAAGGCCGAGCTTTTCGATGACCTGGTCGAGAACCGGATAGCTGAGTATCAGGTCTTCGTAATCCTTGGTAAGGGATGAACCGATGTTAAGGTCTTGGAGATTTACTATGGAATCATCTGATGCTGATACCACGTACAGCTTGGCTGTCGACTGGTATGTCGGCTTGATCAGGAAGTATGCAAATGCGTTGAACAGCACCGCACCGATCAGGAAGCACAGTATGATGTATGGGAGCTTCTCAAGAAGCGCCATTCCCATGTCCAGGAGATCGATCTCGTTTTCATCATCCTCTGTATTCTTGTATGTGTTCACTGCGGCTATCTGTGTGGTCTTATCCTGCACAGCAGCCATTTTCTTGTTGGAATTCATATATTCCCTCCATCCGTTTTTTGTATCTATATCCCCTGCATCAAATGTGTGATGCTAGTTATATTCCTTGTAGAACAGCTCTACGATTGCCTGCTGAAGGCTATCCGCATCCGGCTCCACCTCGACAAATCCGAGATCATCTACGGTCTCTGTTCCAGCTATCGACACCGTTCCGGCGTCCTTTTCCTTGAGAACAAGGAGTGCCAGCTTGGAGAACTTCTGTGAGCTGATGTCAGTCACCATGTAATCTCCCAGGGCGTCATATATGGTCAGTGGATATGTGTTATCCTCGCTGCACTTTGCCGCCAGGTTATCCTTGAGTCCTGCCTTGTACACCTCCTGACGCTTCATTCGCTGGGTGTTGGATTCATCTCCCACATCGAATCTGTCATGGATAAAATGTACTGCCTGCTCATCGGTCAGTGTGATGGTCTCTCCCTGCTTCATGGTCTTATCCACCTTGGAGAAATCATCCTCTATGGTAACCGTGACTCCGCCAGCCAGATTGTTGATGGTTCCTATGGCCCCCATATTCACCGCTGCGTATCCGTCTATCTTCTGGCCGCCAAGGAAGTTTGACACCGCCTTGACCACGTTCTCGCAGCTTATCTCCATTCCGTCACCATTCTCATGTGCCAGAGCAAGCTGTGCCGGGCTCGTTGCAACGTAGGTTCCGTCGGGATCCAGTGTATCCTGCTCCACTATGGTATTTCTGTCTATGCTCAGCGTCTTGTATGTTCCATCTGTCAGGTCTCTGACCATCAGCATGACCACATCGCATCGGCCTGCCCCCTCATAATCGGTGACTTTCTGAACCTTGCCCATGTTGTCGATTCCCATAAAAAGATATGTTTCTATATTCTTCTTGGGAACGTATTTGACTCCGTCCACCTCGATCATGCCTTCGACCGCCTGTGTGCCCGATGCATTGTGTGATGCATTTCCTTTTGTCGGTCTGAGTGCTATCGCCAGTACAATGCATACGACCAGTATGGCTGTGATCACAAGTCCAAGCTTCTTGTATATTCTCTTTTTTTCTGATAGTGTTCTGTTCCTGTATGACATATGTATCACCTCGTTGGAATGTAATGTGCTATCTCAGAACGTTCAGCATAAGCAGGTCTGTTCCCGCTGTAGGCCACTTCTTCTCGCACACAATAAGGCCACACAGTATTATAAACAGTACAATACTGATGATTATCGCTGTCTTCTTAGACATGTTGTTGTCCTCCATCTATCTGTTTATCTTTTACATGTTTCGTTGTTATTGCTGATTATGGGTGTATCTGATGTTCTTTCAGGAGCTTTGTTCCGTAGCTGTCCATGTTCTCTAGGAATTCATGTCCCAGCTTCTTCTCCAGCACCTCGCGGCCCAGCCACAAGTTCGGCACCCTGTGATGCATACCATGGCAGTCGCTTCCTATGATGTGTGCCTGTCCTTTCTTGAACATCTTGAGCATTTTGCCCTTCTGTCTGAAATCCAGAAGTGTCTCCGCATTCACCTGCACCGTAACTGGCAGTTCAAGGATCTGTCTCACATATGGCTTGTTGCCTGGTATCTGTAAGAATCGCTCTATATGAGCTAGTATGATATGGAAATGTCTCTTCTCAATTAAGTCTCGTACTTCCTGCACTACCGAATCACTCCATGTCACAAACGGCATCTCCAGCAACATGATATCAGTTCCTTCTACTTTTAGTGCGTCCGTTTTCTCCGCTCTGCTTATTCCTGCAAAGAACGCGACCTCTGCCCCCATTATAATCTGCGGTATGTCCATATTCTCAGCCATGACTTTATCATATGCTTTCTGTCTTGAATCAATGAACCTCTCCACAGTATTTGAATCAGCATAAAAGTGCGGCGTCGCTATCATAGTATCCACGCCGTGCTCTTTGCACATCCGAAGCATGCCTATAGATGTCTCGACATTCCTGCTGCCGTCGTCTATACCCGGCAGTATGTGTGAATGAAAATCTATAACACCCATGTTTTCCTCCTGTTTTCTTTATAAAAAACTATAAATATTTATATAGGAAAATTCTTTATACATGCTCACACCCTAATTTAACAGTTTCTTCACAATTTTTCAATTCCATTTGCGATTTAAAATCGACAAAAATCCTCGTTGATTTTTTGCTTAACTATACAATTTGTATAAAACACTTTATTTTCTTAATCCAATTTCTTCCATCATACATACATAAAAAAAGCGGGATATGATATTTCATATCCCGCCGTGTCAATCTCTTCTTTATTCTATTATACATACATCTCCGAGCCGTTGCCCAGGCAGAATATTCCAAGCTGTCCGCCCTTGCCGCACCCGCAGTCGATGGCAACGTTGTTGTTCTTCTTAACGATCTTGCCCTCACCGCCGAGCTCTGTGGTTGGCACATGTCCAACGACGAGTGTTCTGTTCTTGTAATATGTCTTGTCCAGGTCTGCTGGCTCTGTGATGAAGTCCTCTGTGTCGTACTCATCCAGTTCCTTCTTCGGATCGAAGTTTCTTATTCCGGCGTGAACCAGCACAAATTTCTTTCTCGCCATCATCACTTCGAGGAACGCTTCCTCAGAAATCTCATCTATATACTCTATGACATCCTCACGCTCTTCATCGTCAAGCTGCAGGAACTCCTCCACCGCACCTGAGAGCTCTTCTCCAAGCATGGATGTTATCTTGTCTACCAGCATCTGTGGTGGCACCTCACCTGTGGACTGGATATGGTCATTCAGTGCCTTGAGTGCCTGTGTGATCTTGTACTCGTTCTCACCGACAACTGCGATGACATTATCTCTGCTCATCATATCCTGAAGTATCTTCATGGATCCGCCGCCTGCTCCGATTATATTGCCAAGGACATACAGGACATCCTCGCCCTCAAGAGTGCTGATGACTGCCTCCTCGTTCATGATGTCCTCTTCCTTTATATCGTCAAGGTTCTGAAACTTAAGTTTCTTGAGTGCTCTCTTGTATGCCTCATAATCCCCGTTAATTCCTGAAATAGCATAAAACATGTCTATCATCCTCCTAAGTCTTTTCCTTCTGCCGACTGTGAGCCTGTCCGTTCACGTCCTGACTATTATAACATATTTTCCATATCCTGTAGATATGTATGCGTATTTTTTGAGGGAGGTTTTTCGACGTTTCATGAGCGTCTGCCAAGTTCCCAGAATGCCACGGCACTGGCTGCAGCCACATTCAGGCTGTCCACTCCGTGATACATTGGTATCTTCACTGTGTAGTCGCTGGAATCTATGGTCTCTGTCTTGAGGCCTTCTCCCTCGGTTCCCAGTATTACTGCAAGTCTGTCGATCTGCTTCAGCTCCGGGTCGTGTATATCTATCGTGTCATTTCTTAGCGCCATGGATGCCGTCCTGAAGCCCATACTGTGAAGTTGTTCCATCCCAAACTCCGGCCATATGCCATGATCTGCTTTATTGTGTGCAAGACCCAGGGTGTCAAATGTAATATATGTCCACGGTATCTGGAACACCGTTCCCATGCTGACCCTTACCGCCCTCCTGTAGAGCGGGTCACTGCAGCCCGGCGTGAGCAGTACAGCATCCATCCCGAGTGCCGCCGCACTTCTAAATATCGCTCCCACATTTGTCGGGTTCATCACTTCCTCAAGCACCGCTATTCTGGCGGCATGTTCACACACGCTCTCAACAGACGGCAGCTCTGCCCTCCTCATGGCGCACAGCATCCCCCTTGTCAGGGCAAATCCCGTGAGCTTCGTGAGGACATCAAATGGTGCTGTGTATATCGGTATATCTCCGCACCGCTTTATTATATCCGCGCACTGTCCTTCCACGTGCCTGTCTTCCAATAGAATGGACACTGGCTCGTAACCCGCATCCAGTGCCCTCTCTATGACCTTTGGACTCTCAGCTATGAACAGCCCGGAAGCCGGTTCATATATGTGCGCCAGTTGATTCTCTGACATGCGCGCATATATATCAAGCTCAGGTGCCGAAAGGTCGGTTATATTTATTATTCTCATATCTGTACCTTATCCAGTGCATTTTCAAGATCTGCTATTATGTCTTTTACATTCTCAATGCCCACCGACAGTCTCACAAGATCAGGACTTACTCCTGCCGCCAGAAGCTCCTCGTCATTCATCTGTCTGTGTGTAGCTGATGCAGGATGAAGAACGCATGTATGTGCATCCGCCACATGTGTTGCTATCATCGCAACCTTGAGTTCCTTCATGAAGGCCTCCGCAGCAACTCTTCCTCCCTTGACGCCAAATGACACAACTCCACATGTGCCGTCCGGCATATACTTCTTAGCACGCTCGTAATACTTGCTGCTCTCAAGTCCAGGATAATTTACCCAGGCTATCTTATCGTGTGCCTCGAGGAACTTCGCAACCGCCAGTGCGTTCTCACAGTGACGTGGCATACGCACGTGAAGCGACTCCAGTCCAAGATTGAGCATGTACGAATTCATAGGTGCAGGTATCGGGCCGAGATCTCTCATAAGCTGTGCCACGATCTTGTTGATATATGCGCCGCCCTGGCCGAACTTCTCTGCGTATACCACTCCGTGATATGACTCATCAGGTGTGGTGAGTCCTGGGAACTTGTCTGCGTGTGCCATCCAGTCGAATTTGCCTGAATCCACGATCGCCCCACCCACGGTTGCATCATGTCCGTCCATGTACTTCGTGGTGGAGTGTGTGACTATGTCTGCGCCCCACTCTATAGGTCTGCAGTTGATCGGTGTGGCAAATGTGTTGTCCACGATGAGTGGTACTCCGTGTGCATGTGCCGCATTTGCAAATCTCTCTATATCGAATACTATGAGTGCCGGATTGGCTATGGTCTCGCCAAACACGGCCTTGGTGTTTGGTCTGAACGCTGCCTCAAGTTCCTCGTCCGAGCAGTCAGGATCCACAAATGTGAATTCCACACCCATTCTCTTCATGGTCACAGCAAAAAGGTTGAAGCTTCCTCCGTATATGGTGGATGATGCCACAACGTGATCTCCCACTCCGGCAATGTTGAATACCGAGAAGAATGTTGCTGCCTGTCCTGACGATGTGAGCACTGCTGCCGATCCCCCCTCCAGGGCACATATCTTGGCTGCCACATAGTCATTTGTCGGATTTGCAAGTCTGGTGTAGAAATAGCCGCTCTCCTCAAGGTCAAACAGCTTACCCATATCCTCGCTCGTGTCGTACTTGAACGTTGTGCTCTGTACGATCGGTATCATTCTTGACTCCCCATTCTTAGGCTGGTATCCAGCCTGTATACACATAGTCTCTCTTTCCATTATTCCTTTATACTCCTTTGAATTAATATCGCTCTACTACCTTGCGCTCTATATTCTCATTGTTCAGAACGAACATGTATCTTCCATTCACCAGACGTATGTCCTGCTCTGCCGCGGATATATCTATGTTCAGTGAATTCCTGACAACCACATTCAGATCTGCATTATTGCTGGACAGCATGCCTGTGCCGTCTCTGCTTCCAAGTGCGAAGCACGCCTCGCCCTGAACCGCCAGCCTTGAGTTGGCGTCCGTCATGCGTATGTCTGCTATTCCATGGTCAGATCCCATGGCTATACACGAATTGCCCTTAAGGTTCATGTCCACATGTGCTCTGCTTATATCTACGCTGCATCCATCTCCGTCCAGGGTTCCGACCGCCACGTATCTGTTGCCCGATCCTCTGAGCGATATGGATGTGTTCTTTATCGCGATATCTGCATGCTGGCTCACCGAGCCGATGGCGACTCCATTTGCAGCCTCATAGGTTATGTCTATGTCCGCCTGCAGGAGATTCAGATTCACCGGGGTGCTTATGCTTCCAATAGCAACTCCGTTCTCGCCGTTGATATACAGGTCGTATCGTCCCTTCTCTATACGTATATCTCCTCCGAGTCCGGCGCCTATTGCCACTCCGTTCACACCGTTTGTTTCTATATTAATGGCGCCCTCCTGCTTGAACTTCATGACTCCATGCTTTGAATTAATGTCATTGCCTATTCCGTAATAGCTGTTACCGTTGACGCGGATCATTATATCCCCATCTCCGATAAATGTCACTCTGGACGACTCCGGTATCTTTATTCCGCCATTCCTACAGAAATTCTTACCCTCAAGCATGATGTGCAGATCCGTATTCTCACCGCAGTCTATACAAGGCTTGTCACGGTCGCCCGAGAAGCTTACATTCTGCAGCACTATGGTTCCGGTGAAACCATCCTTTATCTTGAGTGTCATATCTGACTTGAAGCCCTGTGCGCCGACTATGCGAACATTGTTGTCGCCACCGGCTCTCTGTGCCACAACTATCTTCCTGATTCCCCGGGATGTGAGCTTCAGAAGTGATGCACTTCTCTCATGCTCCATGACAAATATGCTGCTGTTCTCAGCCACCTCTTCCTGTTGGTTGTACTGAACTATCTCATTCACAACCTGTGGGGATATGAGCTGTACCACCTCCGCGTTCGGATGGGCGGTATAGTATCCCTGAATGAGATCCGCACCGAGCTGGATGACGGTCTTCATCTCCTTCGTGGTCTCAACGCCCTCTGCCAGCGCCTTGATGTCGTTGGTCGAGGTGAATTCTATTATATCCTTGACGAAATGCTGTCTGTGTGGGTCTGCATCGATCCCTGTCAGAAGCATTCTGTCTATCTTCACATACTCAGGCATATACCTGAGAAGATTGTTTACATTTGAATAGCCTGAGCCGTAGTCGTCTATGGCGATCTCCATGCCATTTCCTCTGAGGAATGCCTTGAGATCATTCAGTTCCGCATCCGACAGCTCTGCTCCCTCGGTAAATTCTATGACGATGCCTGCACACTGGAGCGTCTTCACCTTTGAAATGAATTCATTTCTGTCCTGTGCGTTGAGCATATGCCCCGGCATGCTGTTGATAAATACCTTCTTGCCCCTGAACATCTCAGGATTCGATGCCACGATCTCCACGATGTTGAACAGTGTGAGTTTTTCCACATCGTACAGTCTGTTCAGTCTCTCTGCACTCTCCAGAAGCTCAGGGGGTGACATTCTCATAGGAACCAGTATCCTCATAAGTGCCTCGTATGCAAATATGCTTCCGTCACGGGCACTTACTATAGGCTGGAAATGATATGTAAGCATGTTGTTGTCCAGTATCATAGCTACTATCTCATCTCTCTCCAGATCCCTGTTCGTTATCGTCGCTTTGTTGCGTCCCTTGGCATTGTTCTGTTCTTTTATGCGGTTCTTCTGGTTGACCGCATCGTTGATGAGGGTCTCCAGCTCGGCAGATGACTTGACCAGAGCCTTCTTACATCCGTAATATATACCGAGCTCGTAATCGTCCTTTCCGCCACTGTTTGCCGCCTCAAGCTTCTTCTTGAGTTCCTCGGCTATATATTCTCCCCTTGAGATATCGCCACTCTTTGCCACTGTGGCTATGACGAACTCGTCATTTCCCATCCTCATGGATATCTCGTATGGGGTAAGTATCTCATTTATCGACTGGGCAACATAGCTCAGGACTCTGTCACCCTCTGTTCTTCCGTAATTGCTGTTTATCTGGCGTGTATTCTTCAGATCCACCGCCAACACAAGTATCTCGGACTTCTCTTCAGCGGCCTGGACTATCATGTCATTTGCCCTGCCCATGAAGCCTCTGAAGTTGTACATTCCGGTGAGACCATCTCTTATCTGATCCGCCTCAAGCTTGTTTAGAAGTACATTGAGTCCCTGATGTCTTGCAAATGACTCTATGTCCCTGGCAACCGTCTTGATCCAGGATCTGTATACATCTTCGTACACCCTCGGCTCTGCACCGTAGTTCACCACTGCATAGCCAAAGCTTCTGTCCTGGAAGAACAATGGTGTAAATATGAACGCTGTAGGATAATCCCTGTCCTCGTACAGCTCCGGCAACAGCTTCGCAGACTCGAATACGTCGTCGTAGCGTATGTGTCTCTCTTCTTTTTCATCCGGGCCACACTTTATCAGTCTGTATACATGATCTGTGTAACCGTGGCGAAGTGCCTCATCGCCGGTCATGACCTCCGGATTTCTCCAGTAGTCGTTCAGGCACAGATGGAAGCTCTCAAATGGTCTTATCTGGTACACGTATTCCGACACGGTGTCGAAGAATGACTCCACGCTCGTCTGCGCCACAAGGTCATCCGCCATGTTGTTGAAGCAAGAGTAGAAGCCGGTCTCTGAGAGGTCTGTCTCCCATTTGTCTCTTCTGATCCTGACTGTCTCTCGTTCCCAGCCCTCACAGCCACAGGTTCCACCTATGTACAGCTCCACGTTGGACTTGAATTCCGGTACGTCATGTCCGTTAAGCTTTGCATCTATATATTTCATACAGTAGTGCCCGCAGTCATCCGCCGGTATGTCCGCAGATGTGATCGGAACAGGACTGTTTCTTCCGTCTTCTATGGAGTCATAGCCCACCACGGCTATGTCCTCGGGAACTCTTATTCCATATCTGTCAAATGCGGTGCACACTCCGATGGCCATACAGTCATTTGCACATACGATGGCATCCGGCAGATGCTCCTTATCCTTCACAAGCTCGTCCACCATGTAGTCGCCGCTGTCGTACCAGTATGTTCCATAATATATCATGTCGTCCGTAACCGGCAGGTTGTGCGCCTTCATGCTGTCTATGTAACCGGCGAGTCGCTGCTTGGAGTGTATGTGCTCTTTGAGTCCGCCCAGGAAATATATATTCTTGTGTCCGTGAACCTCTATAAGGTGATCCACGAGTTTTACTATAGGGGTATAATGATCCATCATGACCGTTGGGAATATGTTATTCTCTTTGTCGACTACCACTACCACACCATTTGCAAATTCTGACTGCAGGCGCTTCTCCAGCTTTTCTACGACTCCCGGAGTCTGTATGGTGTCCTGACACAATACCACAGCATCAAAAAGGTTAAAATTAATAAGGTTGTAGATGTTTGAATCGCCAACCTCCCTGTCTGCTGAATCCTGGTACTTCAAAAACATGGAAAATATGCAGACATCGTAATTCATATCATATGCCTGCTTCAGAAATCCCTGCATGAAGCGATTCTGTGTACTCTCTTCAACCTGTGCTGTTATAACGCATATTCTCTTCCTGTTGCTCATCTGATCATCCCCAACTGCATTTTTAAAACATTCTTTATGCAATTATATCATGTTTGCAGGCTAAAAAAAACCTTATTTATGCAATTTGACAAATGCCATAGTTTCATTCAACATTTTTAGTCTAATTTTCACCTCAAGCGCCCTCTGCTAGTCTG
>ENA-ORLW01003245-ORLW01003245.1-human-gut-metagenome-genome-assembly--contig:-NODE-3245-length-12828-cov-2.699318_pt1 | contig 12828 bp, 13 predicted proteins | sample MGYA00243017_ERZ508829 | MGnify/ENA primary metagenome ERZ508829 (study PRJEB26277, sample SAMN04329776) | human gut metagenome | biome: human-associated habitat | host: Homo sapiens | place: USA...
CAATAAAACGATTGGGACGTTCTATGAAAATTGCTGTCACTATCTTATCATATTTCATGTGACGTTTCCTATTATATGTACTGAAACATTCATTTTACACGATTGGATTCACTGGCAGCGTCCTGTGCTTTGCAGTATAATAATCACAATCAATTCGAATAACACTAAAAGCGGCGGCATCGCTTCCATGTTTGTCGGAACCTTTGCTACGATTGCCTGGGAAGTTATGGGACATCCGTTCGGTCTGGCAACCATCCTGGTTGCAGTTCCGGGTTCATTCCTTACCCTGATCGTTGTCTCCTTACTGACCCAGAAAGAAAATCAGATGGGCTGCCGTGCCAATGTACGGCAGCCCATCTGGCATCATTCTATCAGCCCTTTCGCTACCTCTTTCAGTTTCTTAGCAGACTCCACCAGCTTCTCCGCCTCTTCCTCACTCAATGCAATCGGTACATGCGTCTCCACACCCCCGATTCCCACGATCGCCGGCATACTCAGCGTGATATCTTCGATGCCGTACTCTCCGTGCATCATCGCAGACACCGGCAGAATCGAGCGCTCATTGCGTACGATACACTCGCAGATACGTTTTACCGACATCGCAATTCCGTAATACGTCGCCTGTTTTTTCGAAATAATCTCGTAAGCACTGTTTTTGACCTTCTCCGCGATCGCGTCCATCGCCGCATCGTGGTTAAAATGCCCGCGCATCTCGCAGAACTCGTTCAGCGGAATGCCCGATACATTCGTACTGCTCCACGCCGCGATCTCGCTGTCCCCGTGCTCGCCGATAATAAAAGAATGCACACTCCGGCTGTCCACGCCCAGGTGTTCGCCCAGCGCGTATTTGAGCCGCGCCGTGTCAAGCACCGTCCCCGAACCGAGCACCCGTTTCTCCGGCAGCCCACTCAGTTTCAATGCCACATACGTCAAAATATCCACCGGATTCGATACGATCAGCAGAATCCCGCCAAAATCGCGTTTTACAATCTCCGGGATGATACTCTGATAAATTGCCGTATTCTTCTGCACCAGGTCAAGCCGCGTCTCCCCCGGCTTCTGGTTCGCCCCCGCCGTGATAATGATGATCGCCGCGTCCGCCGCGTCGTCATACGTGCCCGCGTAGATCTTCATCTGCCCTGCAAACGGAATCCCGTGCGCGATATCCTTCGCCTCGCCGTCCGCCTTTTCCATATTCACATCTAACAGAACCAGCTCGGAAAATAACCGGCTCTGCATCAGTGTAAATGCCGTTGCTGAACCCACAAATCCGCACCCGATGACTGCCGCTTTTCTTGGATTTACCTCTCTGCTCATACGCTCATTTCTCCTTTTTTCTCCGGCTTATACTACATGTCCATGTTTCTAGCATCCGCTCTCTGCATATGGACAAGCATACCTCTAGCCTCTCCTGCCATTCATATGTATTGTTCCACTTACAAGAAGGAGTATACATGCTTTGGGACGTTTTTTCAATTGTTTAAACAACGGAAATAGAAACTACCACACTTTCTGTTCATCCGATGACAATGTGATCTACCAGCAAAGAGGAGCTTCCATCCTGTATTTTTCTGTACAGTCCCGCTGCTTCGATCCTGCCGCAATCTATTTTCACTTTGCATCACAGCAGGCAGAGTTCTTCGTAACTATCTTATTTATGTAAAATTGAATAAAAACATGTAAAATCAACATTTTCATCGATAGACAAAAAAAGTCCCACGAAACTGCTACTTCCGGCAATCCCGTGGGATGTTTTCATTTTTTTATTTCAAAGCTCTGCCGCGCTCACATTCTCACTACTCCAGCGCCTCCAGAAATTCCTCATGGTTCATGACTTTTCCAATCTTCGGGAAAATCCATTTTTCACAGAAATCCTGCTCTTCCTGCGTATCGGTCGCGGTACAGTCGTTGATGACGATGACACGGTAGCCCTTATCATACGCCGAACGCGCCGATGACTCTACACACCAGTCGGTATGGAAACCAGTAAATGCTACATACTCGATCTCATTTGCCCGCAGATAATAGTCCAGACCAGTCGAATGGAACGCGTCCAGCGTTTTCTTGCCTTCAACCACCACATCACCCGGCTGCGGAGTCAATTCTTTGATAATCTCCGGTCCCGGTGTGCCGCGCAGCCATGCGCCGGTTCCCCAGTCTGCTTCCATATCCATCTCGATTCCACGCAGACCCTCACACGCCGGACCACCCTTTTTCAGCTCTGGAAATCCCGGATCAAACGGATGGAACGGGCAGTAAAAGATTTTTGCCACCTGACCGCGCGCCTTCTCCAGTAAATCCTGAAGATTGGCGATGACATGACGCTCGGCGAGCTGCTCCTTGATGTGGGCGTACATCGTTCCGCCCTCGGACAAGAAGTCATTCTGCGGTTCAATCAAAACAATCGCAACTTTCTCTTTCGGAATCTTAATCTGTGCCATACACTTCTCCTTTCCTATTACATCGCATTCGGCAGGAATAATACAATCTGCGGAATGAAAATACAAATCAAATCGACAATAATGATCGCTGCCAAGAACCACATCGAACCGGCGAAAATCTCGTTGACTGTGATTCCCTCCATGCCATCCATTCCGTACAGGGACGATTTAACGGTAAATACGTTCATGCCAAACGGAGGCGTAATCATACCGGTTTCAATCGCAATGATCATAACCAGACCGAACCATACTAAGTCATAGCCTAAATCTGCCATAATCGGGCACATCAGAGGCGTCGTTAAAAGCAGAATCGAAGTAGAATCCAGGATACATCCCAGTACCATCAGAATCAGGATAAATAATAAAACGATTCCGATCGGCGGGATGCTGAAACCTTCTACCAGATCCCGGAGTACATTGATGACACCGCACATGGACAACGTCTTGGAATATGTGGATGCCGATACCAGAAGAATCAGAACGCTGCCGGAGGTTGAACCTGCCGATAAAAGCGTCTCCCAGAACTCCTTGCGGTTGAATCGCTTCCGGAAAATCACAATCAGGAAAGCGCCGAACGCACCGACTCCGCCTGCTTCCGTCGGAGTGAAGAATCCACACCAGATACCTCCAAGGGAGATGATAATCAGAAGAACAATCGGCCACGGACGCAGCACAATTTTCCAGAAATTTTCTTTTTCATACTCAGTCAGCTCCTCTACCTCCGGAATATAATCCGGTTTGATATGTGCGACCGTCAAAATGACGATGATGAATGCGATCGTCATCAGAATACCCGGCATAACCGCCGCCACAAACAACTTGCCGATCGATACGTCCGCCTGCGAGCCGTAGACAATCATCAGAAGACTCGGAGGAATCAACATGCCTAAGATCGCAGAACCAGAAATCGTTCCCAGCGCGATCTTACGGTTATATTTCAGACGAAGCATCTGCGGAAGTGCAATTTTCGTAAAAACAGCCGCTGACGCAACCGTAACACCTGTGATAGCTGCGAAAATAGCATTGGCGATAACCGTCGCGATTCCGACGCCGCCCCGGACTTTCTTTAATAAAAGGCTGGCAGAATCATACAAATCCTGGCTGGCGCCGGATAAGTTCGCCAGAAGTCCCATCAAGACAAACAGCGGAATAACGCCGAACATATACTGCCGGACCGCGCCCCATGCCGACTGGCTTAGCACGTTCATCGCTGTTGAAAAACGTCCCGTGAAAAGGAATACGCTGAGCACACTGGTAAACATCAGGGATGTGCTCAGATGAACACCAAAGAAAATCAGCGCCAGCAAAAGAATCAATGAAAGTGCTGCTACTGCTCCTGTACTCATTCTGCCTTCCCCCCTTCTGCAAAGCTTTTTCCTGTGACTAATTCATACGTATACTTTATAATCTGGTTGATAAATTCCAAAATCATCAGCACAGAACCGAATATAATGGAAAAACGCCCCGGAACCGTTGTGATACGGACCGATCCGGCTATCTCCGCTTCATGAATCGAAATTGCATTTAACAGATTTCCCCAGCTTGCCCGGATAATAAATGCATACACCAAAACGCCAATCAGCGCTGCCACAATATCGATCACATGTTTTCCCTTTACACCGACCTTATCATACAGCATAGTTGTCCGGACATGGGCTCCCTTAACTGCTACATACGGAATCTCCAGAAAACATACGATAATAATAATGCTGCTGACAATTTCCGCCGTTCCCGCGAACGGTTTATTTAATATCAATCGGCTTAGAACGTCCGCTGTAATCAGAAGCATGATTCCAAATACAGAGATCGCTGCAATTCCATCCATAATACTCAAAAAACGTTCCAGACACCGATCTAATTTTCTAAGGACTGACATATCATCCCACCTTTTCTCTCTTCTGTCTGTTCCTTCTCTGTCTTTCTGAACACGTCGGGACATACCCTCGCTGTATGTCCCGATGCACTCTTCACACGGCTCACACTCTCCTCTGCGACAAGCCGCTCCCTTCAGTTTTCTTACTCGCTGATCTTCCAGTCGCGTACTCTCTCTACGCCCTTGGATTCCAGAATCTCATAGTAATCTTCCACGATCTCGGAACCATTGTATCCAGCGTCGTCAAGGCTCTTTACCAGACCATTGACAACATCTGGAAGACTTGCAGCCCATTTTTCCTGCTCCTCACGGCTCAGAGTTGTAACAGTACAGCCCTGCTCTTCCAGTGCCTTGATATCTTCTTCGTGAATCGTATTGATATACTCGGACTCATAGTCCAGATAGCCCTCGCCAACCTCGGAAATGATATTCTGTACATCCTCCGGCAGGTCGTTCCAGGTATCCATATTGACAGTAATTGCATTGAACGGAACTACGTTGAAGTTTGCATCCAGATAATACGGCGCCACCTCATATACCTTTAAGTTGACACAGGAATGGGTCGGCTGAATTGTCGCCTGGCATACATTCGTCTGTAAGTTCTGATAGGTATCATTTAAGGAAGTCTGGACACCGACTGCACCAGAGCCCTCGATCCAGGAGAGGTTAATGCCTGCCGCGCCGATCTTCATTCCGTTTACATCTTCCAGAGACTTAACTTCTTTCGTGCTAAAGAATCCATATGGATCCGATACGCCAATTCCGACGAACTTCTGGTTGTAGCTGTCTTCATAAATAGAAGTAAATTCCGGATATTTCTCATACATCTGTTTGATCGTCTCTGCCACAATCAGCGGATCGGAGCAGGAGAACGGCATACTGTAAACCATATCCTGTAACGGAAGTCTGGATGCCTCAAACACCAGAATCGTACATCCGATATCGACCAGACCATCCTGCACGCCCTGCAGCTCATTTCCCAGGGAGATAACAGAACCGCCGTAGGATTTAACCCAGTCGATCTCGTAATTTGTCTCTTCACTGACTCTCTCCGATACATTTTTTACAAAATAATCTTCCAGCGCTGTGATCCATGGATTGGATTCCGAATGTCCGGAGCCAATTCGAAGTGTAATCTTTTCTTTTCCGCTAGTTGCTTCTGCCTGTTTTTTATCGCCGCCTGTTGTACTGTCTGTTTTCGCGGATGAACTTCCACCGCATCCTGTCATTGCCGTCATTGCCATTATCGCTGCTAAACCTAATGCCACAAATCTTCTTCTCCTCATGTTCCTTCTTCCTTTCTTTTTCTCTTTTTCACGTTCTGCGTTTCTTTTTTGTTTCGTTTTTCCGTTGGACACCGGATATTGGATACAATTTGATACTATTACTCTAACACCACCTGTCTGTTTTGTCAATAAACTTTCTGATATAAACGTCATTCTGTACAGTTTAAACAATATTTTAGTTTAAGATTGGATACATTATCCAATTTCATTGCTATTCCTTTTCTTTTCGGTTATAATAACCATAAAGAAATGTAAAAGGAGCCATGGTTTATGGATCAGACACAACCAATTATTCAATATACAACCGTTTCCGACTCAGTCTATCTCTGGGTCAAAAATGCAATTATTCAAGGTGAGTTTAAGCCAGGCGAACATATCGCCCAGGAACGCCTCACCAAAACACTTGGCGTCAGCCGCACCCCGGTCCGCGACGCAATCAAACGTCTGGAAGCAGAGGGACTTTTGATCACGAAACCGCACTGTGGGGCAGTCGTGTTCCAGCTCTCCAAGGAACGTCTGACGGAAATCTACGACATCCGTATCCTGATGGAGCAGTACTGCGCCGCCAGAACCTGTATCAGGGCAAGTGATGACGATATCCGCCAATTGGAAGAGATTAGTTTAAAAATGCTCGATTTTTCCAATAATTCGAAGGAATTTATGCAGCTGGACCGCCAGTTTCACACCCGGATCTGTGAGCTCTCCGGCTGCGACGACACCGTTGAGATTCTGCAGGGACTCTGGAATAAATGTGATTCCTTCAAATCCATCTACTACTCTCTGGAGGGACGCATCAACGATACTCTGTCCGAGCATGCAAAGATCATCCAGGGACTGAAAAATCGCGATATCGACGCCACCAAACAGGCAATCTACGGTCATCTGAAGGATGTTGTCGAATGTGTTGGACGCCAAGCCAATTTTTCTTAAAGACAAAACACCTACCAAGCATCGACAGCCGTATAATTACAAAAGGCGATGAGCGCAGTTCCTGTCTCTCTGCGTTCACCGCCTATTACTTTTTTCTGCTTTTCTTATCTCCCCGCCAGCAGCGAAATCTGCGCCGTCTCCTCGACAAGTTCCGCCAGATAAGCTGCCTCGCGCATCGTCCCTGCCACCGTCACCTGACCGTGACCGCGCAGAAGGAACGCATTCATCTCCTTATTTTTCCGGAACTCTTCCAGAATCATCGGGAAATATTCCTTCGGAACGGCATACGAATGGGTGTCAAACACCGGCACATTTCCGCCCAGCTTCATTTCCGAATGGTGCGTCGAAAAATCAAGCGTCTCATGCTTATCCGCCCATGCAGTCGCATATGGGGAATGGCAGTGCATGATCGCGCACACCTCCGGGAGCTCCCGGTAGAGCGCACCGTGCAAAAGAGCTTCTTTGGATGGTTTCCGATTGCCCTCAATCAAGTTTCCGTCAAAATCCGTCACAACAATTGTGTCCGCGCACACCTCGTCAAACGCCACATCCGTCGCCTTCACAAGCATCCAGTCATGCCCTGGCACACGCATACTCAGATTTCCGCCGTTGCTCATCTGATAGCGGAGCTGATAAAATTTGTGCGCCGCCTGTTCCATCGCATCGCTCAGCTCTTTGTATTCCTGATATTTCATGCGCTCTCCTTTCTGCTGCCCTCCGCTTCATTCAGCAGCGCTTCCATCTCCTGTGCGCAGATATCCGCAAATTCAGGATCACAGAAATTCAGATCATACGCTTTAAACACAATCTCCGGCTTCAGATCCGCCTCGAAAATCTGACGCATCTTCTGAATTGTCTCCGGTTTATAGAAAAATTCACCCGGATAACTCATTGTCCGCAATCCGCCCATCGGGAGAATGACCTCCGTTTTTCCCTTGGAACGATTCAGTCGTTCCACGATCGTGTGTGTAATATCCAGAATTTCGCTCTCATACAGGCGCGTATGTGTTAAATCCTGATTATGCCATACGTACCCCCGATCTTCCTCATCTTTTAAAAGTTCCTCTTTCCTCAGACACGCAAAATCAATGCCGCCCGGGCAGATCAGCGCCGGGATCCCCATCTCCGCTGCTGCACACAGGCGGTTATCCGCACCCTTGCTGTATCCGTAATCACCCAAATATTCCGCTGTCATCTCATGCAGTGAGAGATCCATAACGGCTGAAATAACGCCCTCGCGGATCATCGACTCCATCACCCGGCCGCCGATTCCGGTCGAATGGAAGCTGATCATCTTCCTGCCGAGCGCCGTCAGCTCGTCGGATGCCCGCATCACGGTATCATTCGTAATCCCCATAAGCGTTGTCGCGATATATTTTTCCCCATGTGTATCGATCCGTTTTCCCCCATATGTCACCATGCCAATCAGGGCGCTGACTGTATTTCCCAACACAGCCTCATTAACGGGGTTCATACCGGCAAAATCAACGATCGACGGAACCACCATGATATCTTTGTCGCCCACAACCGTGTCAAAATACCGGTATCCGCTGGCGATCGTGGAACAGATAATCTTCGGAAATCCGATCGGAAGCAGGCGCAGCGCCGCAGAACACATGACCGTATTCTGCAGTCCGCCCATTCCCATCACGCCGTCAATCTTTTTCTCCTCGACGAGTTTTAACAGCATCTTGGAAATACTCTCCGTCATCGCTGCGATCGCGCCGCTCTTGTCCATCGCGTGCACCTGCTCCCAGGTATAACCACCCACTGCCAGAATCTCCTCCCGGCTGACATCTGCGCGCATCGGAATATGCGGTCCCGTGCTGACATCGAGTATCAGCGGACTGTTTCCGCTCATTTTTATTTTTTTCTGTACAAACTGTACTTCATGATATTTCGTGTCACAGCTTGCAATTACCCCAACCACTGCCATTTTCTCGAAGTCTCACGAACTTCTTCTTTCACCTGCCTTTCGTCTTAAAGACCAAGGATCGGTGTTTTCGAAACCCGATCTAACATCTCGCGGTCATGGCAGGTCAGAATCTTATCCAGACTCTCTGCCCGGGCTTTGATAAGCTCGATGCTCTTCCAGGCGGAGACAATATCTGAAAACCGGTTCGGAGGCGTAATATCATAATGAATCTCTTCGATCGGTTTCGTATTATCCATAATGAAAATTGCATCACCGCAGCAAATATATCTGCCCGCTGCCGTGTCGATCTCAACCGACTGATGTCCGATGGAATGTCCCGGCGTCTCAAATACGCGCACGCCCGGCATGATCTCTGCCTCGCCTTCTAGCAGTTCCATCTTGATTCCCTCAAATGGGCGGGTAATGCCAAGCTGCGGCGCCTCGTATGATTTGTAATAGAGCGGGATTGGATCCATCGCAAATTCGTATTCCTTCTTGTTTACATAAAATTTCGCATTCGTGAATTTTTCCATATAGAAGCAATGATCCCAGTGCAGATGGGTAAACACTACAATATCAATATCCTCCGGTTTATATCCGATCTTTGCAAGTTGATCCGCGATCGCCATGCCCTCCGGCTGGTATGATCCATGATGGTGGTATTTATCGGCGCGCTCTGTGTATGCCATGCCCGTATCCACAAGCAGCAGTTTGTCTCCGCCCTCTACCAGATACGTAAAAACTGGGTATTCTTCCTCCCGATCGGAAGCATCGGGATAATATGCCACCGTAGAATGGTGGTAAAGATACTGTTTCGGAATCATCGTCACGAAACCAGTGTTGATTGGTCTGATTGTTAAGTTACTCATATCGGTACCTCCTGTCGCTCGTCTGGCTATCTCAAACATGAGATAAATGCCAAATTTGTTTCTTAAAATGGAGCATCCAATATTGTATCCAGTGTCCAATAGTATTATAATAAAAAGAAGCATAGCTGTCAAGAAAAGTTTCAATTTCCATCTGAAAGTAACAATGAATCGGATCCAAAATATCAAAAAGGAGGACCTTCATATGAAAATTACGGTTGCAATCGATTCCCTGAAAGGAAGTCTGGCCTCGATGGAAGCCGGAAACGCCGCCAAAGACGGCATTCTCCGCGTCTATCCCGAGGCAGAAGTCTTCGTGCGCCCTCTGGCAGATGGCGGCGAGGGAACCGTGGATGCCCTGACGGAAGGACTGGGCGGCAGGATCCGCACCATTTCCGTCTCCGATCCGCTCGGACGCCCCCTTCAAGCCGACTACGGGATTCTCACCTCACCGGGACAGGGCGAACCGCTTGCGGTGATCGAGATGGCTGCTGCCTCCGGACTTCCGCTCCTGGCTGCTACGGAACGCAATCCACTCCGCACTACCACCTACGGCGTCGGAGAACTGATCCTTGACGCCATCCGCCAAGGCTGCCGGCGTTTCCTGATCGGCATCGGCGGCAGCGCCACCAACGACGGCGGACTCGGCATGCTCTCCGCGCTGGGATATCAATTTCTCAAAGAAGACGGAACGCCCGTCTCCCCGGGTGCCGCCGGACTGTCAGAGCTTTCTTCCATCCGTACCGGCTCCGTTCTTCCCGAACTGCCCGCGTGCAGCTTCCGGATCGCCTGTGATGTCACCAATCCGCTCTGCGGTCCAAATGGCTGCAGTGCCGTCTATGGTCCGCAAAAAGGCGCTTCCAGGGAGGATATCGTAAACATGGATCGCTGGATGCAGGCATCCGCCCGGAAGAATCTGAGCGATACGGTGGAACAGGTGATGCGGGTGGTTCGGCGGTTTTCGTAAAAATTGGGAACAAAGAATGTGCTGATAATCGAGTAGGAGGGAGTGATTAGCTCCCGTCCTCTCACACCACTTATCCCGACTTTATGATTATCCGGAATTCTGGCAGAATACTCCGTTTTTCTGTGAAAATATATCAAAAAAGTCGGGATAATCTTTTACATCAAACCATAAAGCTTCTTAAGTGTTTCTTCTGTGAAATATGTAAATTTATTTTCCATTTATTATATGTTGTGTAAATCGTGTTTTTGGTGAAATTCATGCGTACCTTCCTTTGTCTCGTGAAAATCCGGTGTTTTTCTATCAGCATAAAAAAGCAGCAGGATTTTCTCCTGCCGCTTTAAAATCTATTTATTTTTTCGTGTGCTTATAAGAGTTTTCTGCAGCCCATACCGCACAAACGCCGAAATCATTATGGCTTAAAATGTTGGATCCGATGCCACCCTGTTCTCTATCCATTCCAGTAACATGATTATAAATCAGTTTCCCGTATGGCATGCTACTCATGCGCCAACTATGGCCGATGCCGATTTCCCAATCGTTATATTTACTTAGATCCACATGATTTGGATCCGGCACATTTACGCTGCTTGCGGTATACAGGCATTCTTCACAGTGCGTTACTTCACGACCATCAATTTCGAGCACACCCCTTTTATTTACATAATATCCATCCGGTGTCACGGTATCTGCAAGAAGATAGCCTTCATCATTCAGCGCAATCGCCTCTACGTCCGTATTGTCGTAGCCTAAATAATACCATCCGCCATGTGTATGGCTCCAACGGGGAGAGCCAACGGCATCCTTCATGTAAATGTTGGTGACACCATTGTTCCACTCCGGCCTTGAAGTGTCGATTTTTCCGAAATACCGTGTATCTGTTCTTCCACGATACAGGTAATCCAGAATTTCCTTCGATGATGGTCTATTGGTATTTGTTGTACCTGTAGCCTGTGCTGCCGCAGCACCTATGGTCTGTACAACACCATTTATGGTCCACTGACCATCGGCATTTACATCATATCCATCCGGGGTTTTCCCATTTGTTACGATATATCCGTTCGAAGCGAAATAGTAGCACTCAGAAATTCCATCCTTATTTCCATCAATCCACTGCCAGCCATCGTGATACCAGGTTGTTCCTGCGGCATTTGTTCCGTACCACCATCCTGTTTCATTCTTTTGCCATCCGATCGGGTTATCCGCAAACACCGGAACAACCATGATGAGTGATAATGTAAGCGCAGATAACGCGATTAACTTCTTTCGTAACTTCATCGTTTTCTTCTTTTTACTGCTTTTTTACGTTCTCATAGCCATTCTCAGTCTCTACGACCATTACACCAGGTGCTGAGAAATAAACATATGAATCACCACTGATGGCGGTTTTATTCGAACTCGTGCATTCAAACACGGTGTAGCCCATCTCATTCACACCTGCATAATGGTACGTATCCGTGACTCCGCCAAATCCCGGAAGCCACTCGGTATCTGTCAGCGTCTTGGTTGCCGGATCATACACGATCTTCATGGAAAACGAGTAAGTGCCAATATTGTATGCATAGGTTCCACTATAGACATCGGTTGCCGGAGCCTGTGAATTTGTGACCGTGTCGTTTGACGTATTTGCCGTCACGGGTTCTGTGCTTACGTTCTTCGTCTTTACTGCTCCTCCTTCCGTCCATGCCCCATCACCGTTTACTACATATCCATCCGGGGTTGTGGCATTTGAAAGCATATAGCCGCTGCCATCAAAGTAATAGCATTCTGCAATGCCATCTTTATTGCCATCGATCCACTGCCACTGTGACTTCGGGTAAGCGCCATTATCCTCTTGCCACCACCAGCCTTTTGAATTCTGCTGCCACTGACCAGCGAGTGCAGTCGTTGCTGTGCCCATCATCATGGCTACAATCATTGCAGATGCGATTAGTTTCTTTCTTATCTTCATATTCATCTCTCCTTTTTTGAGTATTTTGTTTTTCTTATAATCTTATTATCTCACAAACGGATAATGGTTTAAAGGGTGATTTGTTTTTCAGATACGTATTTTTAAAGAAATTAACCTTTTTCCTTTACCATGCAGCGTTTCTTGAAAAACGAGATACCGTAGCAGAAAATCTGATCGTAGTCATCCTCATATTCCTTTGCATACATCCGATCATCGATCTGCTGCAAAGCCGTATCGCAATCCTTCTCCAGGTTTCCCAGGGTCTTTGTGTACTTCGCTTCGAAGATCGCAACGCGCGCATTGATGGGATCATAAACGACCACATCGCTTCGCCCTTCTCCATGCTCCTTATTGGAATCCACCATATATCCGGCACCTGTGAAGATGCCCGCAAGGAAAGCATGATAGAAGTCTTCCCGATAGTCATGGTAGCTTATAAACTTAGAACCAAGTCCTGATTGCCATTTCTCGCGCTGCCAATCAATGCCGGCCGATGTCAAGTCTTGGACAACATTTTTCACAAATAAATTTGAAAAAAGCAAAAAAAAATAAGCCCTACAAGGTTTTCAGTCAATATCGAACCGATCTGAGCCTTGTAGGGG
>ENA-ORLW01003246-ORLW01003246.1-human-gut-metagenome-genome-assembly--contig:-NODE-3246-length-12823-cov-3.700298_pt1 | contig 12823 bp, 7 predicted proteins | sample MGYA00243017_ERZ508829 | MGnify/ENA primary metagenome ERZ508829 (study PRJEB26277, sample SAMN04329776) | human gut metagenome | biome: human-associated habitat | host: Homo sapiens | place: USA...
CGGTATAAAGTATTATATCGGGTTTTTATTTTACATAATTATTTGTGCAAAACTTATAAAATAAAAAGTAGATATTTGTATAAAAAGTCTTAAATTGTTGTAAACACTTTAAAAAAGTGTTTTATTGTGATATAATTTAAAATAAGTATAATATGTATTTTTTATTCGGAGGGGAAATATGTCACAGGATATTTGGAGAAATCTCAAATATAAAAATGTTGCTGTTTTGTTAGCGGTTATATTATTGCTTATATTAATTATAGCATCGTCATGTTCAAATAATGAACCTAATAATAACGGCAAAGTGGTTTCTACTGTTGCTGAGAAACTAAATCCGGAAAATATTCAAGCAGATAAGCTCCCAAAGAATTCAGCTTATGTTGAGGTTGTAAATAATGATGTTCTTTATTCGGGAAATTTAATTTTGGTAAATAAAGAGCATGAATATGCCGGTAAGGATTCTGAACCTGATAATTTAACTTCTATGTATCAGTACAGCACAAATTCAAAGGGAAAGATGATTTTTGCTTTGACTGATTCATCTGTTTCGGTTTCTCAGAATTTTGCAGTTGCATTAAAGAATATGATTACTGATTTTTATAAGAAGAGTAAAAATAATACTTTAATGCTGCGAAGCGGATACAGAACAGTTCAGCAGCAAAAGGAACTTTATGATGCAGATACTGAATCGACAGGTTCGGCATCAACTAAGTATAACAAAGAAGGTTATTCAGAAAGTCACACTGGTCTTTCTGTTGATTTAGGTATTAATAAAGACGGTTATCCGCATTATAAGGGAACAGGAGATTTTAAATGGATTACCGATAATGCGGCTAAGTATGGTATTATTACCCGTTATACAAAGGACAAGCAGTCGATAACAGGCATCGAGTCTGAACCTTGGCATTTGAGATATGTTGGTATTCCGCATGCTGAGATTATGTCAAAAAATTCGTTATGCCTTGAAGAATATGAAGATTTTCTGAAGGGTTATTCTTATGATAAGCCTTTGATGTACACTTCTTCGGATAATATTAAATATGGAATATATTTCACAAAGTCCGGAAAAGAAAAAACAAATATTCAAATCCCGCTTGATGATAATGACCAGCAATATGCTTATGAAATTTCAGGCAATAATATTGACGGATTTATTATAACAGTAAATTTAGGGGAGGATACTGAGGCTGTCTCTGCACAAACTTCTGCTGTTTCTGAAGCTAAAGCGTCAGTAAATAATAACACTCAGCCTACTCAGGCAACTTCAAAAGGCAGCAGTGATTCTGTAATAACAGCGGCGACAACAACTGTACCTGCTGATTAATATTTTCAAAAATTGTATACTGCATTTAAAACCTTTGACTTGTAAAATTTGCAAGTTAAAGGTTTTTTTGTTTTCTATTTTTCTTTTGTTATGTCACAATTTTATCTTAGCTTAATTATATAAATGTTTATATTTTATCAGATAGAATATACAATAATTTCGTTAAACATAAATATCTATAAAATATCATAATTTGACAAATAATGACCTGTTGCGTAATTTTATGACCAGTTGTGCATAAAATATTGAAAGTATTCTATTTAATGCGATAATTTAATTTAGTATAAGTGATTACAATTAATTTGAATATTAGAATAATATGTAACCAAGGAGGCGTGTCTTATGCTGAGGATTGCTGTCTGTGATGATGAAGAAAAGTTTTTGTCTGTTTTTTCAAACTCCATTGAGGAATTGATAGAGAAAAACGGGTATGATATGACATTGAGTTCTTATTCAAATGTATCTTTGTTTCTTAATGAGCATGAGTCATCGGCGTTTGACATTGTTTTTCTGGATATTGAAATGCCCGAGCTGGGAGGATTTCAATGTGTGGAACGGCTCAGAAAATTTAACGAAGATGTTATAATCATTTTTGTTTCCAATCATGAAAGCTATGTTTTTCACTCGTTTGTATTCAGACCTTTCAGATTTATCAGAAAAAGCCGTTTTTATAACGAGCTTGAAGAAGCACTGGATTCTTCTGCGGCACATTATTATGAAAAGAACAGGGTTTATAATGTTGCTTCTGAAGTAGGTATGGTTTCGGTGAATTTGACAGATATCAGGTATTTTGATGTTTACAGTCACAATGTTTTTATGCATATGAAGGATAAGAAGCTTCTTGTTAAAAAGTCTTTGAAAGAAGTCGAAGATGAATTGGCTTCTCTCGGCTTTATAAGAATACACAAGAGCTATCTTGTAAGCTTCAGGTATATTTATTTTATACAAACCAACAGTATTACTCTTGTTAATATGGAAAAGCTGCCGATGAGCAAACACCGAGCCAAAGATGTTAAAGAAAAAATGATTTATTTCACGAAAAGATTTGAAGATTAAAATGTTGATTATATGAATTTTTAGGAGAGTATATTATGAAAGATGCTTTATGGATTTTTTTAACCGATTTTTTTGTGACGATAGTTTGGGCACTTATAAATCTTAATCTAAGTGAAGAGGTTTTGGGCCTGAAAAAGCAAAAGTATAAAATATTATATTATTTGATTTGCCCTGCTGTAATTTATTTCAGCAATAAGCCTTTTATAAATAACGTCATTAGCGGATATGATGTCTGGATAAATGTTATTCAGACGGCTGCTTATTATATATGTGTTAAGATATTTTGTAAAGGCGGGCTTTTACAGCCGTTATTGCTTGTAATACTGGCCGAGGCTATTGTTATTGTTCCTCAGGAGTTTGTAATAATGATTTCAAGTCTGTTATTTAATGTCACTTCCGTAACTTATATTCAGGAATGGTCACCGATGTGGTTTTTGGGCGGTGCGATATCCTTGAGTGCTGGTTATCTGTTAATCCGTGTCACAGCGGCTTTGTTAAAAAAAACAAAACCTACATTCCCGAAAGTGCAGGTGATTATGCTTACTGCATACGATACTTTTATGATAACAATGGCAGGCTTTTTTTGGCAGAATATAAAAATTATATCCGAAGAAAGCTTCTCATCAAGAACTGTTTCGATATGGTATTTTTTAGCTATGATTTTCATTATTGCTTCGATATTAATCTATTTCATTCTGCATAGAAAGCTGTTGATTTCCAAATTTGATTTATTGGTTTCGGAAAATAAGCTCAATGAACAGCGGCGGCAAATGGAAAATATCAAAGAACAGGAATATCAAATAAGAAGAATCCGTCATGACTTTAAAAATCATGTCACGACGGGTCTTGCACTGATGCGTGAAGGTAAAATTCAGGACGCCGATAACTATTTTTCCGAATTTCTCGATTCGGAATTAACAGAGGCAAGACACTATATAAATACAGGCTATGAGGCGCTCAATGCCGTTGTAAACAGAAAAATCGGTGAATGCACAGACAATGATATAAAGGTTTCAACTGCTGTTTCGGCAAGCCTTGACAATGTTGCCGAAATGGATTTTTGTATAGTTTTGTTCAATCTTTTCGATAATGCGATAGAAGCAAGCGGAAAAGTAAACGGCGACCGATTGATAAAGCTCGATATATTTCAGAAAAAATCATATTTGGTTGTAAGAATTCAAAATACAGTGGACGGAAATGTTCTTGCGGACAACCCAGAGCTTAAGACCACAAAAAAGGATAATAAAAATCACGGTGTCGGTCTTAACACCATTAAAGATATCGTAAAAAGATATAACGGTATTTTTGAAACCGAAGAAGAAAACAATATGTTTCAAGTCGATGTCTGGCTTCAGAATAAATAATATTATATACAGTACTTTTGAAAAACAGCACATAAGCAGGTTTGAGATTTGCTTTTGTGCTGTTATTTTTTTCATGATAAAATGTAATATTTCTGCAATTTTTGTCCAGTTGAGCAGGTTTTCGACCAGTTGTGAAAAGTGTATTGAGTGTTAAATCTTTATATGATATTGTTAATTTGTAATTAAAATATATTACAACTATATAATAATTTAGGAGGAAATTAAAAGTGAAAATCAAAAAACTTTTGTCATTGATAGCTGCATGTGCTATGGCAATGACGGCAACAGTCGGGGCTATGTCGGCTTCTGCTGCAGAGACCACTTATACCGGTACTAATATTACCTGTACGCTGTATGATGACGGACGCTTCGTTGTATCAGGTACAGGTGCTGAAAGTGACTGGCCTACAACAGACTGGCTGACTGACGGAAATATTGCAAACATAACCTCAGTCGAAGTACAGGACGGTGTCACAGGTGTTGCATCAGGTGCATTCCGAGGCTGTACTAATTTAACTTCAGTTACACTGGCTGAAAGCGTTACTACAATTAAAGCTAGTGCTTTCAGAGAATGCCGCAATGAAAATCTTGTAATTGAAATAAAAGGAAATGTTAGTGGTTTAAGGCGTGTCATGGCTAGTTGCTTTACAGATACTAAAGCAACTATTAAAGTTTATGATACAGCTTCTTATGATGTAGTAAAAGGTTTCAATTTACCAGAATGTCATGTTGAGTATTGCGGCGAAATGCCTGCTGAAACAGGAGAAATCGGACCAAGTGCAACATATAATTATAATGCCGATACTAAAACATTGACCGTTTCGGGCACAGGTGTTCTTTTTTCGAGGGAAGATATGTCCAACCAGATTCAATTTTTAGATGTTGAGACAATTGTGATTGAAGAAGGCATCACCGAAATAGGCAAAGCAACATTCAAAGGATTCGGCAATGCAACATCTATAACAATCCCTTCAACAGTTACTTCAATTGATTCTGCAAGCTATGGCAATGAAGCATTTGCAGGCTGTAACAATCCTGCATTGGTAATTGACTGTAATGCAGGCAAGGATTTGGCAGGTTCGTTCGGTTACAGTGCTTTTGAATCAGGTGTAACCGTAAATATTCATGATATAGAGCTTTGGGATGCTATTCAATCAGGCAGTAAGAAATATCAAATAAAATTTGTCGGAGAAGTTCCTACTTCGGGTACATTTGCAGAAAGCACACTGACATGGATCTATGACACCGAAACACAGACGCTGACAATCAGCGGAACAGGCGATCTTTCAAGAACATTAGCTGACGGAAGCTTAAGAACAAATGAGGCAATAAAATATTGTGCCGACCAGGTCAAAAAATTGGTATTCGAAGACGGCGTAACAAGCGTAGGACCTAAGGAGGATAATCAATTCTGGAAAAAGTGTACAGCTTTAGAAGAGCTTGTACTGGGCAATTCGATTACGGAAATTCCCGATAATTATTTTGCCGGTTTTGAAAAGCTTAATACCGTAAAATTCTCGAATGGTCTTACAACAATAGGCTTTTCGGCATTCGGCACTTGTCCTGCATTAACAGCCATTGAACTGCCTGACAGTGTTACAACACTTAAAACCTCTTGTTTCAGCTACTGTACATCATTACAGACAGTTCAGCTTGGCAGCGGCATAACCGAACTGCCTCAGGGCTGCTTCAACAACTGCTCGGCATTAACAGGAATCGAGCTGTCTGACAGTATTACATCAATCGGTGAAAACTGCTTTAATAATTGTACATCACTTCAGACAGTTAAAGTCGGCAAGGGTATAACAGCACTTCCTGCAGGCTGTTTCAGCGGTTTGAGTAATTCAAACCTTCAGATGGAAATCATGGGAGAAATCACAAATGTTGATTCAACAGCATTTAACGATAAAGTAGTAGGTACAATAACAGTACACGACCCTGATACCGAAGCGGCAATTAAGGCTGTTGCGACAGAGGCAAATGTTGTTGTTGTTATCGACAATTTCAGTGATTTGAAACAAGCAATTTCAGAAGCTAAGAAGCTTACTGCCGACGGTGCCGAAGCATTGTATACAGCAGATACATATAAAGCTTTAACAGACGCACTTGCAGAGGGCGAAAAGGTAGTTAAAAACGAAGAAGCCGATAAAACAACGGTTATCGACCCTGCAACAAAAGCAATTAACGACGCTATTACAGGCTTGACATTTGTAGGCTTTACCGAGCTTGACAAGCTTATTGCACAGGCAGATGAGATTTTAGCACATGAAAATGACTATTGGCCAAGCACAATTCTGACATTAAAGAATGAAGCATTACCGAATGTTAAATCATATAAAGAAGGCATCGGCAACGCAGAAATAACACTTGAAATTCAGACTGAAATCAACAGCAAAGCATCAACTTTGAAGAATGCTGTTGACGAAGCACGCAAGATTGATAAAGATGAACTTATGTCTGACCTGCAAAATGTAATTAAAACAGCGGAAAAGCTTGACCCTGCAGATTATACAGAAGACAGCTATGCAAAATTGCAGGAAGCAGTTGAAAACGCTAAAAAGATTACATTGGAATCAGACTGGTCTGATTTCCAGGTTGCACAGCAAGGCGTTGAAAAAGCAATCAGTGATTTGTCTATGATTCCTTTGGAGCCTATTGTAAACATTCAAAAGAACGGAAGAGAAGCTGCAATTCCTACAATTACAGCAGACGAGAGTATGGCAGGAGCAACAAAGATCAAAGTTATATTCAACTGTGCAAGTGATGTTACATTTAACAGCTATTCAACAATCGAGATTAAGGCAATAGTTGCCGGAAAAGAAAATTATCAGAAGTTCACAGGAGCAGACGGTAATGCACAGGGCGGTGTCTGCGAGGTAGTACTTCCGTTGTCGGAAGCGGTAAAAGCAGGCGACAAGATTGATATAAGCGGTTTCACATTCGCATGGAGCAACGCAAGCAAGCATGTTTATGAGATTACAAAGATAGACTTCCAGAATGATGATAACGATTCACTTAAGAAAATAACAGCAGCAACAATCGCAGAAGAAAAGCTGAAAAAGGCAAAAGAAGATTTAGCAGAAGCAATTAAAAAAGCAGAAGAAATTGATACAGGCAAATACACAGAAGCAACCGTTGCAGAGCTTGCAAAAGCAATTGAAGCAGCAAAGGAAGTAACTGACGAAGCACCGATTGAAGATATCAATAAAGCTTTGACAGCTTTAAATAATGCAATCAAGGCTTTGGCTGAAAAGCAGTCACCGACAAAGCAGGATCCGACAAAACAAGATCCGACAAAGCCTAGTGTTACAAAACCTTCAGTAGCTCCAACTACAGGTTCAAAGGCAACAAGAAGCCCTGAAGCTGTTAAGAAGGATAAGGCTGCTGCTAAGAAGGCAATGAAGCAGGCTAAGATCACTAAGCTTACAGCTAAGAGCAAGGCTAAGAAGAAGATTAATGTAACCTGGAAGAAGGTTAAGAAAGCAACCGGATACCAAGTACAAGTTTCTAACAAGAAGAACTTCAAGAAGGTTATCTTCAAGAAGGATCTTAAGAAGACAAAGCTCACAATCAAGAGCAAGAAGATTAAGAGCAAGAAGACTTACTATGTAAGAGTAAGAGCATACGCTACTTACAAAGACAAGAACAACAAGACTGTCAAGGTATATAGTAAGTGGAATAAAAAGCTAAGAAAAGTTACTGTAAAGTAGCAAAGCTGTTATAAAGCAGCAAAGCTGTATTTGGATAAATTAATAAAAGAATAATTTAATTTAAGTAAAGCCCTTCGCCGCAGGAAGTTTTACATCGATAAAACTTCCCAAAGGAGGCAGAAAAAACAAGCTTTCTTCTAAAATTATTCATATATGCCCGAAAGGGTAAGGCAATGTCTGGGCAGAAATGTTCAGGCATTGTTTTTTAATAAATATAGTACGATAAAAAATGAACAGGAGGATATTATGAAAAAGATTTTATCGATTCTGGCAGCAGCGGTAATGACTGCGTCAGCATTGACGGGTGCGATGACCGCATCGGCGAGTGAGGTTGCAACGGGTAAGTGCGGAGAAAATGTAACATGGACGCTTGATTCAGAGGGTGTGCTTACAATTTCGGGTGAAGGACAGATGTACGGAACCGGTGACAGTGATCGTTATATTTATACATACAGAAATTGGAAGTATTATTATTATGCCAGCCAAATTAAAGAAGTAGTGATTGAAGAAGGTGTAACATTTATAGGGCCGTCCGCTTTCGGCAATGTCGGAAACTCAATTAATAAGGTTGCATATCCGAATCTTAAAAAAATCACACTGCCTTCAACTATTGAAGTAATAGGTCAGGCAGCATTTTATGCTACTGTTATTGAAAATCTGACCGTTCCCGAAAATGTAAAGAAAATATATCCGTATGCGTATTCATATTCACCAATTGAAAATGCAATAATTAATGATGGTGTTTATTTGTGTGCATCTTCTTTCTCTGACTGTGATAATCTTAAGGAGGTAACTGTCGGGGCAAATGTTTATTATGGTCACGGTGCGGGATGGGGTTCTGAAAACCATTCTGAAACTGTTTTCATGGATTGTACGGCTTTTGAAAAAATAACGATATTAGGAAGCGGAACGGTAGGGCAAAGATTTACTACAATTGAAAAAGGTCTGCCGAATACTATGTGTTATGGCTGTAAATCATTAAAGGAAGTATCTATTTTATGCTCTGACCTTGAGTATATAGGTGAAGCCAATACAACTTCAGTTAATAATGAAACTTTTCCAACTACAGGTACGGATATAACTTATTATGTATATAAAGACAGCAAAACAGAAGCAACACTTAAAAAAGCAGGCTATCTTAAAGACGCAGAGGGAGATAAAGCTGCAAATTATGTTCATATTGCAAGTCCGGAAGAACTTAAAGAACTTGAAGAAGCAATAAAAGAGACAGAAGCTGTTGAAGCAGACAAATATACAGACGCAACAGTATCCGTTTTGAATGAAGCTGTAGAATCGGCAAAACCTCTTTTGGAAAATGAAAAAGTATTACAGAAAGATGTCAGCAGTGCAGCAGAAGCTGTTAAGAATGCAATCAAGGCACTTCAAAAAAAGCAGAAACCAACTGACACATCTAAAAATCCAAACAGCAATCAAACAAAACCAACTGCTGCAAAGCCTTCAATATCAACAAAGGTTACAAGAAATGCAAAGGTTGTAGCAAAAGACAAGAAAGCAGCACAAAAGGTTATGAAGCAAGCTAAACTTAACAGTCTAAAAGTTAAGAGCGGTGCTAAAAAGAAGATAAACGCATCATGGAAGAAAGTTAAGAAAGCAAAAGGATATCAAGTACAGGTATCAACTAAGAAGAACTTCAAGAAAGTTATCTTCAAGAAAGACCTTAAGAAAGCAAAGATGACAATCAAGAATAAGAAGATTAAGAGCAAAAAGACTTATTATGTAAGAGTAAGAGCTTATGCTACATACAAAGACGCTAATAACAAGACTGTTAAGGTGTACAGTAAGTGGAATAAGAAACTCAGAAAAGTTAAAGTAAAATAATATTTCTGAATTCTGTTATGTACAAACAGAATCTGTGGACAATGTACCGCAATTTTAAAGTAATTGTTATGTATAAACAGGATTAATATGCCTTTTATTCAGTTGTGATATAAAAGGCGAACAAAAAGGCCTACTTCTAAATTATTCCTAAATATTGCCGTAATGGCGGGTAAAGCAATTGATGTTACAAAAAGCAGTCATCAATTGCTTTGCTTTTTATAATAATGTATAATAAAAAATATCTCTTATAGAAATATAATCTATAAGGGATATTTTTTTGTTTATTTATGTATTTGTATGTTATTGTAAAAACATTAAAATTTAATTTACACTTTTTTAGCAAAAATATGTATGGTTTTCCTGTAAGAATTTGATACAATATGTATTAAGAAGGTGATGATATGCTAAAAATAGCTATTATTGACGATGACATCGATTTTTTGAAATACATTAATCAAAAAATTAAAGAAGTATTTTTACAGAAAAAAATTCAAGTGAAAACGCATATGTTTACAAACGGAGAACAAATGGTTAATAAACTAATTGAAGGTAAATTATATTATGATGTTTTTTTTCTTGATATACAATTACCAAAAAAAATGGGAATGGAAATTGCCAAACTTATAAGAACAAAATATAAAGATGTTTTGATAGTTTTTGTAACAAGTTTTGATAATTATGTATTTGATGCTTTTGATTATGATGCAGTGTCATATATCAGAAAAAATGAATTTGATAGTAAAATTGAAAATACAATTAACAGAATCATATATAAAACCAATATGAATAATAAGAAGGTTATATTTAATAATTCTGATGGACGATTCTATATTTCACCTAAAAATATTATATATTTTGAGTCTTTAAACCACAGTATATACATATATGAAGAAAATCAAAAAGTATTAAAAGTGACGAATTCACTTAATCAGCTTGAACAGGATTTTTCAATTTATGATTTTATCCGCATACATTCAGGATATCTGGTCAATTTAGATTATGTTTATTCTATTGAAAGCATATCTGTTGTTTTATTAACGAACAAAGTCCTTCCGGTTAGTCGTCACCGATTAAAAGAAGTAAAGCAAGCATTCCATGAGAAATTTAGAGGTGTATAAATGCGAGAATTGTATTACGCATTTGAAATAATTGCAACATTATCTGAATCAGCGATAATTTTTTATGCTATATCCTCACTTTTTGAACCTAGATTCAGGAAAAATATACAAATCTGCTTTTTAATAATTTCATATTTAATCATAAGTCTTTTAACTGTTTTTTTTAATAATATTGCAATTTATTCAGGTGCTTTTGATTTAATAGTTATATTTGTATATATTATGGTAACTTTGGTTTTGTTTAAGGGAAACAGATTTTTTTGTGTAATAACACCTATAGTTTTGGTTATTATTGTTGCGGTAATAAACATATCTGTTAGTGTATTAATGGGAATTAGTTTTAATGTTACATCAAATTTATTGTTGGATTCCAGAGCTATCAGAGCAGTTAGTTTGTTTATTACAAAATTAACATTTCTATTTATAGTTAAGTTTCTAACCAGAAAAATAAGGTATAAAAATTATAAACTCAAACTAAGTGAGTGGCTTGGGATTATTGCAATATTTATTATTTCTTTGTTTATTCTTGTTTCGGCAGCAGAAATTCAATATAAAAAAATAGATAATGCGTTTAATATGATAATATTAATTTACGGAATAGCAACAATTAATATTATAACTTTTGTATTTGTAAATAAAATGGCACAGAAAAATAAAAACGAAACATTGCTCAAAATGATGAATGTTCATGAAAAGGAGCAAAAAAAAGCATTTCAGTCGCTTAAAGAAGTTTATGAATCGCTGAAGATATTAAAGCATGACATGAAAAATGAGTGGATTGTTATATATAAGGCTTTAAAAGAGGGGCATTATGACTATGCAGAGGAAATTGCAGGAAAAATGCTTAATTTTAAAATTGAATCTTTTGAGGACTATATAACTGTTTCAAATCCTGCGATTAATGCATTGCTTAATTATAAACTTAATATTGCTAAGCAAAGAGGAATTAGTGTTATAAGTTATGTTCAGGAGGATTTTGATAGTTTTGATGACTACGATATAGTAATGCTTATATCTAATCTTTTGGATAATGCAATTGAAGCAAGTGAAAAGGTTTCGGACACAAGGATAATTATTATGGTTACGACAAAAATGAATTATTTAAGTATTGTTATTGCTAACAGGATAGAAAAATCGGTTCTTCAAAAGAATCGATTGCTAAAAACAACCAAAAATGATTCGTTGAATCATGGTCTTGGAATAAAATCGGTGAATCAAATTTGTGAAAAGTATGATGGAATGATTGATTATTATGAAAGAGAAAATATGTTTGTAGCTGATGTAATGTTAAAGAAAAAAGCTTCAAATTTTAAATAATTATACCAAATACGAATTGGCGGTTACCAAACACGAATTACATATTGACTTTTTTAACTGTATGGTTTATGTTTATATTAACGAAAGGGTTATTGCCTTTCGTCAGTGTAAGATATGCTTAACAAGGCAATTTAATATGATTAGGAAGCTTTGGCTCAAATGTCTAATAAATAGCCTTCTAAATTATTCCTAAATAAGCCCTAAGGGGCAAGTTTATCCAAAACTTTGGCCGAAAACTGTTGCTTCATAATTATCTTACCCGAAGCAACAGTTAATTCGGTCAAAATATTTATCATTTTTAGGATTTCAAATAAAACAGTGATATTTTTCCCTTATATGTATTTTTTAAAATCTCGGCAGAAATTTTATAAATTTGCCGAGATTATTTTTTTACGATAATTCAAAAGGATATTTTTTATTAAAATTATAACATTTACGACATATTTTTACCAATTACGAAAAAATTGCTACCAAATAGGAATTAATGGTTGACAATATTGAAATTATTGTGTATGTTCTAAGCAGGCGGCTAGAGTACTCTACATAAAAAACCGCTAGTAAAAAATAATATACAATAAGGCCAAGTTGTATATTCAATTAATTGAAAGGAGTAGTTTTTATGAAATTGCGTAAAAAACTTCTCAGTGTAGTTTCTGCTATGGCATTGGCAGCAACATGTATGACATCGGCAGTCAGCTTTGCTGATGACACATTAATTACAAACGGCGGACCATATGAGGGCGATGCATTCTACATCGGCACATATATGAAATCCGATTATCAAGGAAAAGGTGCATTTGAACTTAAGTACAAATTTACTGAAGTCGGAGCACCATCGGCACCACAGGAAGGTGAAGTGGATCTCGGATACGGAGATACATTTGAATTTTTAGTATTCGACACAGCATGGGGCGGCTGGAACAGAACAACTGTAGGACCTGCTGGTATTAATACAGCTGATACTGCAGCTCCAATTAAAGATCAGGTTTATACAGCAACTGTTGATATCTCAACAATTGAGGCAGCTTTATCAACAACTGCTTCACCTTATGGAATCAACCTTCAGACAGGTGCACAGCTTGGAACATCAAAGGT
>ENA-ORLW01003250-ORLW01003250.1-human-gut-metagenome-genome-assembly--contig:-NODE-3250-length-12817-cov-3.293642_pt1 | contig 12817 bp, 10 predicted proteins | sample MGYA00243017_ERZ508829 | MGnify/ENA primary metagenome ERZ508829 (study PRJEB26277, sample SAMN04329776) | human gut metagenome | biome: human-associated habitat | host: Homo sapiens | place: USA...
AGGGTGTAAATCCCAACTGCGGTGATGACATCTGGCTTAAACTGAAGGTTGAGAACGGAGTCATCGAGGATGGATCATTCGTGGGAGACGGATGTGCTATATCCCAGGCGTCGGCAGATATAATGCTTGGAATGATCATAGGAAAGACCAAGGAGGAGGCCTTGAAGCTTGGGCAGCTCTTTCTGAAGATGATACAGGGAGAGGCTACAGACGAGGAGATAGACCAGCTTGAGGAGGCATCAGCGCTCAAGGATATAGCGCACATGCCGGCCAGAGTAAAGTGTGCGGTCCTCGGATGGCACACCCTTGAGGAAGCGTTGAAGAATATATCATAAGGGTGGATTCCTTATGATAATGCGGGCGCTGCGCGAAGCGCATCGGAATGCGCCTGCTCCACATATCGTAGATATTCTTTATCTGCATCTTAACTATAGGCATGATATACTTCACTTGAATGTGTGAAAGCGGGCGCCGCTGGTAAGATCTATGTCGTTTGTGACATAAGGTGTACTGGTGGCGCTTTCTTTAAAATAATCCAAAAGGGATTGATACATATGAAAAAAATAAATATACAAAAAAGCAAAAAAAATAAAGGGTGTAAATGTAAGGACATTATAAAAAATGTGCTGTTGATGCTGGTGATGATAGCCATAGGGGTTGGATTGTGTCTGATAATAAAGACAACATTTACTACAGACATATTGATACCGGCCGTCATGGTGTTTTCGGTATTTTTGATATCGGTGTTCACTGACGGATATGTGTATGGAATACTGGCATCTGTAGTCAGTGTGATAATAGTGAATTTTGCATTTACATTTCCGTATTTCAAGATAGATTTCCTGATACCTGAAAATATCACATCGGCGATAATCATGATAGCCATAGCGTTTATAACCTGTGGTTTTACAAGTAAGATAAAGCATCAGGAAATGCTCAAGAAAGAAAGTGAGATGGAGAAAATGAGGGCGAACCTGCTGCGTGCAGTGTCGCATGATTTTCGAACTCCGCTTACCACCATTTACGGGGCCAGCTCGGCACTTATAGAGAGTGGCAGCGAATTTACGGATGAGCAGAAGGAGAAGATGCTCAGGGGAATACAACAGGATTCCCAGTGGCTGTATCGTATGGTTGAGAATCTGCTGTCAGTAACGAGGCTGGACGGAGACATTAATCTCATAAAGGCCCCGATAGCCCTGGATGAGCTGATAGATTCGGTGCTTATCAAATTTGCAAAGAGATATCCTGATCAGGAGGTAGAAGTCGATCTGCCCGATGAGCTGGTCATCATACCAATGGATGCAATTCTCATAGAGCAGGTTATCATCAATATCCTTGAGAATGCAGTACAGCATGCAGAGGGAATGAAGAATCTGGCATTGAATGTGAAATGCAATGGCGACAGGGTTGTGTTTGAGGTACAGGATGATGGCGATGGAATACCGGAGGATAGGTTGAAACACCTGTTTGATGGAAGCCTTCTGGGGGACAGCTCTGATGAGGTGTCCGCGGACTGCAGGCCGAGAAGAAATGCTGGAATAGGTCTGTCGGTATGTGCGACCATCATAAAAGCACATGGAGGAGATATAAGTGCATACAATTCCGCGGAAGGTGGTGCAGTATTCAGGTTTACACTGAAGATAGAGGAGGTTACGGATGAGCAATAACAAATACAAAGTCTTGATAATAGAAGATGAACAAAATATCAACAACCTGCTGGATACCCTGATGCAGGCAAATGGTTATCAGACGATCATAGCCACATCCTGCGGGAGTGGACTTATGATGTATGCGTCTCATAGGCCTGACATAGTTATACTTGATCTCGGACTCCCGGATAAGGATGGTATATCGTTCCTCACAGAGATAAGAAAGACGGATTTCACGCCGGTCATAGTTCTCTCGGCGAGATCTGATGAGAAGGATAAGGTGGAGGCTCTCAATCTGGGTGCAAATGATTATGTTACAAAACCATTTGGTTCGGAGGAGCTGGTTGCCAGGGTCAGATCTGCACTCCGCACAGTGCTTTACCAGGCACATGACAGTGAACTGCCGACAGGGAAATTCCAGACTGGGGATTTGCTCATAGACTATGAGGCCAGACGAGTGTTCATAGGGGATGAGGAGATCAAGCTGACTCAGACTGAGTACAACATAGTCGATCTTCTGTCCAGACATCCGGGCAAGATGCTTACATACAGTTTTATAGTCAAGGAGGTCTGGGGCTACAATGACATGGGAAGCACCAAGAGACTTCAGGTCAATATGGCGAATATAAGAAAGAAGTTCGGAGTGAAGCCGGGCAAGAAGAGTTTTATCATCAATGAGCTGGGCGTGGGATACAGGATGTGTGATGACAGCGAAAAACTCATTGATAGTATTTGATGGTAGATTAATAAAATAAAGTCCGCTATACTGATTTTATGAAGTATAGCGGATTTTTTATTAAATCAGGAGGAGTGTTATGAAAGGGTACAGAAAAATCATGAAGGCTGTGGCGGTCATTCTTGCATTTGCACTGATATTTTCAGGTATGAATGTTCCGGGAACTGCGCTGGCAGCTACAACGGCGGCTACGGCAAAAAACACGGTTGTAAAGAGCATCACTGTGAGCAATCTGCCAGCCGGCACACTTACGCTCAAGGCGGGAAAGTCATTTGCTCTTAAGACAAATGTGGCGGCGAAAGAGCTGAAATTCGTAACCAGCAACAGAAGGATAGCAACCGTGACAACTGCGGGAGTGATCAAAGCAGGAAATGTAAAAAATGGGACAGCTAAGATTACAATGTCGCTGAAGGCTGATCCTAAGGTAAAGAAGGTTATTACGGTAACTGCAGGACAGCCTGTCACGAGTGTAAAGCTTACTAAAAGCAAGCTGACGCTGGTAAAAGGAAAAAGTGCTGTGGTAAAGGCTTCTGTTGGAACAAGCAAGGCAAGCAATAAGAAGGTCGTATGGAAGAGCAGCAATATAAAGGTTGCTAAGGTTAATTCCAGAGGACGGATAACAGCAGCCGGAGGCGGTTCAGCAGTCATCACAGCAGTAGCTGCAGATGGTTCCGGCAAGAAGGCAAGTTGTAAGGTATCAGTCAAGGCGTATGTAACTTCTATAAAGTTCAAAAAGGGCAGCGGTAAGATGTATGTGGGAAAAACAGAACAGTTAAACCCAGTCATTGCACCGGCAGATGCAACAAACAAAAAGTGTACCTGGAAGTCTTCGAATGATAAGGTCGCTATGGTAAGTTCATTCGGACTCGTTGTGGCTGTTGGCGCTGGAACCACAGTGATTACAGCAACAACTACAGACGGAACAAAAAAGACAGTAAAATATAAGCTGACAGTTCTAAATGCTGTGAAGATTGCTTCGGCGCAGGTGGATAACAGGCAGACAATAAATGTTACATTGTCATCTGCACAGAAGCTGACAGCATCAAATTTTGCTGTTAAAGTAAAGACCACATTAAATGGCGGCATATACAACAAGAGCATTCCGATTGAAAGTGTGTCTACAGGAGACAATAAAAAATACACGATCAGGTTAAACAAGGAGAACAGGCTTTCATCTTCGGACAGAATATGTGTGTACGTAAGTGGACTTACAGGAACAGGAACCGGTAAGGTGGAGACATATTATTCTGACGGAAAGTATAATAAGACATATTATGAAGCCAGAGCAATTGAGCAGAATGCGAATGTGAATACAGACGTTAATTTATCTGGCAGTGGCTACCTCAAGGTTTCTGTAAAGGACGTTCCGGCTGGAATGAGGTATACAATAGGTGGAATGCGTTCCAACTGTATTACTTTCACAGGGAAAATAACCAAGTCTGGCACATCAGTCACGACAATTACAGCAGTTGATGAGTATGGTAATACAATGACAACTATCGTAACATGGTGTGTATACAACAGCTCCGTGATATCAGCTTATTACAGCCCAAGGTATTATCGCACTCGTGGTGAAAGTGGAGCGGCTGTGCATGTAGCTGCTGATATAAATTCTGTAGCTGGTGGCTCAGGAAATTATATCTATGATATAGTTGGCAATACTTATGGTCTTGATATTTATAGTAATGGTAAATTGGAGGGTTACATCAATAAGGCTGGTACTTATAATATAAAAGTCAGGATAACGGATTCCGATAATGCCGGAGTCAGCACAACTGTAGACTGTGTGATAAATGTTGCACAGGGAATTACAGTATCGGGATATATCAGGGATGTGGCAGGAGAAGTATTGTCAAATGCATATATTATATTTACGAATAGGGACAAATCCACAGAGTATACATATTACTGTTATTCTGATGTAAAAAGAGATGGATCGTATTCTGTAGATATTGTTCCTGGGACATATGATATAGCTATATATTCGGGTTCGGACACAACATACATATATTCACAGCGGTTTACCGGAAACATTTCGGGAAGAAATTATTCGTCGGATGTAAAAAAGATATCCGTTAGATCAAAGGATAACGGATATAATATAGAGAATATCGGCACATGGTATGACGAGGATGGCAACAGCGTTGGAGCTGGTGCATACGTTTATCTGGCGCCTGGTACTTACAGACTTACAGGTCGCGGGGTTGCTTTAGCCGGAACTATAACCGCAACGATAAACAGCAAGACTTCATATGTTGTAGCAGATATTAAGACAGACTATGAGGAGATTGGTGATAGAACCTCTATAAATGCATCAGTGGGAACATACTATAGATTTGTTCCAAAGATGACGGCAGCATACTATATCTATTCAAGCTCTGGATCGAGTAATAATCCATATGGACATCTTTATGATGCAGATGGAGAAGTGCTTACAATTAATGATGATGACAAGCAGGAGCATATCAGCACAGGAAATGACCACGATTTCTATATGTCATATAACTGTGAAGCAGGAAAAGTCTACTATATTAATGTTACACGAAACAGCAGTATGGTATATATAACCACAGAGTATCCTGGAAATTAAGTGGATACCCGTACGTCTTTTTATGTGGATATGAGTAATGCTCAATAGCATGTGCGAGATTGACAAGCATAGTATATAATTTTTAATATATGATATGGTGTAATAAAAGGGAATGTTACATAAAAAAGGAGGAAATTTATGAAAAAAGGGAACAGGTTTATGGCTCTCGTTGCGCTGATCCTTGTGTTTGCGCTGACATTTACAGGTGTCAGCATTCCGGCAAAAGCAGCGACCACAACAACCATCAGTAGTATTACGGTGAAAAATCTTCCAAGTAATACACTAACACTCAAGGCAGGGAAAACATTTACTCTGAGGACAAATACGACTTCAGGCAATCTGAAATTCTCAACAAGCAATAAAAAGATCGTGACAGTATCTTCTACAGGTAAGATAAAAGCAGTGAAAAAGGGTAGTGCAAATATCACGATCTCTCTCAAGTCAAATGCGAAGATCAAGAAGGTGGTGAAGGTCACAGTCGGACAGCCGGCCACAAGAGTCAAGGTGAACAAATCTGCGCTGACGATCAAGAAGGGCAGGTCGGCAGTGATAAAGGCGACAGTAGGACCTAACACAACCAGCAATAAGAAGGTTATCTGGAAGAGTAGCAATTCCAAGATCGCAAAGGTAAGCGCTACAGGTAGGGTCACAGCGGTAAAAGGTGGAACAGTGACTATCACAGCAGTGGCTGCTGACGGCTCAGGAAAGAAAGCAGTCTGCAAGGTAACAGTAAAGGCACCGATAACATCATTAAAATTCAGTAAAATAAGTGGAAAGCTGTATGTAGGCAAAACGATGCAGCTCAGCCCAGTTATAAAGCCGGCATATGCAACCAATAAGAAATGTGCATGGAGTTCTTCAAATGATAAGGTAGCCATGGTAAATTCTGCAGGAAATGTATATGCAGCTGCTACAGGAACAGCGGTGATAACAGCGAAGGCTACAGATGGCACCGGCAAGAAGGCTTCGTACAAAATAACGGTCGAAAAACCAGTCACAATTGTATCGGCAATGATGAGTAACCCTCGTACAGTTAAACTTACGCTGTCATCTGAACAGAAACTGACGTCCTCAAGTTTTTCAATCAAGGCGAGTACAGTGATGAATGGTAATTATAATTACAATATTCCATTTGACAGTGTTACAACAAAAGACAATAAGAACTATACGATTGCACTGAGAAGAGGCTATACATTGTCAAGAAAGGCAAGAATCTGCATATATATAAAGGGACTTACGGGTACAGGTAATTCTAAAATTGAGACATATTATTCTGGAGACGTGAATAATAGAACGATTTATGTATCCTATAAGTGTGAGCAGAATGTTGGTATGAATAAGACTCTGGATGTAAATAGCATTGAAGGTTATAAGGGCATATGTGTGATCAATGTAGTGGGCCTCCCTGCCGGCGTGAAATACAAGGTGGATCCAGGAGATGCCAATAAGGTTTATTTCAGTGGAAAACCGACTAAGGCGGGAACGACTGTGACAACTGTTAAAGCAGTCGATGAACTGGGAAATGTGGACACTTATGAAATTTCATGGAATATATACAGCCAGACAACGATTGCAGGAAATTATGAACCAGTATTTAAAATTATGGGACGTAACAGCCATATCTGTAGGATCAACAATAGTATTGCAGCTGTGGCTGGCGGTTCCGGAAGTTATACATACAGTTTTGTCGGAGAAAGTTATAATCTCAGCATTGATTCAAAAGGAAAAATAACCGGTAAATTAGAAGAAGAAGGTACATATAATCTCAAAGTAAAAATAACAGATGCCAACAACGAAAAAATAAGTACCATAGATGGTTGTGTGATAAAAACTATACTTGGATCAACTCTTATGGGGTATGTCAGAGATAAAAATGGCAATATACTGGATGGGGCAAGTGTTATTATCATAAACAAAGATAATTCAGTCCAATACGAACTTAACAGTGAATTTGCTACAGTAGATCGTAATGGACAATATTATATGTCAATTATTCCTGGAACATATGATGTGAAAATTAAAATTGGGGACGATGTGACTTATATCGGCAATCGTACATTTGGCGTTGGGGAGAATAAAGTGGATCTTGCGGCGGATGTAACAAAGATTGCGGTCAAATCTAACAATGAAAAGTGCACGGTTGACGATCTGGGCAGATGGACAGATGAATATGGTAGAATATGTGGCTGGAACGGATATGTGTATCTTGTTCCTGGAACATATGAGCTGACAGCGGAAGGTTCAGGTAAGCGTGGTGTGATATCAGCAAAAGTGACCAGTAAGACGACCACGTTAACTGCGGATGTGAATGAATTTGCTATTGACTTTGGCAATTTTAACGATGTATATGCAGAAGTTGGAATGTATTACAGGTATGTGCCAAAGAAAACAGGAACATATTATTTTTATTCTGTTTCATACGGTGATCCAAAGGGATACTTATATGATGAGAACAAAAATCTGCTCATGGAAGTGGACGATGCAGAGCATAGCAAGACAACAAATAAAAAAGATTTTTACATGAGCTATAACTGTGAAGCTGGAAAGTCATATTACATAAAAGTAAGCGGTAGTTCGGTTGATGTGTATGTAAGAGATTGTGATCCTAATGCAGAGGATTAACGGCTGGATATGTGCTTTATAAAGGAGTGGAGATGATATTTTTTACATCTTCACTCTTTTTTTAAACAATAAAAGCACATAATCCCTATTGACATAGTAGGAAATAAGTTGTATACTCCAACATGTTGACAGATAATTACTACATATCAGATAGGATATATGTGGATTGACAATGAGATCCATTGGACAGAACGAGGTTCAATAGACGGGAGGTGGACAGATGCAACAGGTGTTGTGCTTTGGAGATTCCAATACATGGGGATACAATCCTGAGAATGGTGAGAGATTTCCCTGGGGGATCAGATGGACCAGTATATTGCAGCAGAAGCTGGCAAATAAAGATATAAGGATCATAGAGGAAGGTCTTTGTGGAAGAACAACAGTGTTCGAGGATCCACTGAGACAGGGAAGAAAGGGCGTGTCGCTGTTCCCTACTCTGCTGGAGACACACAAACCGGAGAATATAGTGATCATGCTTGGAACAAATGACTGTAAAACAGTGTTCTCGGCATCGCCGGATGTGATAGGCAAGGGAATACGGAGACTGCTCATTCAGGCAAAACAGTATTCAGCGGACAGCAGGATACTTCTCGTATCGCCGATACATTTGGGCGAGCAGGTGTGGAAGGATGAATTTGATCCTGAGTTCTCACCGGAATCCGTTGAGGTGTCAAGAAAACTCACAGATGTGTACAGGAAGATAGCCGATGAGTTTGGTGTGGAATTCCTGGCGGCATCATCCGTGGCGGACAGCAGCGAGGCAGATCAGGAACACATGAATCCTGAGGGCCATGCAGCACTGGCAGGAGCAATAGAGGAAAAGATTTATCAGATGGCCTGTTAAGAATTATATAGAAAATAATGTACAGTATATAAAGATAGTAAAGAATCAAGAAAGAACATAGAGACTTCAAAAAAGTAAAAAAAGAAAGGAAACAAAATCATGGCAAAGATAGCATCACAGTTAACAGAACTTATAGGAAATACTCCACTTCTGGAGCTCACAAATTATGAGAAGGAGCTTGGACTCAAGGCACACATCGTTGCAAAGCTTGAGTATTTCAACCCACTTGGCTCAGTGAAGGATCGTGTGGCAGCAGCCATGATCGAGCAGGGAATAAAGGATGGCCTCATCAATCAGGAGACAGTCATCATCGAGCCTACATCAGGCAATACAGGAATCGGACTTGCATTTGTATCAGCAGCAAAGGGCCTTCACCTGATACTCACCATGCCGGACACCATGAGCGTTGAGCGTAGAAAGATCGTGTCAGCTCTCGGTGCTGAGATCGTGTTAACACCGGGCAGAGAGGGAATGAAGGGCGCCATCGCCAAGGCAAATGAGCTCAAAGAGCAGTACGGCAATGCATTCATCCCACAGCAGTTTGAGAACAAGGCAAATCCTGCTATCCACAAGAAGACAACGGCGGAGGAGATCTGGAGAGATACAGACGGAAAGGTTGATGCATTTGTATCAGCAGTAGGAACAGGCGGAACAGCCACAGGAACAGGAAGCGGACTCAAGGAGCACAATCCAAATGTCAAGCTGATTGCAGTTGAGCCTGCTGATTCACCGGTTCTCTCAGGCGGAGCACCTGGCCCACACAAGATCCAGGGAATCGGAGCCGGATTTATACCTAGCGTCATGGATCTGAGCATCGTGGATGAGATCATCAGGATCCAGAACGATGACGCATTTGACACAGCGAGAAAAATAGCAAAGACAGATGGTGTATTGGTTGGAATATCCGCAGGTGCGGCACTCTATGCGGCAACTGAGCTTGCAAAGAGACCTGAGTACGAGGGCAAGACTATTGTGGTTCTTTTCCCGGATACAGGAGAGAGATACCTCTCAACATCACTGTTTAACCTGTAGACCGCAATAATTGCCTAGAGGTTGTGAACTGTATACAGTATTTGACATATCCAGTCGGGAGCGCTTTCGCCAGGCTTAGCCTGCAGCGAATGCAATAGAGAGGGACCCACGAAGTGGGAGAGTTGGCTGTTGCAAGTAATAGAGGCGACCCGCAAAGCGGGGAGTTGACTATTACTTTAAGGACCGGCGGCTTCGTATGTCCCTACTTGATATACAAAATTTGAATCACATATGAACGTTGCTGAGGAGCCGCAGAGCGCGAAAAATGACGGTGGACTTTTAGGAGAACTTAGACATGAGACTTTGGAAGAAAATAATGCTTCTATCCATGGCGGCGGTGCTGGCGATAGGCGCGGCCGGCTGTGGCGGGAAGAAGGACGATGTTATCACAATTACAAATGTTTCGTATGACCCGACGAGGGAGCTGTATGAGCGATACAATGACATGTTCGAACAGTATTACAAAGAGCAGTACGGACAGGACATCAAGGTCATCCAGTCTCATGGAGGTTCCGGCTCACAGGCGAGGTCGGTGGTGGAGGGCTGTAATGCAGATGTTGTCACACTGGCACTTGAGCATGACATTGACCTCATATCAGCAAATGGCCTGATAGATTCAGGCTGGATAGATGAATTTGACAAGGATTCAGCACCCTACACATCCACTATCGTGTTCCTAGTGAGAAAGGGAAATGCTAAGGATATAAAGGACTGGAACGATCTGGTGAAGGACGATGTGGAAGTCATAACACCTGATCCGAAGAGTAGCGGCGGAGCCTGTTGGAATTTCCTTGCGGCTCTTGCCTATGCCAGAACTACATACAGCGATGAAGCTGATATATGGCAGTTTATGAAGAAGCTTTATCAGAATGTGTCGGTCATGGATTCGGGAGCCAGAGGTTCGACGACCACATTTGTGGAGAATGGCAAGGGTGATGTACTGATTGCCTGGGAGAATGAGGCGATAGCAACCCTGAGGGAATACCCGGAGGATTACGAGATAGTTAATCCGTCGGTGAGTATACTGGCTCAGCCGAGTGTGGCGGTTGTCGATGACAACGCAAAGCACAATGGAACAGAGTCGGTCAGCACAGAGTATCTGAAGTACCTGTACAGCGATGACGCTCAGAGGCTTGAGGCTGAGAGCGGCTATCGCCCGACAAATGAGAAGATACTTGCAGAGTATGCAGACGTATTTGATCTGGACATCAAGCAGTGGACCATAGATGATTTCGGAGGCTGGGACAAAGCCTATGAGGATTTCTTCGATGACGGTGCAAAGTTTGACGAGATATATGATTATTAAAATGGATTGGAAGACGAGATGGCAGCAGAGGAAAATGGCAAGAAGGATAAACTTAATAACGCAAAGAAGACCAGAGTTATCCCGGGATATCATCTGACGCTTGGAATAGTCATTGCAATGCTGTCGCTGATAGTTCTGATCCCGCTGGCATCGGTGCTGGTGTCATCGCTGAAGCTCTCACCGGGTGAATTCTGGCATCTGCTTCTGAAGAAGAATGTGCTGAATGCATTTAAGACCAGCATCGGCTGTTCGTTCATAGCGGCGATAGCCAACACGGTGTTTGGTCTGATAATAGCGTGGACACTGGTCAAATACGATTTTCCCGGCAAGAAGATACTGGACGGATTCATAGAGCTTCCATTCTGTCTGCCAACGGCGGTTGCCGGTATCACACTGTCGAGACTTTACAGTGAGGATGGATTTCTTGGAAAAACGCTCAAGGCTCTTGGAATAGACGTTGCATACACGAAGATAGGACTTACCATCGCCCTCGTATTCGTTGGAATACCATTTGTCATAAGGGCGGTGCAGCCGATACTTGAGAAGATGGACAATCAGTACGAGGAGGCGGCTTACATGCTGGGAGCCACACCGAGAAGAACATTCTTCAAGGTCATACTTCCAGAGCTCAGACCGGCACTGCTGACCGGATTCGGATTAGCATTTGCCAGAGGGATCGGAGAGTACGGCAGTGTCATCTACATATCGGGCAACAGCGCAAAGGAGCAGACGCAGGTCATATCATACGTGATCATGCAGAAGCTCAGCTACATAGACTATGCCAGCGCAACAGCCATAGCACTGGTGATGCTGATAATATCATTTGTACTGTTGTTCGCGATCAACATAGTACAGCTGAGACAGTCCAGAAGGACTAACTTACTTTAATTTAGAAAAAGGAGGAAACACAATGAGCGAACAGGAAAAGCTGCAGCGCGGCAAGCGCAGGACAAAGATAATACTGATAACCGTGACGGTGCTTTTCATAGTGCTCATGCTGGTGGTTCCACTTATATCGGTGATAACAAGTGCGCTGAAGGAGGGCTTTAAGTTCTACCTGCAGTCCATCACGACAGAGTACGTGATAAGTGCACTTGGTGTCACACTTATTGCCACAGTCATAGCTGTGATGGTAAACACATTTTTCGGAATATGTGCGGCATGGCTGCTGACGAAGTTCTCCTTCAAAGGCAAGCAGGTGCTGGCGACACTGATAGACATTCCGTTTTCCATATCACCTGTCATCGTAGGCCTTGCCTACCTCATGACATTTGGAAGACTCGGATGGACGTATCCGGCGATCAGATGGATCAATGATATGCTGGGGACAAACATCAGGATAACATTTGCAGTTCCGGGCGTTGTGCTTGCTACCATATTCGTGACATTCCCATTTGTGTCAAGGGAGCTTATCCCGGTGCTGAACGCGCAGGGTAAGGACGAGGAGGAGGCTGCGGCGCTCATGGGAGCGAAAGGCTTCACGATATTCAGAAGGATAACACTTCCCCAGATGAAATGGGGACTCATATACGGAATAATTCTCTGTACCGCCAGAGCACTCGGCGAGTTCGGTGCGGTAAATGCACTGTCCAAGACAAGGGGCGGGACATTTACACTTCCACTTGAGATCGATGCGCTGTACATGTCGGGAACGGAGGAATCCATCACAGCGGCATTTGCAGTATCATCCATACTGGTGATCATAGCGGTCATCATATTGTTTCTGAGAAATCTGCTTGAGTACAGAGCGAAGAGGAAACGCGCTTATGAACGAAGTTCATAACTCTCATGCGCGTGACGACCTGCCGCTGAGCGGAGGCGAGGGGGCGATACCCGAAAAAGGGCGAAGTGAGATGGTCTGCATATGGGATGGCTTGCAGGAGTTTCGAAAGATAGATCAGGTGCGGAAGAATAAGAGAACAAAAAGGAGGCTGACGACATGTACGTCGAGATGAAAAATATATATAAGAAATATGGAGATTTCCTGGCGTCCAACAATGTCAGCTTTGGTGTGGAGAAGGGCAAGCTGGTGGCGCTT
>ENA-ORLW01003253-ORLW01003253.1-human-gut-metagenome-genome-assembly--contig:-NODE-3253-length-12801-cov-2.782694_pt1 | contig 12801 bp, 11 predicted proteins | sample MGYA00243017_ERZ508829 | MGnify/ENA primary metagenome ERZ508829 (study PRJEB26277, sample SAMN04329776) | human gut metagenome | biome: human-associated habitat | host: Homo sapiens | place: USA...
TCCCAGATAAAGTCCACCGTAGCGTCCGACACGTCTTTCGCCTCAACGTTTCCGTGCTCGAACTCCGAATCGATTTTTCGGGCTATTTCCTCCATCAAAGGCTCCACGACGGCGCAGTAAAGCGCCTCCTTGTTGGTAAAATAACGATAGATGTTTCCCAACGAAATATGCGCGTTTACGGCTATGTTTCTGATTGACGCATTGGCGTAGCCGTTCTCCTTGAACTCGTTTATGGCAGCCTTCAGAATTTTTTCTCTCACATCGTTTTTCAGGTATTGCATACTTAATTTTTCCCGATTTAAATTGTACAGCATGGCAGAAAAAAAAGCAAGCAAAAACGAACAATAAGCAAAATGATTTATTTTATTTTCATTTTTATCTTGCATTTTTAAACATTTGACATAAAAGCGAATTTGAGTTACAATTATCGGCGGCGTAAAAACGCCGCATTTTACGGAGGAAAAATGAAAGATATTCTCGAGCTCGATATCAAGGGCTACAAAGCCGACCTTCCGATTCTGCCGCTGCCCAGCGGAGTAAAAATTGCCTTTTTCAACCTGCACGGCAACACGAAAATGACAAAGCACTGCGCAGACGAGCTTGCAAAGCAGCTCGACGGCTGCGAGGTGCTGCTTACCGCAGAGTCAAAAGGTCTCCAGCTCACTCACTGCATAGCCGACAGGCTGGGGCAGGATTTTTATGCAGTTGCGCGCAAATCGCAGAAGCTGTATATGCAGGACGGAATCAGCGTGGACATTTCCTCCTCCATAACTACGGGAAAGGAACAGCGTCTTTACCTTTCCAAGCACGATGCCGACCTGCTGAAAGGTAAAAAAGTCGGCATAGTAGACGACGTGGTTTCCACCGGCAACAGCCTCGAGGGGCTGGAAAAATTGGTGAACATGTGCGGAGGCATTATTTGGAAAAAGGCATTCGTGCTCGCCGAAGGAGACGCCGCAAACCGAAAAGACATCGTTTATCTCGCCAAAATCCCCCTGCTTTAAAGACTTAAAAGCCGCCTCGAAGGCGGCTTTTTTCATCTGCGTCGTTTTACGTTATTTTTTCTTGGCAGCTTTTTGTTTTGCGCACCTCCTTTAGAGGCGTTTTCCGCAATCACGGATTTTTTTTCAAGACAATCCGAAATTTCTTTCACAAGCATGTTTCCGATTTCCCTGCCCAGCTCAAAAAGCCTTTCCCCCTTGTCGGCATCCGGGATTTTCTCGCCCTTGGGCGCAACATAAAGGTAAAAGGCGGGGATAGATTCCGCTTCCATCTCCAGCACTCGCTTTATGTTTGATATCTGCCCCAACGAATAAAATTTTTCTCCGCTGTAAAAATATACGTCCTTGTCCTCGCGAGTATCCAGACCGTCGCTCAAACTCTTGAAAACCACTCTGACGTCGGCATAAGCGGAGCTGTCAAACGTCTTTTCGCAAGCGCCGCGAACCAAATCCCGCAGCCACTCGGCGCTGAGCTCTGTTTTGCCATCCTTCAGCTCCCTGAAAAGGCAGTTCAGCACGTTGAAAGAAAATTCGCCGTTTTGGAGAGCTGCGACCAATTTCAACGTGACAGCCCTTTTTTCGTTTTCGTGACCGGATTTTTCAAGCTCGTCCGCAGCCTGCGACAGTTTTTGTTTAAGCTCCTCTCCGCCGTGCTTTAAAGCAGTCAGAATTCCGTCGTTGACGAAGTTGAAATCCTCGCGCCGTTTGATTAAAGAATAAAACTGTTTGACGTTTCTTAAAAGCTCGGTCAGCTCCATAGCAACGATTTTGTCGTCGTCGTCCAGTCCCGACAAGCCGATGCCGTAAAAGCTGTCGTAATAAATGCGCTTTAAAACGACCATAAGCCAAGAATCCGTCCATTGAGTGAGCTTAACAGCCTTTTCCTCATAGGTAGCGCCGAGCAAAGGCATCCACAGCCCGCTTATGTCGTCGGGATTGGAGACTATGCTGCGCAAGCCGCCCGACCTCTCGTCGGCGTCGTTTTGCGGCTCGGTCAGGAATTTGATTATCAGACGGAATACTACGTCCTGAAGCAGCGTGTCTGTTTTGATAACTCTATGGTGGAAAATTACGTCAATGTACAGATTGCACCTCTTTTTAAAAAAGCTTTCCACAGTGTTTATTGCCTTTGCGGGTATGCAGAAGCGAAGCTTTCCGTCATTGTCGCCGGGCAAGTAGGACAGCTTCAGACCGCTGATTATGCGTTTGTAATCCAAATCCCCCGCATTTATGCCGCTGCTGAGATAGTCCCTTACTACGTAATCCAGCCTGTCGCAATCGAGCGATGAATCGGTAAGAACGTGAAGATATTTGAATTCGCCTCGTCCGAGAGAATTTTCAACGTACAGCACATCACCATCTGCTCGAAGAACGACTTGTATGCCTTTTCGTCCGCCTTTCCTCTGCTGTTGTCGGTAATCAGCTTCTGCAAAACGGATCGGCTTATTTCCCGCCCCATTTCCTCGTGCAGCTGTTTGCTGCTCTTTTTCGAATCCACCGCTCTATTGAAATCCTTCAGCCTTTCGGAACGGAAAACAACGAAGCTCCCGCCGTTCGTTTCCGAAACACGCTGCGCCTTTTCGGCAAAGCTTTTCGCCTTGTCTATCGCTCCCTCTACAATGTGACTGAAGGGAGGATGCCCCACGTCGTGCAGAAGCGCCGCGGCTCTCAGGGATTGAATAAGAATAAGATACGCAATCAGGTTCTTTTCCTCGAGATTATAGGGAATAAGACTGCCGTCGGTGTATCCCACTGCCGCGTCGCGCAGCTTTCGCCACTCGTCGGAGTCTACGATATCGTTGTCGCACAAATTTAAGTTGTCGTAAATTATACCCTTGTCTATAACGGAAGCTATTTTGTCCTTGTCAATTTCGTTCTCCTGAATCTTTTGCAGAGCTTCGGAAAAATCCTTGAAAAATCTGTCCTGCGACGCGGCTTCCGCATTGTTTATCGCGCGATAAAACATTTCGGAGCAAAGGTACATGCAGCCTATCGAGTGCTCGAAACGCTTTGTTCTGTTGGAGGGAAATGTCAGATAAACAGTGGAATTCTGATATACGTCGTGCAGCCTGTTGAATTCCGGACTGGCAAGAATCCCCTTCTCGAAAGCTGTCAGCCTGATAAGACCGTGAATAGAATCGTTGATATTCATACCGTTTTCCATGCAAATTCCTCCCCGTTTTTAAATTAAAATAAAAAACGCAACAAGCCCCGTGCGGTCCGTTGCGATTTTTATCGACGGAAGTTATTATTGTTGGGCAGACGCCTTGGCGTAAAACATGAGACCGTCTTTGAGCGTATATTATCCCACATATTTTTCTATGTCAATAGGTTTAAAGAAACATTCACGCAAACTTTCGGCAAATTTTTTTTTCGGGCGAAGAATGCCGAATTATGTTTTTCGGAAAAGACGAGCCGGCGGCGCAATTTGCCGAATATGTTTTTATTTTGTCGTACAGACGCACGCAAAGCAGACGGCATGTTTTCATTGAACAACTTTGCCGAAAAAATGAAAAATCAGTGATTGAATTAACGTAAAAGCGTTGACTTAAGCTGTTTTTAGATATATAATGATTATAATTTCAATTCAAGGAACACAACCGATGAAAGTGTCAAGGGACGCTAAAAGCAGCAGCTATTTTTTCGGACATGCCGCGCTCCGCGCGTTTTTTCCGCTACACTTTTGATAAAAAGCCCCGATAAAAACGTCGGGGCTTAAAATTTTGCAAAATTTTATACGGAGGTATATTATGGAACAAAACAACACACCCACGCCAAACGAAGTCGCTCCCGAAGCAATCGAGAAGCGCAGTTGGCTCGACCGCAGGTTCAGGCTGAAGGAGCACGGCACGTCTGTAAAAATCGAGGTCATGGCGGGCATCACAACCTTTATGGCTATGGTTTACATTCTTATGGTCAACGCCGGCATGTTCAGCAGCCTGCAGGGAACTATCTGGAACGGTCCCAGCTACGGCGCGATGTACATAACGACGGCTATTTCCGCCATTATCGGCACCGTGCTTATAGGTCTGCTGTCGGGACTTCCTCTCGCGCAGGCTCCGGGCATGGGGCTCAACGCCTTTTTCGTTTACACCATCTGCATGGGCTTCGGCTTAACCTATGCCAACGCTCTCGTATTGGTGCTCATTGACGGAATCGTTTTCATAATTCTCACCGTTACGGGACTGCGCAAGGCTATTTTCTCCGCTATCCCCGACTGCGTGAAAAAGGCAATACCAGCCGGCATCGGTCTGTTTATCGCCTTTATCGGCTTGCAGAACGCCGGTATTGTCGTTGACAGCGGAGCAACTCTCGTCAACCTCGTCTCCCTCAATCTGCTGGGCAGCGCGACGTGGGCAAGCGTTATGCCCGTGCTTGTGACATTGGCGGGCTTTATCGCAATAGCCGTCCTGTCCAAGAAAAACGTCAAGGGTGCCATTCTTTGGGGAATTCTGGGCGCCGCGGCGCTTTATTTCCTGCTCGGGCTCACTGTGCCGGGCTTTTACAAGGGCGCGGGCTATCAGGAAACCTATACCTGGGACGCTCTCACCAACAGCTGGATTATGACGGGCTCTACAATCGGAAACAATGCGGGAAACTATTTTCTCGGTTATTTCGCCGAACAGGCGTTGCCCGCCGCAGGAAGCGTCGGCGAAACCTTTACGCTCAGCTACCTGCCCAATACTCTCAATCTGAGCATAGCTCAGCCCTTCAGAGACTTCGGGACCATGTCTTTCGGCAAAGTCTTTACCGAGGGCTTCGACTTCAGCGGCTACCTTGCAAACAACAGCGCCGGCAGCCTTGTTCTCGTAATCATCACCTCCGCTCTCGCTTTCTGTCTCGTAGATATGTTCGACACGCTGGGCACTCTTTACGGCGCCTGCGCAAGAGGCAACCTGCTGGATGAAAAAGGAGACGTGCCCAACATGAACAAAGCCATGCTCTCCGACGCTATTGCAACCGCAACGGGCGCAATACTCGGCACCAGCACCGTCACCACGTTTGTCGAATCTTCCTCCGGCGTTGCCGAAGGCGGCAGAACGGGACTCACGTCGATAATAGTGGCTATCGGCTTCTTTGTCGCCATGTTCCTCTCTCCCATTGCGCAGCTTATCCCCTCCGCGGCAACGGCAACCGCCCTCATTTACGTCGGCGTGCTCATGATGAACGGCGTGAGAGAAATAGACTGGCTGGATCCGTCGGTCGCCGTCCCCTCCTTCCTTACCATTGCAATCATGGCGTTTACCTACAACATCAGCTACGGCATCGGAATCGGTATCATTTCCTACGTGCTCATAAAGCTGTTCACCGGCAAGGTAAAGGAAATAAATATAGTCACCGCCGTTCTGGGACTTCTGTTCGCGGCAATGTTCTTCCTCACCCACTGATAAAATTTTTTCAGACAAAAAATCGCGGGCTTGTTGTCCGCGATTTTTGTTTGTTTGTTTTATTTATTTATTCAAATGTGCTTGGCTTCATGAGCCGCGTCGTCGGTACGAGGAGTCTTCGTCTCCCCGTCCGCGTTCTCTGCGGCTGCCTGCTTTTCTGCTTCTAGCGGGATGCCCTGCTTTTTGAGAAGTACGGGCAGCTTTATTATGTACACGGCAATGACGGCAAGAACCACCGACAGCCCAGCCTGAACGAGATTGCGCGGCAGGCTGACAAGCGCGCTTGCCCACGTGCCGTAAAACAGCCATTTTGCGAGAAAATACATGCCTGCCATAAACAAACCGCAAACAGCCATAGCCGCCCCTCCCAACAGCGGCTCAAGCTTGGGATTGCGGCACTTGGAACGTATAAGCTTAAGAAGCAGTCCGCAAAACAAGCCCTCCAGTCCGTGAATAATCAGGGAATAAAACATCGTGGCGGGATACACGTACAAATCCGCGAAAAAAGTCCCCAGACCGCCCGCAAGCATGGCGGGAACCGGACCGAGAATCGCCGCCGTGAGAAAAATAATCGCGTCGGACAGATTTGTATATCCTCCGTCGATTGACGGCACCTGTATGAACACGGTAGCCACAAAGGTAAGCGCGGCGGCAACCGCCGAAAAGGTGATTTTGAGCGTTAAGTTTTTTGTCATAAAAAAAGCCTCCCTTCTTTGGCGGCCGGAAAAATTCGCGCAGGCAAAGCCTTTTCCTTGACAGGCTTTGACGCGCAAGCGCCTCCGACGGAAAAAACGCCGCAAAAAAGCGTTCTCCCCTATCGGAAAGAACGCGCGAAAAAACCTAAAAGCAAAAAGCTCCGAGCTGCTTTCTTTCCCATTCAGACTTTGACTGGCGGTTGCGGAATCTCACCGCATCGGCTGTTGGGGCTGTCGGACTTGTCTGCGTAAAGCAGCATTACCGCCGATAAGGAATTTCACCTGTCCCAAAGAAATATTATATTTTAAATATAAACCCGAAAATTCGGTATGTCAAATGATTTCGACGCAAAAAATAATTTTTTTCATCCTCCCAGAAGCTTTTCCCACTCCGTTGCGGGAACAAGCTTAATCGCCCCAAAGGCGGCGGCTCCCACTATCACTCCCGACAGCAATCCGATAAGCGCAAGATAAGGCGAAAGCGACAAAATAGCCGTCGTCTCCGTCACAAGCGCATAAACGATATTTTGAACGACATTGTGCGTCACCGCGCCCGCAACGCTCAGCGCGACTATCCCGAAACGGTTCTTTCCGCCCAAAAACAGCAGCGACATGACGGTCAGCGAAACAACGCCTGCAGGCAGACTGTACATAAGCGACGAAAAGCCTCCGGCAAAGAGATTGCCCAGAATTATCTTGACGGCAAGCACAGCAAAGGCGTGTCCCGTACCAAGACATACAAGCGCAAGCAAAACGAAAATGTTTGACAATCCCATTTTCGCGCCGGGCAAAATCAACGGCGGAAACAGACCTTCCACAACAAAAACCGCCAGCGCGGCGGCGGACAGCACGGCGGTCGCGGCTATACGTGAAGCGTTAAATCGTTTTTCCGACATCACACAACCTCCCCGTCGCTTTGCGAGCCGTTTCCGACGCCCGTAATTTTCAAGGCGTGGGGCACGCACAAAATGACGTCCCCCGCCCGCCTTACCGACAAGCCCCTGCATTGTCCTCCGCGGCAGTCGCTGTCAACCACCCGAGTCTCGCCGTCGCTTTTTATTTCGATAAAATTGACGCCCTTTTCCGTTGTTACGGTCAAGGCGAGCACATCTCCGTTTTTTTCTGCGGAAAGACCCGAAAAACCGTTTTTGCAAACATATTCCCCGCTTTTTACGTCATAAGAAAAAATTTGTTCACCGTCGAAATATATTTCAACGGCAAATAGCTCGCCGCGCGGCTGCCCGAATATAACAAAGCCGAACAGAAGAACTATTATCAACGCCAACGCGCCGAAAACAAAAAGGTCTCTTTTGAAAAAAAGCCTTTGAGATTTTATCAGCTCCGTCCGTCCCCTTGTGTTGACGGCGGTTTTTGAATTTTGCCTTAAGGCGGCACTGCCCTGCGGTGCGCAGTTAAAATCTTCGGCTTGGTTCACATTTTCAGACACGGCTTTTTTTGCGCGTCTATTTCTCAAATCCAGCGCAACTACAAGCGCAGTGGCGGCAACAAGCAGCGAGACGCCGATTATAAGCCCCGCATAGTTAGCTGCGGCGATTTTAAGTCCGCCGTCGGAAAACTCCGCGCGCAAAAAGTCGCCCGTCACATCGAAATCCGCGTTTCCGGCTGCAATATATTTACCTGCCTGTCTTGTCATAACAGCAAAACCGTCAAGGCCGACCTGCTTTAACTCGGTTTTCAATGCCAGCTTTAAGGCGTCGGAGGCTTTTTCAGTCATAAAAACCGTGCTCAGCGCGTCCGCCGCCGCTCCGCTGCCGCACACTGTGACGGCGCTCATGACACCGCCGTCCACAGGACATCCGGTTCGGGTATCGATGATGTGGCAGTATCTTTTGCCGTCGATTTCATAAAACCTTTGATAGTCGCCGCTCACTCCGAGGCTCACGTTTTCCAACCCCGAAATGACGAGAGCGCGCTCACTCTGATTTCGCGGATGACTGATTTCCACCGAAAAGCCTCCGTCGAAAGGACTGTCGAGAAAAACGAGGCTGCTTTGACCTATGTTTATCGACGCGTAAGTCTCGCCCTTTTCCAAAAGCAAATCGCGCACTCTGTCTGCGGCAAAGCCTTTGCCAACCGCGCCCAAATCCAGCATAACGCCGTATTCCGTTCCGTCAACCTCGACGGTTTTCAACGGCTTGACAAAAAAATTCCCGCCGTATTCCAAAAGAGAAAAATCAGTCAGCTCCTTGAACGCTTCAACATACCTCGCGTCGGGCAAAACGCACTCCTCTCTGTCATAAGGCATTCCGACTTTTTCGCCGTTGTAAAAGCGCGAAGAAAAGCCCCACAAATCCACCGAAGCGGCAGCCGTCGGGTCGAACAGCCCGTCGGAAGCCTCGAACAATTTCCGACACTCCTCCAGCGCGGAGTAAGTCAAGGCGCTTATTTCCAGCCTTTCGCCCGGACGAGCCGCGTTGAACCGAGAAACGTCGCTGTTTCTGTCCGACGCGCTCAACGCGCCGTCGATTTCTTCGAGCAGAGACCTTACGTCCTCCAGTGCGTCTGCCATTTCATCCTTACGCGCCTGCGTAGGATTTTTTTCGAAAATTTTCACGCAGCAATAAGTCCCGAAAAAATCAAAGGACTCAAAAGACGCAGTATATATTTTTTCCCCGTCCGAACATCCGAACAGAGCAAAAAGAGCAAAAATCAATGCCGTCAATGAATAAAAAAATTTGTGCTTCATGAGTTTTCCATTGTATTATAGCACAAACGGGGACGCTTTCAATCATTTGCGACAAAATTGCCCGTCGTCATACGAAAAGACAGTTATCTGATTAATTTATGGATTTGTATTATCAAACGACTGCGACCTGTGTCAGTTAAATACGGATATAAAAAAAGTTTATACTTTTCGCAAACAAATGCAAAACCCTGCAAGGCGGATAAAAAAGCAATTCTTTAAAAAAATCGTTGACAAACCCGAAAAAAGCAATTATAATATTTGAGTTCGTTGGGGTATAGCCAAGCGGTAAGGCAACGGATTCTGACTCCGTCATTTCGCAGGTTCAAATCCTGCTACCCTAGCCAACAAAAAACGCACTTTTGTCTACCGACAAAGGTGCGTTTTTTGAATGATGTTTGCCTTTGGCAAATGATGTTGGCTTCGCCGAGTGATGACGGCTTCGCCTAATGATGTGTGCCTGACGGCACATTGGGGCAAACATCGCATCATTGCGGAACGAAGAGGAGCAACATCATATTTGCGAAGCACATGCATCATATCGCCGCAGGCGATGCATCATTTTTAAAATACAATGCTTCGCCTTGATTTATTGGAGGAAGTGTGGTATAATGATAAAGAAAGGCGGTGAACTCCCTATGGAATTTTCTCATTGTGATAACGATGAAAAGCATTTGTCATTACACGATTGTATTGCTGAACGAGCATATTTTGAAAACGGGAAGTTAGGCTTTGAATTTAATGACGGATTTTGGATTTCGCCCGACCACCCCGAAAGCAACCTATCCAATCTTGTAAGAACAGATTTTTCCAAGGTTGAATACACTTTGGAAGATGGTGCGGACTACGACGTTACCATATATGTTTTCAAGAAAAATATTTTCATAAAAACAATTCGTATTGAATGGACAATTCAAGAATTGCTAAATAACATCAACAGCGGAAAACACAAGTTAGAATTTTTGTATCAATATGTTGATTATAGTTCGAGAATTATTGAGTGTGAGTTAAAACTCGATAAAAAGCCATACCGCATGGAGTGCGTAATAAAGATCTCTGCTCCTGAAGTCAGTTACTATTGGAATAATTTGTGCGAGGACAGACCTTGGTAAATGGAGTTACATAGATTTGTTTGCAAGATTAATGCGCGGTTTTCAAAATCAAGTTGACCTTTTCTTCGCTTTCACCTCGATTTTTGACCTTTTCACTCGTTCAAGTCAAAAAATCCGACAAGTTTCGACTTGTCGGATTTTTTTATCCATTGCGAAAGCAATGGCATATCATCACGCTTTAGCGTGTATCTCATCACCGAAGGTGCATATCATCAGCCGCAGGCTGTATTCGCTTTCGCAATGATGATATACAACGGCAAGCCGTTGGTGATATACAATGCTTCGCCTTGTTGATATACACGCCTTTGGCGTGATTTTTCGTTTGAGTTCGAAACCTTATTGCAACCCTCGGAAAATATCTTTTTCGTAGCCTTTATACAAAGTCGTCGGCGCCTTTGTCGCGAAAGAAAAAACACCCGTTTCAGGGTGTTTTTTTCTTTCTCTCCTTTTGCTTGACGACTTTTTTACTTAGCGTATGCGGATACATCGAATTTTGTTTCACTCGCTCCGCTCCCTCCCCCTGCGCTTCGCTCGGGACAAATCCTGCTACCCTAGCCACGTCGGAGCAAAGCGCGCTTTGCTCCGTTTTTTTGCAAAAAACTTCCGCCTGCCTGCTTGCTCCTCCTCTTTCGCAAAAAGTCTCGCTCTCTTTTTCTTCCCTCGACTTTTTGCGATTTTTATTTTGCTTCCCTCGACTTTTGGGCTTTTATCCGCCTTTGTCGGCAAAACAAAAAAGACAGGCATTTTGCCCGTCCCTTGTTTCAGGTTTCGTCCAACAGCATTTTGTCGGCTATCAACGCAATAAACTCGCCGTTTGTGGGCTTTTCATTGGCGGTGTAAATTTTCGTACCGAACAAATTGTTGATGTTTTCTATTTTCCCTCTGTTCCAAGCCACTTCTATGGCATGTCTGATAGCCCTTTCCACCTTGCTGGGAGTCGTGCCGAAGCGCTTGGCTATTTCGGGATAAAGGCATTTTGTAATGCTGTTGATTTTCTGCGAATTTTCCACGACGAGCTTTATTCCGTCTCTCAGATACTGATAACCCTTGATATGCGCCGGTATGCCTACGCTTATGAAAATATTCGATATCTTTTCATCCAAGGTTTTGCCCAGATTTGTAGGCTTTCCTGCCGTCGTGTATGTAGTTTTGGCAGATTGAAGATTTTGCAGCTTTTCGTTCAATACGGCGCAGTTGACCGGCTTAAGCAGATAACCCGCCGCGCCGCTGGTCAGACACCTCATCATAAAAGCCTCAGACTTGAGCTCGGACAAAATCAAAAATTTCATTGACTTCTTGTTTCTGAAATGCTCCATAAGGTCAAACGCATTCAGTTCGGGCAGCATTATCGGAGTTATTACCACGTCCACATCGTTTTCATCGAGATATTGCAAAGCCCTGTATCCGTCCGTCTCGTCAAGTACGAATTCATAATCATTGTTTTGAGCAAAATATTCCCTTATTTTGTTTTTGCTTTCCGTATCCTCACCGATTAAAGCTATCTTCAATTTTATCGGCCTCCTTGTGATAAAGTATAACATATACGAATTAAGCTTGTCTACCGTTATTGTACAAAATAAAACGCTAAATTTGTACAATTTTCACGTATTTTGTCGAATTACGTAGCAAGAAAGAGAAAAAAGCGCATTTTTCATACAGTTTTGTTGGTAAATGTCCTAAAAAGTCAATAAAACGAGAACTTTCAATCTTATAGCAGAAAGTGTTAAATAAATTACCATAAACGCTGCTAAAAGTCAATTAAGCGTAACGTCGCAAAAACGGACTATTCTAAACATTTCGCGCGGAAAATTGCACTTTAAATCGAATTTTGTTCTTGCCGCTACTCATTTTGGGTAAATATGCGTTTATTTTTCAGGCTTGTGTAAAATTTATTTCATGAGAATCGAAAAGGAAAATTTTTCTGAAACATTGAAAGAAATCCGAAAACTCTCAGAATTGAAACAAAAGGAAGTCAGCAGCCGTCTCGGCGTTTCGCCCAACTGCTACGCATCCTGGGAGCAGGGCAGGACGGAGCCGTCAATATCATCAATCAGAAAGCTGTGCGTGATTTTCGACGTTTCAGCCGACTATCTGCTCGGGATTAAGGATATCTGAAAAACAAAAGCCCGTAAGTCAGGCGCCGCAAATATGCGGTTCCCTAAGGACAAACGGGCATTTTTGCATGACAAAATACGTCATTTTATTTCAAATTCAATTAAAAATCGTCAAATGTCGTTTTCAAGGCGAGGCAATGCCGACAGCTGCGTTTTTACAGGCAGAAACCCGCTTCTTAACGCTGTTTTTATGGACGCAAGATTGCCCGACTCACAGCAATAAAAAGCAGCTTTTTGGGCGGCCTCTATTTCGTCGGCAAGACGCGCGGTCAGCGCGCTGCCTAAGCCCCTTCCCCTGAAAGCAGGCAAAACGTCCACTCCTATCTGCATCATATCATTGCAGTCGCAGGACGCTCCGGCAAGTCCCGCCAGCCTATCGCCCCGAAAAGTCGCCACTGCAAACGCGTCCAGCTCGCGCCTTTTATAACACAGCGCATTGCGCCACTCGGGAAGATAGTATTCCGAAAGCTCCTCTTTTTCAAGCCTGCAAAAGCGCATGCCTTCCGCTGAGCAAATTTTTCGCTCTTTCAACGGCAAAAAATACAATGTCGGAGTCCCCGCCGTCAAGCCGTGCCTGCCGAGTTTTTCATCAATCCAGCGTAGCGCCCGAACTCCGAAGCAATCCTTGCCCCTGAAAGTACATGCAAATTCACGCGCCTCCTCGCCTAACGCGTCGCAAGTGCATACAACGGAATTCCGTCCGATTGAAACCACGTCAAAAAAACGCTTGCTTGTCAAATCTTTTCTCGCCTGCGGCGGACGGGCATTAAGTATACGAACTACATTT
>ENA-ORLW01003259-ORLW01003259.1-human-gut-metagenome-genome-assembly--contig:-NODE-3259-length-12774-cov-2.645979_pt1 | contig 12774 bp, 7 predicted proteins | sample MGYA00243017_ERZ508829 | MGnify/ENA primary metagenome ERZ508829 (study PRJEB26277, sample SAMN04329776) | human gut metagenome | biome: human-associated habitat | host: Homo sapiens | place: USA...
AATTCCGACAAAGTAATATTTATGGGACATTCCGGTGCGGACTATGACTGCTTCGGTGCGGCGGTAGGCTTGCAGAGAGCAGTCAGAACGCTCGGCAAAAAGCCGTATATTGTCTATGACAACAATTCACCGGCCATAAAAAAAATGTATGACGACCTTCGTGCAATGAGTGAGTACAGAGGTATGTTTATAAGCAATGACGACGCAGTCGAAAACGTTACATCAGATACATTGATAGTTGTGCTTGATACGCACAGACCGTCAATGTTGCCATGCCCGAAACTTATCGAAAAGGCAAGTAAGGTTGTGCTTATCGACCACCACAGACGTTCGACTGATTTTATTAATCCTTGTTCGCTTATTTATCACGAACCGTATGCGTCGTCAACTTGTGAAATGGCTACTGAATTATTGGAATATATGAATTTGGGAAGTTCACTTACAACCGTTGAGGCGGAGTGTTTGTATACGGGTATCTTGATGGATACAAAGAACTTTATAGTAAAAACAGGTGTCAGAACATTTGAGGCGGCTTCGTATTTAAGACGTTTGGGACTGAATACGGCAGACGTCAAAAAGCTGTTTAACGTGAATAAAGAGGACTATGACCACAGAGCCGATATTGTAAAGACGTCGAAAATTATAGTATCGCAGATTGCAGTCGCAAAGTGTTACACAAAGTATCCCAATATAAGAGTGATAGCGTCACAGGCGGCTGATGAAATGCTTAATATAGGTGATATTCGTGCGTCGATAGTTGTATATGCACAGGACGGCGGCGTGGGTATAAGCGCCCGTTCGCTCGGTGATATTAATGTACAGCTTATTATGGAGTATCTCGGCGGCGGCGGACACAGTACCGTTGCCGGTGCACAAGTAAAAGACAAAAATGTAGATATGGTAATTGAGGACGTTGAAAAGGCTGTCTTTGATTACGTTGCAAATAATGAAAGTTAATTGGAGGAAGGACAATGCAAGTTATATTGACAAGAGATGTAAAAGGACAAGGTAAAAAAGGTCAGATGGTAAATGTATCTGACGGTTATGCAAGAAACTATCTTTTGCCGAGAGGTCTTGCCGAACCGGCTACAAAGTCGAATATAAACGTAATGAAGGGTAAGCAGGAATCTCTTGAATACAAGAAAAAAGTTGAGCTTGAAGAGGCAAATGCAATAGCAGAGAAAATGAAAGAAATCAAGGTTGTGCTAAAGGCTAAAGCAGGCGAAAACGGTAAACTTTTCGGATCTGTAACATCAAAAGACGTAGCAGAGGCGCTTACTTCACAACACCACATCAAACTTGACAAAAAGAAATTTGTTATGCCTGACGGCATAAAGACATTGGGAACAACAACTGTTGACGTAAAAATTTATACAGGCGTTGTCGGTAAGTTAAACGTAGTTGTAGAACAGATATAACTTTGGGGAGGTAATGGATTTATGGCAGAAATGTCGAATCCTGTTGACGTAATGGGCAGAGAACTGCCATATAGTCAAGAGGCGGTCCGTCTGATTTTTACTTACCTCAGTATTAGGATATATTCAGTGTGATTCTTGATTTATTTAACGAAAATGCGGCTATAGATTTTATTACTGTTTCAAATAAGTTGAGCCAAAGCGACAAACTTGAGGCTGTCGGAGGTATCGCTTATTTGAGAAATGCGGCAACAAATGTGCCGACAACAAGGCACGTGACGTATTATTCGCAAATAATTAAGGAAAAGGCAGTTTTGAGAACACTTATTAAAAGTGCCAACGATATTTCCGATATGGCTTACGGTCAGAACGATAAAGTCGAAAGAATAGTCGACCAAGCCGAACAGCTTATTTTTGACGTTACATCATCAAACAACAAGAGTGATATACTTCCTATAAGTGAGATATTCATGGGCAGTTATCAGGAACTTGTTGAAAACTCTTTAAATCAAAGCGGTATAACGGGTTTGCCGACAGGCTTTGATGAACTTAACAGACGTACGGGCGGTTTTCATGGCGGTGAACTTATTCTTATCGCCGGACGTCCGGGTATGGGTAAGTCAAGTTTTGCGGTAAATATAGCGGAACACGTCAGTATTACCGATAAAAAAACTGTTGCGATATTCAACCTCGAAATGCCGAAAGAACAGATTGTAAACCGTATTATATGCAGCCAGGCACTTGTTAATTCAAATAAAATCAGAACAGGTGATATAACAGGCGAAGATTGGGAAAAAATCGGTGCAATAGTAAACAGAGTTGCAACTGCACCGATGTATATAGACGATACTGCGTCAATAACGGTATCGGAAATCCGTGCAAAATGCAGACGATTAAAGCAGACAAAAAATCTTGAACTTATTGTAATCGACTATTTGCAGTTAATGCAGTCGAGCGGAAGAACAGAGAGCAGACAAAATGAAATTGCCGAAATTTCGCGTTCGTTAAAAATTCTTGCAAAGGAACTTAATATTCCTGTCATTGCACTTTCACAGCTTTCGCGTGCGGCTGAATCGAGAAGCGATAAGCGTCCCATGCTTTCGGACTTGCGTGAATCGGGTGCTATCGAGCAGGACGCCGATATGGTTATGTTTTTGTATCGTGACGAATATTATAATCCCGATACCGAGGATAAAAATTTGGCTGAATGTATTGTCGCAAAAAACAGAAGCGGTGAAACCGGTATGTTTAAACTTGGTTGGAAAGGTGAATATACTAAGTTTTCTAATGTTGAATTTGCATTGAAGGAAGAATAATGGTTTTAGATATTATTAAAAAGACCTTGCGTGAATATAATTTATTGAATAACGGCGACAGCGTGCTGGTCGGTCTTTCGGGCGGTGCGGATTCGGTGTGTCTTACTCACGCACTTTGGTCGCTGAAAGATGAATTTGACATAAAATTATATACGGCTCATATTAATCACGGCATAAGAGGCGAGGAGGCAAAGAGAGATGAACTTTTTGCCGAAAACTTTTCAAAAAAATTGGGTATTGAATGTTTTGTGTTAAATGCAGATATACCCCAAATTGCAAAAGATACAAATGTGTCGGAAGAAACAGCCGGAAGAAATGTGAGATATAATTTCTTTAATAAATTGTGCGAAAAATACTATATAAACAAAGTTGCAACGGCGCATAACAGAAATGACAATGCCGAAACTTTGCTTATGAATTTTATGCGTGGCAGTACGACAAACGGACTTTGCGGAATACCGTATGTCCGCGGAAATATAATTCGTCCGATATTGAATGTTTCACGAGATGAAATCGAAAAATATTGCAGTGATAACGGACTTGAATATATGACAGACAGTACAAATTTGACAGAAAATTACACACGCAATAAAATACGTCACACATTACTTCCGTATATTCAAAAGGAATTTAACACGAGTTTTATTAAAACCGTTACGGAAAATGCTGGCTTGATAAAAGATGACAGTGATTATCTTGACGGTATTGCGGAAGATTTTTATAAACATCACATCAGAAATTGTGCTGTTAATATTGAAGATTTGAATAATACGGATATTGCGATAAAAAGACGTGTTTTAAGATTGATGTTAAGAGATATTTATAACGGTCTTAACGATATTTCGTCAACATATGTTGCGGATATATTGTCGCTTGCCGATAAATCAAGCGGCAGACAAATAAATTTGCCGTACGGTATTGTTGCAAAAAACGAGTACGGCAAAATAATACTTGAACACGAAAAAAAAGAAACACAGCCGTTTGAAGTCAGTATTAATATCGGTGAAACAGTTTTTATTTCGGAACTTGACAAAAAAATTTCGGTATATGAAACGGATATGCGAAATAAAGACGGTGCAATATATCTTTCGTGTGACAAGACTGATAAAATCATTGTACGCAACAGGCGAAACGGTGATAAATTTCAGCCTATGGGTATGAACGGTACGAAGAAATTAAAGGAATATTTTATAGATAAAAAAATTCCTAAAGATAAACGAAACAGTGTGCCGATAATTGAGATAAACGGCGAAATTGCCGCAGTAGGCAAAAGAATAGACAAACGTTTTGCTTTTAGGGGTAAAGGCATAAAAATAGAATTTTACGATAATTAAGGAGGTAGTCAGTTGCAGAAAAGATTTAAAGGACTCGGAGTATGGGTGGCAATGCTTGTAGTTGCGTATCTGATTTATATGTTCGCAGTCGGATTCGGTGCATCGCAGACTAAAATGGTTTACTCTGATTTGGTCAACAGTATAAAGTCCGAACAGGTAAGTTCAATGCTTGTGTCGGGAAATACCGTAACGGTGACACTTACAAACGGTGACAAAGCGAAGGTGAAAATTCCGTCACTTGACACGTTGCAGGCGGATGTCGGAAAAGAAATGAACGACCAAATGGATAAAGGCACTTTAAAGCAAGAGGCTTATGAAACCAAGATTTCATGGACGGCGGTTACAAATATAATTTTGATAATTGTATTTATATGTGTGTTCTTTTTCGGATTTTTGCGAAAAGGCGGTTCGGGTGCAACCAATTTTACAAAGAGCAGAGCAAGACTTAATGAGAACACCAAGAACGTGACATTTAAAGATGTTGCTGGAGCTGATGAGGAAAAAGCCGAACTTGCGGAAATAGTCGAGTTTTTGAAAAATCCTCAAAAGTTTGTAAGTCTTGGTGCGAGAATACCTAAGGGTGTACTTCTTGTCGGCTCGCCGGGTACAGGTAAAACACTTCTTGCAAAGGCGGTTGCCGGAGAGGCGAAAGTTCCGTTTTTCTCTATAAGCGGTTCGGATTTCGTTGAACTTTATGTCGGTGTAGGTGCATCGCGAGTGAGAGATTTGTTTGAACAGGCAAAGAAAAACAGACCGTGTATTGTGTTTATAGATGAAATAGACGCAGTCGGCAGAAAAAGAGGAGCCGGTATGGGCGGCGGTCACGATGAAAGAGAACAGACTTTAAATCAGTTGCTTGTTGAAATGGACGGATTTGGCGAAAATGAAGGCGTTATAATGATGGCGGCTACAAACCGTCCAGATATACTTGATCCCGCACTTTTAAGACCGGGACGTTTTGACAGACAGATTGTCGTTGACGTTCCAGACGTAAAAGGCAGAGAGGCTATTCTAAAAGTTCATTCGGCTAAAAAGCCTTTGGCAAATGACGTTGACTTGGAAGAAATCGCAAAAGCAACAGCAGGTTATTCTGGTGCAGACCTTGAAAACTTGATGAATGAGTCCGCTATTTTTGCGGCAAGACGAAACCATCTTGAAATAACAAGAAAAGATATTGAGGACGCAAACTTAAAAGTAATGATGGGAACGGAAAAACGTTCGAGAATTATTACCGAAAAAGAAAAGAAACTTACGGCATTTCACGAGGCAGGTCATGCTGTTTTGGCAAAACTTGTCGATAAAACATCGCATATTCATAAGGTGTCAATAATACCGCGTGGCAGAGCAGGCGGATATACGATGTATGTGCCTGATGAAGATAAAATGTACACATCAAAAAATGAAATGTTGGACAGAATAATTGTAATGCTTGGCGGCAGAGTAGCCGAAGAACTTACAATGGACGACATCAGCACAGGCGCGTCAAGTGACATTCAGCGTGCAACTGACATAGCACGTCAAATGGTTACAAAATACGGTATGTCAGAGGCAATCGGCCCTGTATCGTATGATGACGGCGGCGAAGTGTTTATCGGACGTGATTTTGCACACTCAAAAGCATATTCCGAAAAAACAGCCGCAGATATTGACGCGGAAGTAAAGCATATAATGACTTTACAATACCGGAAAACTGAACAAATTCTTACTGAAAATATGGCTGTACTTACACGAGTGGCTGAAAAACTTCTTGAAAAGGAAACTATTGACGGTCAAGAATTTGAAGAATGTTTTAATATATAAAAAGGAGGAAACAATAATGGCACAAGTAACAAAAAAGACTCTAATCGGTGAGGCTTTAAGCATAGATGAAGAAATCGCTCCAATACTAATGGGTATCGGAATGCACTGCCTTGGCTGCCCGGCATCACAGGGCGAATCACTTGAGGAAGCTTGCATGGTTCACGGCGTTGACGCTGACGAACTTGTAAAGAAGATTAATGACTTCTTGGCTTCAAAGTAATAATTTAAAGCAGATAACCGTAGCTTATGCTACGGTTATTTTTTTTATAAAAGTGAACATATATATGATTTAGATTGAATTATACGACAAAATGTGAGAAAATTATTATATGCGAACTATTACCAATGTGTATCAAAAAAAATGTACCGTCAATGATAAAACATTTATCATTGTATGAAATGTTTAAATAAAGTGTCGGTTTTTGTGCAGAGTATACTATAACATAATACGTTCAATTGCTATAATAAATTCAACAAATAAACAAATAGAAAGCGATGGCAAAGGCGTTATATTCCCTCTAACATTGATGATTTTATCATTGTGTATTAAAAAAGTCAATATGTCTAAAAAATAAATTCTATTGTTCAATATATTGAATGATTTCTATAAAAAATATTGTAAGATATACATATAAAATATATTTCGGATGTAAATAAAATGTAAAAGAAATTTTTAAGTATTATTGTGGCGGCAGAAATGTTATTTGAAGTATATGAAATATTGCAGAACGGTACAAATCGAATGGATTGCAGATCAAGATTAAGGTTCAGCGTCGGCAGACGAAAAAACATTGACTTCTTTATAAAAAGCAATAATTTCATATTTTACAGCAATAATGCTTAATGATTTTTTGGATTTGGCGGTGTATAATCTAATCATAAATAAAACGATATGCGAAGGAGCAATTATTATGGATAAGGTTATATTAAAGCAAGAAAAAGTTACAATACCTACATATGAAATTTCTGATTATGACAAAAATCCTATGTTTCTTGAAAAACGTGTATATCAAGGTTCAAGCGGACGAGTTTATCCGCACCCTGTATGCGAGGGTGTTTCGGACGTTAAGACTGATAAAGAATACAACGCAATTTTCTTGGAAAACGATTATATACTTGTAATGATTTTACCTGAAATCGGCGGTAAAATTCAAAGATTATACGATAAAACAAACGGATATGACGCTGTTTATTATAATGAAGTTGTAAAACCGGCGCTTGTAGGCTTGGCAGGTCCATGGATTTCGGGAGGTATTGAGTTTAACTGGCCGCAGCATCACAGACCGTCCACATTTGATCCTGTTGACTATAAAATCGAAGAAAACAATGACGGTTCGATTACGGTATGGGTAGGCGAAACAGAAAAGATGTTCCATACGAAAGGTATGGCGGGATTCACCATATACCCAGACAAAGCATATCTTGAAATAAAAGGTCAGGTATACAATCCGACAGACAGACCTCAAACATTTTTATGGTGGGCAAATCCTGCCGTTGCGGTAAATGACTATACACAATCAATATTCCCGCCGGATGTTCACGCGGTAATGGATCACGGCAAACGTGATGTATCAAAGTTTCCTATTGCCGACGGAGTTTATTATAAGGTTGATTATGCACCGGGTACCGATATTTCAAGATACAAAAATATTCCTGTACCGACTTCGTATATGGCATATCATTCGGATTATAATTTTATAGGCAATTACGATTATTCCAAAAATGCGGGACTTCTTCATATAGCCGACCATCACGTTTCACCCGGTAAAAAGCAATGGACTTGGGGCAACGGTGATTTCGGAAAAGCGTGGGACAGAAATCTTACAGACGAAAACGGTCCGTATATTGAACTTATGACAGGTATGTTTACTGATAATCAACCCGACTTTACATTCTTAAAACCGTATGAAGAAAAGACTTTCGTTCAATACTTTATGCCATACAAAAATGTCGGTGCGGTTAAAAATGCTTCGACAGAAGTTGTTATGAATCTTGAATTGGATAACGATACGGCTAACATAACTGTATATTCGCCGATACAACTTGGCGATGTAACAATCAAACTTGCTTATGACGGAAATACGGTATTTGAAGAAGAAGCAAACATATCACCGACCGATATATTTACAAAGAGTGTTTCTATTCCTAACATAGATGAAACAAAGCTTACACTTGCCGTATATAAAGACGGAAACAAATTATTAAGCTACACTCCTGTGGGCGAAAATGACGAGGAAACACCTAATCCGGCAGAGGCATTGCCTGAACCGCAATTTGTGGAGACAACCGAAAAACTGTTCCTTGCGGCTACACATTTAGAGCAATACCGTCATGCTACATATTCGCCTGAAGATTATTACCTTGAGGGATTGAGACGAGATGAAACAGATATTCGTCTTAACAACGGATACGGAAAATATTTGTATAATAAGGGCAGATTTGCTGAAAGTGAAAAATATTTCAGACAGGCTATTAAATCATCAACTTGGAAAAATCCTAATCCATATGATTGTGAACCGTATTATAATTTAGGATTATCATTAAAGAAACAGGGTAAAATCAATACTGCATTTGACGCGTTTTATAAAGCTGTTTGGGACGGGAATATGCAGGATAAAGCATTTTATCAATTAGCCTGTATTGCATCGGGCAGAGGTGATTATAATGATGCGTTGGAATATATAGAAAAGTCGCTTGTAAAGGGAATGCATAATTTAAAGGCAAGAACTTTAAAATCGGCATTGCTCAGAAAACTCGGAAAAAATGCAGAGGCAACAGAATTTGCAAAAGAAACACGCAATATAGACGCATTAGATCACAGTGCATATTATGAACTTTACAAAATAACCGGTAACGGCTTAGACGAAATGCAAGCTGTTATGCGTGGTGACAATCATAACTATATCGAACTTGCACTTAGCTATATGTCAGCATATTTGACAGATGACGCAATCGAAATATTAAAACTTGCACCGAATGACAATGAGCCTATGGTGCATTACTATCTGTATGCACTGACAAATGACAAATCAGAACTTGATAAGGCTGAAAATTCTGACAGCCTGTATTGTTTCCCGAACAGACTTGAAGATATAGCTGTATTGGAAAAGGCAATATATAACGGCGGTAATTATGCTGCTTATTATCTTGGCTGTTTGTTCTATGACAAAGGCAGATGGGAAGAATCAAAAGAATTATGGGAAAAGTGTGCGGATAATATAAAACTTCCGACAGTGTATAGAAACCTTTCGCTTGTTTATTACAATAAATTAAAAGACGGTGTCTTAGCACTAAAAGCAATGGAAAAAGCATTCTGTATTGATAAGAGTGACGCAAGAATATTCTTTGAACTTGATCAACTGTACAAAACACTTAATTTCTCTCTTGAAAAGAGATTGGCAAATATGAATGAAAATTCCGACTTACTTGAAAAGCGTGACGATTTATATACGGAATATATCACATTGCTTAATATGAACGGCGAATATGATAACGCATACAATCGTATTATGAACCATAACTTCCACCCTTGGGAGGGCGGTGAAGGTAAGATACCTGCTCAGTACAGAATTGCGCTTATTAATAAGGCTAAAGCAGAAAAAAATACAGAAAAAGCAATAGAATATCTTGAAAAAGCTCTCGTTTATCCGTATAATTTAGGTGAGGGCAAGTTAATCGGTAATATGGATAACGATATATATTATATGCTTGGTAACTTGTATGAAGATAAGGAAAAGTCCGAACAGGCATACAGACTTGCAGCAAGGGGTGAATTTAATCTTTCTTCGGCGATGTATTATAACGACCAACCGCCGCAGATGATGTATTATTCTGCAAAAGCGATTGAGGCACTTGGAGATAAAGACGAGGCTAAAAAGAGATTTAACGCATTTATTGAGTATGCAAATAATCATATGAATGATGAAATGAAAATTGATTACTTTGCTGTATCATTACCGGATTTCTTGATATTCGAAGGTGACTTAAATAAAAACAATAAGGTACATTGTAATCTTATGGCGGCGCTTGGATATTTGGGTATAGGTGATAATGATAATGCCCAAAAGTATGCAAAACAAGGACTTGAATTAAATCAATGCCACGCAGAACTCAGAGATATAGTAAAATAGGTGATACAATGAAAACAATAGATTTAAGCGGAAAATGGAATTATAAAACAGATATTGACGATAGTCAGACAATAGACAGCATAAAATTTGAAAATAATAATTTTAATCTTCCGGGTTCAACTTGTGATAATCGGATAGGCAAAAAAACAGAATACTTTGACAAAATATCAAAAGAGGCGGTACGTGCACCGAGAGAGCGATATGAATATATCGCTCCTCTTTGGCTGCAAAAAACGGTCAACATTCCGAATGATACAGACGGTAAAACTGTCAGACTGTTTATGGAGCGAGTTAATATAGCATCTGAATTATGGATAGACGGTGTGAAAACAGACAGACAAATAATTGAGCTGTCCACACCTCACATATATAATTTAACAGGAAAAATAACATCGGGCGAACATACGTTTACGCTGAAAATAGACAACAGAAATTTGCTAAACATTGATACAATGGCAAGCGGATACAGTGTCGACACGCAAGGATATTGGAACGGTGTTATCGGACGCATTGAACTGCAATATGAAGAAAAAGAACATATTGACAGCATTCAAGTATATACAGATGACAAAGGCATAACGCTTAAAATTGTTGAAACATCGGATGTACATTCGCCGTTTAAAACGGAGAAAGCGACTGTTACTGTAAATGTTACTTCACCAAAAGGAGATTTACTTGGAGAAAAAATATTTGAAACGAAGGTGTTTAATTCAAAACAAGTTGATTATTTCAGATACGATATTTCCGAAATAGATTATTGGGACGAATTTAATCCTAATTTATATACGGCAACAGTTAAATATGAATGTAACGGTCATACCGATATAAAATCCGTAAAGTTCGGTATGCGAACGATAAAAACGGAAAATAAAAAGATTTTGCTTAACAACAGACAAATTTCTTTGCGCGGTACAATAGATTGTGCTATATATCCGCTTACAGGTTATCCGCCTATGGATATTGAGGTTTGGCGAAAAAATTTCAAGACTATCAAAAGCTATGGCTTAAATCACGTTCGTTTTCACGCATGGTGTCCGCCTGAATGTGCCTTTAATGCGGCTGACGAAATAGGAATGTACATATCTGTTGAAATGCCGCTATGGCTTAATCACGATGTATGTGCACTTGAAACGGGTGAAGACCCGATACACCGTCAATATTTTATGCAGGAGGCTATTAATATCTCAAAAACATACGGCAATCACCCTTCGTTTATAATGTTTTCAAACGGTAATGAAAATATGGGCGATTTTGATATGCTTAACGACATAACCACTTGCATAAAGGCTTATGACAACAGAAGAATTTATACGCTTACGACGAATTTCGACCACCCGATTATGCCGTGTGAAGATTATTTGTGTGCATATGAGGCAGGCGGTCACAATGTCAGAATACAGAACTGTCAGGATAAGGCGGCTGAAAATACATCGCTTGATTATTCCTCTGCGGTAAAAGATGTGCCTGTACCGATAATTTCGTTTGAAGTGGGGCAGTATTGTGTATATCCTGATGTTGACTTAATTGAAAAATATACAGGCAATATTCTGCCAGTAAACCTTGACGCGATTAAAAAATTTATGATTGAAAAGAATGTGTATCATAAATTGAATGATTATATTAAAGCATCGGGCGACTTAGCTGTTAAGCTTTATAAAGAAGATATTGAGGCGGCACTTAGGACAAAAGATTTCGGCGGTTTTGAACTTTTGTCGCTATCGGATTACACAGGACAAAGTACAGCCACTGTAGGCATACTTGATGTGTTTTATGAAAGTAAAGGCTTGATTTCACACGATGAATTTAAAAATTTTGCAGGTGAGGCAGTACCGTTATTTAAAGCAAAGAGAATATTTAAAAATACAGATACATTGGAGGCGGAATTGGACTTATATGATTTCGGTGAAAAGAAAATCAACAATCCTGTTTATAATTTGACGGTACAAAACGGTAAGCAAGTATTTTATAAAACTTCAACAACAGAAAGTAAGGTAAGCATACCGCTAAACAGTATAACAAAATCAACAATGCTTAGTGTTATACTTGAAGTGAACGGTTACAAAAATACTTGGAGAATATTTGTTTTTGCCGAAAATAAGATTGAAAACAATATTCGTATGATTAAATCGGAAGAAGAACTTGATGATATAATCAAAAACGGCGGAAAAGCTATTGTGACGAAAGAGTGTTTCAAAAATCCGATACATGGAAGTTTTATACCTGTATTTTGGTCGCCGGTACATTTCCCGTCACAAAAACCGTGCGGTGCAATAATTGATAATAAGCATAGAATATTTGATGATTTCCCGACAGAAAAATATCCCGATTATCAGTGGAAAAGACTGCTTGATAACTCGGTCGGTACAGATATATCGAAGTTTGCTGGTGAAGTAAAACCTATAATTGAAACAGTACCGAATTTTTTTGATAATACTGCGTCATCACCGCTGTTTGAAACAAAAATAGGCAAAGCAAAGCTATTGTTCTGCGGTTTTGATTTAGACGGAGATTATCCCGAATGTAAACAGCTTTTAAGCAGTATAACGCAATATGTAAATTCAGATAAATTTTAAAATAAGCCGAAAAGGTTAATTTCAGAGTCGGAGTCGGACTCCTTTAGGAATCCGACTCCGAGTTGTTTTTAAATAAGATTGTTACCTAAAAACTTGCTTATACCATTTAAGGCTGAAGATTAGGAATACCGTTTGGAGTATATATTTATTCTTATGCTGATACTACAGATAAGGTTGTAAGCGAGGCACAGCATGTGTTAAGGCTT
>ENA-ORLW01003260-ORLW01003260.1-human-gut-metagenome-genome-assembly--contig:-NODE-3260-length-12754-cov-4.487418_pt1 | contig 12754 bp, 7 predicted proteins | sample MGYA00243017_ERZ508829 | MGnify/ENA primary metagenome ERZ508829 (study PRJEB26277, sample SAMN04329776) | human gut metagenome | biome: human-associated habitat | host: Homo sapiens | place: USA...
GCCGAGTATTGGGAGGTAGCAGGTGTACTTGAAATTTCATTGCCAGAGAGCGGTACACTGGATATGGAAGATTTAGAGGGCACGCTTGGCGATGAAGAAGGTGATGCATATCTGAAGGAAAATGAGATTCATACAGTAGCTGCTGTTACGATTCGCCCGGAGGACTATGAGAAAGCAAAAGAGGTGATGCTGTATATAATCGAGAAGCTTGGCGGGTACTTCTGTGGCGATACAGCGGATTTTACGCCTGTTGTTGCAGCAAAGAAGAATTGATTCGTATTAATTTGTTTGCGTAATCTTAAGGAGAAAAGATAAGACTTGTGGGAAAATATCTGTCCTATTGCAATGGGGCAGATATTTTTTAAAAACCGGGTTGACAAGTGTATACCACTATGCTATCATAGGGTTGACACAAGTAAACCGGAATAAACTACAGAAGGGAGTAGAAAATGGCAAAGCATATTGTTTTATCTGACGGTGAATGGAAACTGATGAAACTTTTGTGGGAGAATTATCCGATGACACTCGGAGATATGGTAGAAGCGATGCAGGATGATACGGCATGGAGCAAAGGAACGATTTTTACAATGCTTCGCCGAATGAACACGAAGGGTGTTATTCGTATGGATGATAGCGGAAGGTATCAGCAGTATTATCCAGTATTACAGAAAGAAGAAGCAGAGCAGGCTGAGACGCGCAGCTTTTTGGAACGTGTATATGATGGCAGCGTGGGAATGATGTTGTCAGCAATGGCACATGATCGGAAGTTATCGAAATCCGAGATTGATGAGCTGTATAAGATCATTCAGGAGGCTAGAGAGGAGGGAAAATGACAGACTGGATCATTGGCTCCTGTGTTCTGATCGTGGCGGTCTTTGCAATCCGCAAAGTATTTGGAACGAGAATTAGTAGTCGGTTTCGATATGCACTCTGGGCAGTTGTGATGGTTCGTTTGATTTGTCCGGCGGCATTTTGGAATAATCAGCAGTTGACGCAGAATATTACAAAGGTATCCGAGCAGCTATTTCAAAGTGTAACCCAGCAAAGAAATGAGTTAGATAAGGCAGATTCAAATGCAGAATTCGGTATGGAAAATGGACAGGATACAGGCAATACAAACAGAGCTGGTATAGAAGATACGAATAGTGCAGATCGTACCCCAAATAACGATACCGATAACGTGAAGAATCAAAGTACCAATATCGGACAGCAAAATGGACAGGTAATCAGTCAGGCAGAAAATATCGACAAGAACGGTTTTTATCAGACAGGGAAGGAGGCATTACCACAACTCGAAGAATACACACAATCAAAAAATAGCAATTCTAATGTATTTCACCGTATAATAGCGCAACTAATAAGTATGGTTACAGCCATCTGGCTTTGCGGCAGTATTGTCGTAGGACTTTGGTTTATCGGAATCAATCTTCGCTTCCGTCACATGTTAATGCGAAGCAGAAAACAAATAGATAACAGCGAAAAGCCACCGATTTATCAGGTAAAGGGATTATCCTCTCCGTGTTTGTTTGGGGTGATTCATCCGGCGATTTATCTGAAAGAGGAGACGAACTTGAAGGATGATCAGCTTTTGATGATTCTTCAGCATGAGAGGTGCCATTACCAGCACAAAGATCATATCTGGCCTGTGATGAGAAGTCTTTGTATGATTATTTGGTGGTGGAATCCACTAGTGTGGGCCGCAGCAGTAGCATCCAAAAGAGACTGTGAAATGGCGTGTGATGAAGGCACACTGGAAACAATTGGGTGGGAAAATAAATTTTTGTATGCAAAGACACTAGTTGATGCTGTGTCGGATAAAAAAAATTTTGGTATGACAGCAGCATCAACAATGGTATCAGGAAAATCTGATACAGAAAGGAGGCTGCGTATGATGCTTAATAAAAAGAAAACAAAGATGGCAAGTGTAGTACTTGCAGCAGTGCTTATGTTAAATGCAGCAGCATTATGCTTTGGAGGAGAAAGTACAGCTAAAAGCGAAACTCAGACTAATACTGCAAAGCAGACGGCACTTCCAGTACTTGCAGCAGTGGATGTGTATGAGCAGATACCAATAACGGATGACGTGGAGGAGTTTTGTGAGACATTTGGGCTGCTTGACAAGGAATGTATTGCGCAGATTACACCAGAGTGGATGAAAGACAGCGGTATTAAACTATTTCGCGATGGATTAAATGAGCGGGTATATTTAACTTGGCAGAATCAGCTTATGACACTTCCTCAGCTTGCAATTGGAAAATTTATTATGACATCTGATGTAGATATGCTAAGCAGTGCACTTGCAGATTTGGATGATGATGGAGTTTACGAGGTCTATTTTACTGCAAGAGCTAAGGTTGGTGGTGATAGTTTTTATGCAAATATGATTGGTGTTGCAAGACTTACAGATATGTCGTTTTATTGGGATTTTGATGCACAAGAACAAATGAACCAAAAATCAAAAGTGATGATGCTGACACAAAATGAGAGCAATGAGTTAATTTGGAGTGAGGCATCTTACAAAAAAGCAGATGATGAAAACAAGAGGACATATTATAATAAGCCTAGTGAGTATGCGTTAACGCCAACAGATGAAAAAAATGAACATCCAGTTACATTGTCTGAAGAAAGTTTTGTTGTAAGTCCAATTGACTTTGCAGTAGCTGGGTCACAAACAGTAAATTCAACTGAAGCGTCAGCAAATCTTAACACATCTGGTTGGTTAATTCCGACAGGAGGTCCGCGTTGGAGTTGGACAGTAGATGATTTAAAGAAATGGTATGGCGATGCAGCTGAAATTATTTCTGAAGATGAAAGTAAAACTATTGTAGAGATTTCAGATGTATATATCTGGCAAAGTAAGACATCTGTTGTTGCAACAGTAGATGCAGAGGTTGGTGTAACAAGACTGGATTATAAGATTGCTGATAATGATCGTGATGCTATCTTCAGCAAAATGAACAGCACTAATAAAACAAATCAGATTTTGGGTGGAACAAAAGAAGGAAATGAAAATATTTCTTACAGATGGGCTGGCAAGCAGGCTGCAACATTAGAGCTAGCAATGCAGAGACGTTATCGAGAGATTTGTATGGAGCGCGGTACATGGCTAGATACAGAAGAAAAGCGCTATGCAAATCAGATAAAAGCTCAAATGACAATTACGAGTGATGAATGTGAACTATCATTTGAGGGCGAACCGGAAATGGTGATTTTGTATCGCGAGCTGTTAGATCAATCAAGTGCTGAAACAGAAAAAGTAATAGAGAGTTTCAATCAATTATATAAGGAAGATGGAGATTCCTGGCTGCTTCAATGGAACACTGGCCTGACAACAATGAGCGATTATCAATCAATAAATCTTGAAGAAAATCGCGAGGATAAACCGCTTCATGAGATGGCACATTTACTTATCGAAAATGCACAGCCATATCCTGCAGGTGGATTTGGAGAAGGTTTGTATGAGATGGGATTTAGCTTTTTGACACTAAGCTTAAAACAAAGTGATGCAGATTTGACACTGAATCTTTATAAAGATGCAAATACAGGTGCAGGATTTATTCTTAGAGAAGATGGAAGCGGATATATTATGATTGCATTACAGAATGAAAATGATGCACAGGTTGGACTATTCTCATTTACACCATGTGACACTGGAAAAGAATTATATAATAAGACACTGGAGGAAATAAATAAGTACAATAAAATTGTAGTACAATAACGTTACGTAAATGGGGGCGAGGCGGATGTGCTTTACGAGGCGATTCCCGTGTGGGAGCGGGCTTACGCAGTATCTGAGACAAAAAGGAGTGTAGAAGGCGCCGCGGGAACAAGGGGCGCCGACAAAGTCACTTCGCCGAGTCCCCCTTGCGTGAACCTACCGGGTTACACCTCAAAGTTCACAATTTTTTCACAAAAAACCTCTTGCATTTTTGAGTTTGTGGTGTTATATTACATACCGAACAAAGGAAATGACCAGACAGGTCAGTTTCTTAACAAAACCTCTTGTCGAAGGCTGCTAAGGAATCAGATTTTTGGAGGAAAAGACAAAATGAATACTTTAAAAGCTGAAAAACGAAGCATGGACATCAAAGCAAAGAAGCTCAGAAGAGAGGGATACGTTGTAGGCAACGTGTTCGGAAAGAAAATTGAAGGTTCTATCCCAGTAAAGTTTCATACACTGGAGTTAGAGAAATTCTTAAAGAAAGCACATAAAGGAAGTCAGATCATGCTTGATGTTGAGGGAACTCAGTATGATGCACTGATCAAGGACGTCGCATATAACCCTGTTGCAGGAAGAATTGATGAGATTGATTTTCAGGCACTTGTAAGCACAGAAAAAGTTCATTCTGTTGTTGAGGTTGTCTTAGAGAATCATGACAAGATTGCAGAAGGTGTACTTCAGGAGAGCCTTGAAGAGATTGCCTATAAGGCATTGCCGGCAGATCTGGTTGATGAGGTCAGAGTTGATGTTGGCGACATGAAGATTGGCGATGTTATTCGTGTAAAGGATCTTCCAATTTATGCAGATAAGAAGATTACTATTATGACAGATCCAGATGCGGTTGTAGTAGCATTAAATGCAGCACACAATGCAGCAGTACCTGAGCCAGAGACAGCAGAAGCTGAAGAAGAGCCAAAGAAGGACGAATAATCTGGAGAAAATTATAAGTGAACAATTAAATGATTCGAAAAAAGGAATGGTCACGAAAATGACCATTCCTTTTTTGCACAAAAAAATATGAAAATTTATTACGAAGCAGTTTTCGTTTCAATTTGTGCCGGCTGCTGAACCAAAAATCCAGCCAGAATCTGGCGTATTACAGTATGGAGATAAGGAAGATATTCTTCAACTGATACTGGCTGGCCATACAAAATACAGCTGTAACATGTAGAACCAACGAGTTCGATAATTGTAAAGAGCATTAGTTCAGGCTCTGGACAGACATATGAATTTTTTTTCATCTGTTCAAATATATAATCATAAAACTGTAAAGACTCATCTGGCAGTGTATTTTCAAAAGCTGTTTTAAAAATCCCCCATGACAAATTCTTGGAAATAAAGGTTAAAAGACCGTGATCATCATTCAGGCGGCCGATGATGTAGTCGGCAACTGCGATAATCTGGTCTTCAAAGCTATTAAACTTCTGATCCAGCAGTGCATGGTGAGCATCTGCAAACAGCTGCCCTGCTTTGTGGGCAATCAACTTATCCCTCAAATCATATTTATCCTTAAAATATAAATAGAAAGTTCCCTTTGCAAGGCCGGCATCTGAAACAATATCAGAGATAGTCGTCTTTGCAAAGCCCTTATCGCGAAACAAATCAAAGGCCGTCTGCAGCAAAGCGTTTTTCTTTTGTTTCTTATTGATATCCACTTTTCCCATACGAGAACCCCTCCTGTAATACTTGTAATTTATCCTAAGCTATCATTATATCAAGATACTAAGTAATAGTAAAGGTGTAAATGTTTAAAAATTTGAATCTTAGAGTTATTATCTTACAAAACTGACTAAAAGTCAATTATTAAAAACTGACCAAAATTCATTTTGTTACCATATATTTTTCGGATACTTTTAATATTGACCAAAAGTCAGTTTCTGCATATAATGCGTAGTGTGAAAAAAAGATAGGAGATGGTTGCTATGGTTAAAGTAGGAAAATGGATTGCAAAACATAAATATCTGATCATATTGATCAGCATTTTGCTTATGATTCCTTCCGTAATCGGTATGGCAAAGACAAGAGTCAACTATGATATCTTAAGTTATCTGCCAGACACGCTTGAGACGATCAAGGGTCAGGATATTATGGTCGATGAGTACGGAATGGGCGCGTTTTCCATGGTCGTCGTGGAAAACATGGAACTAAAGGATGTGCAAAAGCTAGAAGATGCATACAGCGAGATTGATCACGTTAAGGATGTTCTTTGGTATGATGATGTTGCTGATTTAAGTCTTCCAGTCGAGATGATTCCAAAGGATCTGCGAGAGGCGTTCTTTAAAGGTGATGCGACCATGATGCTTGTGCTGTTTGACAACACGACATCATCTGATGAAGCTATGGAAGCCCTTACAGAGATGAGAAAGATCAGCAATGATCAGTGTTTCTTAAGCGGTATGACTGGTATTGTTACCGATATTAAGAACCTGGCATTAAGCGAGATGCCGGCATACGTTGTGATTGCCGCAATTCTTTGCTTCATCGTATTGCAGCTGTTTACTGATTCGTTTTTGGTTCCGCTGTTTTTCTTATTAAGTATCGGAATATCTATTCTCTACAACATGGGAACGAATGCATTCCTTGGAGAGATTTCCTATATTACACAGGCACTTGTAGCTGTTCTTCAGCTCGGTGTTACAATGGATTATTCCATTTTCCTTCTTAGCAGCTATGAGGAAAATAAAGAACGTTTCCCAGATGATAGGGAGCGTGCGATGGGTCATGCAATCGCCAATACCTTTAAGTCTATCGTGGGAAGCTCTGTTACAACAATTGCTGGTTTTGCCGCACTTTGTTTTATGACCTTCGCACTTGGTCGCGATCTTGGTATTGTCAGTGCAAAGGGAGTTGTAATCGGTGTTATTTGCTGTGTAACTGTTCTTCCGGCTATGATTCTTATTTTCGATAAGCCGATTGAAAAAACAAAACATAAGCCGCTCATTAAGAGCATGGATAGATTGTCTGGCTTCATTACAAAGCATTATAAGATTTGGCTTGTTATCTTCCTTGTTCTTTTAACTCCGGCAATTTATGGAAACAGCAATACAAAGATTTATTACAACATTGCAAAATCTCTTCCATCTACACTTGAGAGCAATGTGGCAAATGAAAAGCTTGAAGAAGACTTTGATATGAGTGTTCTTCACATGGTTATGATGGATAAGAACATGGACGCAAAGGATAAGCGCGATATGTTAAATGCCATCGATGAGGTGGACGGTGTTAAGTGGACGATCAGCTTAAATTCCTTAGTTGGTGCAACTATTCCTGATTCTATGATTCCAAAGGATATCAAGAGTATGCTGCAAAGTGATAATTGGGAGCTTGCATTTGTATGCTCACAATATCAGTCAGCGACAGAAGAAGTTAACAGTCAGATTGCCCAAATCAATGACATTGTAAAGGGTTATGATGAAAATGCAATGGTAATCGGTGAAGCTCCTATGATGAAGGACCTTGAGGATGTAACAAATATCGACCTTCAAAGTGTTAACACAGTATCAATGGCAGCGATTTTCATTATTATCATGATTATCTTTAAATCAATTTCACTGCCAATTATTCTGGTAGCAGTAATCGAATTTGCGATAGCAGTCAATATGGCAGTGCCGTTCTATCAAAATATCAGTCTTCCGTTTGTTGCCTCTATCGTTGTCGGAACTATTCAATTAGGTGCGACAGTAGATTATGCAATCCTGATGACGAGCCGTTATCAGAAAGAGAGAAGCAGAGGAAAGAATAAAAAGGAAGCTGTAAGTGCAGCACATAAGGCAAGCCTTGAATCCATTATAACGAGTGGTCTTAGCTTCTTCGCAGCAACATTTGGTGTATCAGCTTATTCAAAGGTTGATATGATTGGTTCCATCTGTACACTTCTTTCAAGAGGTGCATTAATCAGTGTTGTCGTTGTAGCACTTGTTTTGCCGGCAATGTTCCTGATTTTTGATAAGGTAATTTGTAAGACATCAATTAATTTTCTTGGAAAGAAATAAAAAGTAAAGTAACTGGCGTGCACAAGCGTGCAATTCTGATTTAGAAATGAGAATGAGGGTGTTATATTATGAATAGAAATCATATGCTGAAAAGAAAAATGACAGCCGGACTTGCAGTCGGCATGGCAGTAGCAGTAGGAAGTGTTCCAATGGCAATGGCTGCGAACACAGCAAATACAAATGATTCATCAAGCAGTGTATCAAAAGAGGAAACCGTCTATGTAAATGCAGATGCATCTGGAAATCCACAGGAGATCACAGTATCTAACTGGTTAAAGAATGCAGGCAGTGAAAGCAGCGTTGAGGATCAGTCTGATCTGACAAATATAAAGAATGTAAAAGGTGATGAGACTTTTAGTGAAAATGGTGACAGCCTGACATGGAATACAGATGGCAGCGATATTTATTATCAGGGTCAGAGCAATAAGGATCTTCCGGTATCTGTAAAGTTTACATACTTATTAGATGGACAAGAGATGCAGCCGCAGGATCTTGTCGGCAAGAGCGGTCATCTTCAGATCAAGATTCAGTATACTAACAACGAGAAGAAGAGTGCAAAGGTAGATGGAAAGAATGAGACTATCTACAGTCCATTTGTAATGCTGACTGCAATGATACTTCCAGATGATACATTCTCTAATGTCACCATCGACAACGGAAAGGTAATTTCCGATGGAAGCAGAAATATTGTTGTGGGTGTCGGAATGCCTGGTCTTAAGGATAGCTTAAAGCTTGATACACTTTCTCTTTCTACAGATGACGAAGACAAGAACAGCGAAGACAAAACGCTTGATATTGACATTCCAGACAGCGTATCGATTGAAGCTGATGTAACAGATTTCTCAATGAGTTCTTCTCTGACAGTTGCATTGTCTGATCTGTTAAAGGATATTGATTTTGATGATGACAGTGCATTGGATGACATCAAGGATGCGCTCGATGATCTTACAGATGCAGCAACACAGCTTGTTGATGGAACCTCTGATCTGTATGATGGTGTGGAGGAACTTGACGAGAAGTATGGCGAGTTTGATGATGGTGTTAAGGAATTAAGAGATGGCACACATGATCTTTCGGATGGCGTTGGTGATCTGACAGATGGTGTAAATAAACTTGCAGATGGAGCAAAGCAGTTACAAAGCGGAGCAGGTGATCTCGCAAGCGGAGCAAAGACGCTTGACGATGGAGCTGGAAAGCTTCAGAGTGGTTCTAAGGATCTTGCAAGTGGTGTGAGTCAGCTTGCAAGTGGTGCAACTTCACTTCAGAGTGGAGCAGGTCAGTTACAGAGCGGTGCAGGACAGTTGCAAAGCGGAGCAGCACAGTTACAGAGTGGTGCAGGTACATTACAGAGTGGAATCAATGATTATACATCTGGTGTCGATCTGTTAAATGCAGGTATTCAGGCAAATCTGTCAAGTGACAGTGAATTAAACACAAAGGTTTCTCAGTTTGCCCAAGGAATCAACACACTGGCAGCTGGTGTTAACAGCTACACAGCAGGAACAGATTCTTTAGCAGATGGCGTAAGTGCATATGTTGCAGGCGAACAGCAGCTTTCACAGGGTGCACAGGCACTGACTCAGATTCAAGGTGCGTTAAGCACACTTACTGCAGCACTTGATGGAGAGGGAGAGACGACAGAGGATCTTGTCGCAGCATCAAATGCACTGGCACAGGGAACAGAATCCTTAAAGGCTTCCTTGGGAACTGACGAGACTAAACAGTTAATGACTCTGTTAGACAGCATGTTGAAAACTGGAAATGAGCTGATCACAGAAGCAAGTGGATTATCTAGTGTTATGAAAGAGCAAATCGTAGCACCAGTTCAGGGCATGATGGCAAATGCTGAATATTTGATGAATCAGATCACGGCAGTACAGAGTTATACTGTTGAGTTAGCAAAAACAGCAGCAACGGCAAAGGATACGATTAATGCGCAGATTGCTAATGCAAACAATGAATTATCAAGCGCTGCACAGGGACTGGCTGACAGTGTAAATAATGCAGCAAATGCGCAGATAAACAAGGCAATAGCCAACGCAAATGCACAGATTGACAGCGCAAGAGCAGTTCTTCAGCAGCAGCTTGACGCAGCAAATGCAGCAGGAAATACTGAGCTGGCAGCATCGTTACAGACAGCAATTAATAGCCTTGGAAATGTAAGTGGAGTAGAGGCGGTAAATGTTGACGCACCAGCATATACTCCAGTACAAGGAATTGATGGAATAACGCTTCCAACATTGAATGCGGATTTGGAAGGTATGGCAGCGAAGGTAGAGAGCATTAAGAATACCTTTGATACTCTTCAGACAACTGTTACAGGTTTAATTACCTCACTTACAGATGTACAGACAAAGATCGACAGTATTACTTCTATGAAGGATCAGATTCCGGCAGCAGATGTCACTGCGCTTAGCACGGGTGTTGATTTACTTGACTCTAATATGCAAGATTTCAATGCAGCAATGGGTAATCTTTCAACACAAGTTGCTACATTAAACACGCAGGCTTCGGCAGGTATCAAACAGCTATTAGATGGTTTTGCACAGCTTGATGCAAACAACGACACACTTACAGGTGGTGCAGCACAGTTAAAGGCAAACAGTGCATCTCTTACAAGCGGCGCAGCAGCACTCCAGACTGGAGCAGGACAGCTGATCGAGGGATTAAATCAGTTAAGCACACAGATGACAGCAGGAGCAGGACAGCTTGCAGCAAACAGCCAGACACTGCGTGATGGTGCAGCAACCTTAAAGGGCGGCATAGACAGTGCAAAGAGCGGAATTGATACATTAAAGAGCGGAACTGACAGCTTAAAGGGCGGAACTGATACCTTAAAGACAGGTGCAGATACCTTAAAGAGTGGTGCTGGTACATTACAAAGTGGAATTAACACATTAAAGTCCGGCACAAGTGCACTTAGCAGTGGTGCTGATACATTGAAGTCTGGAACTAATGATTTGAGAAAGGGAACACTTGACTTAAAGAGTGGTGCACAGACGTTAGCAGATGGCGTTAGTGATCTTAAGGATGGTGCAGACACATTATCAGATGCAAGTGATGATGTAGTAGATGGAATCAGCGATCTTAAGGATGGCGCAGAGGATTTAAAGGACGGTATGCAGGAGTTTTACGATGAAGGAATCAGCAAGATCAAGGATCTGGCTGATGAGAATCTTACAGTAATTCTTGATCGCTTAAAGGCTCTGACCTCAGATGAGATTTCATATGATACCTACAGCGGCAGAAGTGACAGCATGAATGGTTCTGTTAAATTCATCATTGAGACTGACGAGATCGAATAATTAAAAAACACCATGTACTGCAATGAGCACATGGTGTCTAAAAAAATACTATATTTGGATCAGCGAAGACTTTCTAATACATTTTCGTGAATCCGTTCTGAGAGCTGTCTGTAAAGGCAGCTCTCTTCTTTTGTAAAGTCGCGCATACAGGTGCATTCAAAATCATTAATTGCAGCTTTCAGATCGTCAAGCACTGGCGTTGCTGTCTCAAGCAAGCAAACTGAAAAATGCTGTATCGGAAGAGGCTGAATGAAACCACGCACCGAAAGATGAGAGAGCGACAAAGAAAGAATATGGAGTGGGAGCTGTGCATAATTGGCCAGCTCTTTTTTTGTTGTAAATGGAATTGGATTTTCCAAAGCAAGTAAAAGGCAGGCATCATTTAGTGTCAAATCATGCTTAATAGCAGCAGATTCAAGATAACGATACAAAAGCATTTTGCTGCGGTAGATATCAATAATAACGCCATGTCCGTTTAATGCCTGTGGAGATACACTTGTGCGTTCACTTCCTAATTTTTTTGATCCTGGAAGAATTGAAGGCATTACAAATCCATCCTTTGCTGAGTCAATCAAAAAATGGTAGATTCTCAGTCGGTTTTTCTCATAATATGCTTCATCAAATGTGTGTTTATAAAAATTGTTATAGTATTCAAAAATTTCGAGTTTCATCTTGACAGTATTGGAGATCGTTACACTCTGACTCACAAGAGAACCTTTTGTTTTGACATAGTAATAGATCGGAACCTTCAATGCAATAAAACGCTCAGCATATCTTATATACTCCAGATTAAACATAAAATCTTCACACCAGTTAATCTGTGCGTTCATGCGAAGCTCATGCTTTTCAATAATGTCGCGGCGATACAGCTTATTCCAAATCACACCATAATAAAAGTCGGCAGGATTTTCCATCATATGGTGGGAAAATTCTTCTTTTGAAAGTACGGCATCCTCATCAATATCACCTTTTTGAGAAACACGCTCCCCATTGACACGATAAAAATCTGCGATTACAAGATCGCAGTTGTTTTTCTCAGCAGTGCGCACAAGAAGCTTTGTAGCATCTGGTGTAATCCAGTCGTCACTGTCTAAAAATTGTATGTATTTTCCGTGAGCCAGATCAAGAGCTGTATTTCTTGTATCAGATACGCCACTGTTATTTTTGTGAATGACATGGACACGGTTATCAAGGGCGGCATATTCATCACATATCGCACCAGAATCATCGGTGCTTCCATCGTCAACAAGAAAAAGTTCATAATCAGTAAAATCTTGATTTAAAATGCTGTCTGCGCAGCGTCGAAGTGTCTTTGCAGAGTTGTATACAGGCACGATAATACTAACTTTAACAGACATAAAGCTAATCCATCCTTTCTATTTCCTGAAAAATAAGTATTTGGTTTGCGTGTACAAATCAACTTTTTATATTCTTATTTTACCAGAACTGTTTTTGAAATGCTATGATGATTTTCTTAAATTTCTTACATTTTACGCTTTTTTGTAAATTGTAATTAACTGGCAATTTGGTAAACTGGTAACAGCTCATGAGTAAAAAGCATCTGCTTTGAGATATTCTTGCAGAGAGCTGAACTTGTGAACTGCAATGGAAAGAAAGAGCAGAGGATGGATATGACAGGAACAATCATAGGAACAGGTGCATGCGCTGCATCACATGTAATGGAAAATGATGATCTGGCACAGTTTGTTGATACAAGCGATGCATGGATCACAGAG
>ENA-ORLW01003261-ORLW01003261.1-human-gut-metagenome-genome-assembly--contig:-NODE-3261-length-12754-cov-4.265520_pt1 | contig 12754 bp, 13 predicted proteins | sample MGYA00243017_ERZ508829 | MGnify/ENA primary metagenome ERZ508829 (study PRJEB26277, sample SAMN04329776) | human gut metagenome | biome: human-associated habitat | host: Homo sapiens | place: USA...
TTTTATTAACTAAAAAAGTTCCTAATATATATGTGTCTCTATAGCTTCCTGTTATTTTAAAATAATCATCTAATGAACCACCTAGAGTAGTAGAGACATTATTTTTTTCATCTTCTGTTAAACTGTCAATCATACTAGAATCACTATTTAAATTTAATTTATCTGAATCTGAAAAATCATTTTTTATTAAAAGAATTGCTTTTTCTTCTGTTAAATTATCATCATTAATATCTGGTTTTATAGCACTTGAAGATGTCATTTCATAGTTATCATTTACTTTCTCTATAACAAAATATCTAGACTTATTTTTTATGGTGTCACCTTGTTCTTCACCATTATCGTCAGTCCATGTAGTATTATCTAAAGATGCTGGAACAACATCATAAGTAGCCATTATAATAAACTTATTATCTTTTTTACTATTTAAGCTAATGCTATTTATAGTATATGATAATATTTTACTTGTAATTTCTATGTTTGTACTTTTATAGCTATCTAACCATTGTGTAACTATGTCAAAACCAATTTTTTCTTCTTCGTTTAGTAAATTATCTTCTGAAAGCTGATTACTATATACGTTATCATCATTTAGTCCTTTTGAGTTTAAATTAAAAATATTATCTTTAAAAATAATAAGTGAAATGATAATGATAATACAAACTAGTATAGTTAGAATAAGCCCAACTAATGGAATTTCTATTCTTTTAGAAAATATTGTTTCTGTTTGTTTATTATTTTCTTCTGATTCTTCTTGGACTTCTTCAGTTAATTCTGGATCTATTTCTTCTTCTATTTCGTCTTCATCATTAAATTCTTCTTCGTTTTCTCCTATAATGCTATCTTCTACTGTTTCTAATTCATCATCTACTTTTTCTTCTGTTTTCTTTTTTTTCATATATTCCTCCTTAGTACAAATAATAACTCTATAATATTATAACATAATAAGTAAAAAAGAATGTAACAATTATATTACAATTTTGTTACATTCTTTAATTATAAAGTTATTAATCTAATGTACCTATCGTACCATCATATCCAGTACATGATTCAAAGAAAATCTCTCCATTATCTCTTTCAAATAAAACTACTTTTTGTCCATGGTTTAAAGTTAAATAATAGCAATACTCTATTTTGCAGCCTTCTTTAATTACAGCTTTTGTGAAACTAGAATCACTCATTTTAAAAACATACATATTTAAATCAGTATTATAATAATCCTTAAAAGCCTCTCTTAAACTTTCTTTTGAATATATGGAATTAACTTTTTCTTCGAAATATTCTATTAATTTATTTTCAGTTATTACATATGTATCTCCCCATTGTTCTGAATTTTTATATATAATATCTTTCTCTGTTTCAGAAGCTTCTGAACAATAAGAACTTTGAGCTATAGAATACTTTAACACTCCTTTATGTGGTTGATTATTAATATTTTTTAATAAATCCATACTATCAACATAGTTTAATAATGTAAAACTATTATTTTCATATTTATTTAAAAAAGTTTCTAGTTTTGATATTTGTTCCTTATTTAATTCCTTAACTTTATTTGTATTACAAGAATAGAAATAATATGTATCATCTTTATCTATTAAAACTGCTTCAACAGTTTGGTCATTTGACTCATTAGATTTTAATGTTAAATAATATTTATTGCCTTGCTTGTATCCATCTTTTATAGTAAATTTTTTTCCAAGAGCATCACTAATGGTAGAAACATAAACATTATTTAACTCACTATAAAAACTATTTTTGAAGCCTTTTCTTACTGTATCTTTAGTATATATGTAATCTAATTTTTCTTGAAGAAATTTTATCATATCATTTTCACTTATTACATATGTACCTACTGCTGCTTCTCCATTAGTTTCTTTCCAAATCACCTTATTTTGTGTTTCATCAGCTTCTGACATATAACCACTTGAATGTACAGCATATAACAAAACTATTCCAGGAGAATACATAACATCATAATTGTTTTTCTCATTTTTGAATATATCTTCCGGATTATTATAATCTATGAATAAAAACGGATTATTTTCTCCTTTATTTATAAATTTTTCTATACTTAAAATTTCTTCTTTTGTAATATCTCTTTTTTGAGAGTTCAATTCTTGTTGTACATTTTCGTCTTTATCTTTGATTAAATTAATAACACTAGATTCATCTTCTATACCTAATTGTTGTAATTTTTGTTTATAAACAACCTCTCCAAACTTATCACTTAAATCCTTTTCTAAGTTATATAACCCATCATATACTTCATTAGAAATATTATCACTCATCTTTTTATATATTTTATAATCTTGAGCCAATAAATCTTCAACAGAACCTTCTGCTGGGTCTATTCCAACATCTGATAATTTAAAGAAAAATACTGGTAAAATCTCTAATTTATTATTATTTATCCTATAGAATGTTAGTTCCATTTCTATATATTCTGAACTTTGTGAAGTTGTCTTTCTAAGCAATATATCTGAAAAGTCACCTTCAACTGTTTGTTTTGAATAACGTGCTCCTTCTGCTATATCATATTTAACATTATAGTTTGTTCCATCATATTTCACATACAATTTAGATGGTTCCTTAGTAACCATTCCTAATTCCCATTCTGGTTCTAAATAAGTTTCGATTTCCATTTCATCTTCTTTACCATCATGTACATTTCTAAGAAACTGATTTAATTTTTCAAAATTTTCAATCTGATTTTCTCTTATAGTAATTTTTTTATCAAACACTTGATTATTTGTTGCCATATTGCTATTTTGAGCACCATTATTGTTTATTGTAGTACTATTACCTAAAAATCTACTACCTATAAATACACCTGTTCCTATTAATGCTACTGCAGATACTGCTACAATAGATATCTTTAATGCCTTTTTATTTTTAGTATTTTTCTTTTCATTTTCCGCTTCTTCGTAAGCATGATTTTGTGATTCTATTTCTTCCTTTTTTACTTTTTCAAAATCCTCCATAATTATACCCCCTATATTTTTTAATAATGTCATATATTAATATAAATAATATCTTAACACATATAATAAAAAAAGACTGTAACAATTACGTTACAATCTTATTACAATATTATTTTACTAAGTTTAAAGTATCTCTTGCAATTACTAATTCCTCATTTGTAGGAATAACATATGCTTTTATGGTAGAGTTTTCTGTAGATATTTCTGCTTCTTCACTTCTTACTTCATTTTTCTTAGCATCTAATTCTAGTCCCATAAATCTTAAATGATTACATATACCCATTCTTCTATTTTTTTGGTTTTCACCTACACCTGCTGTAAATACTATAACATCTACACCACCCATAGATACAGCATGTTTTGCTATATACCCGAGCTATATTTAAATCATATGCTTTTAGAGCAAGCTCTGCTCTTTTATTACCTTTACTTGCTGCTTCTTCTATATCTCTTATATCTGGTGATACTCCTGATATTCCAAAAGCACCAGATTCTTTATTTAATATTTTATCCATTTCATCAGATGATAAATTTTCTTTTTTCATTAAAAATGTTACTATAGATGGATCTAAATCTCCGCTTCTAGCACACATCATAATTCCACCTAGTGGTGTTAATCCCATACTTGTATCTACAGACTTTCCTCCTTGAACAGCACAAAGACTTGCACCTTGACCTATATGACAAACAATAATCTTTAAGTCTTCTATTTTCTTTCCCATAACTTCTGCTACTCTTTTTGATACATAAGAATGGCTTGTTCCATGAAAACCATATTTACGAACTTTAAATTTGTCATAATATCTATAAGGTATAGGATATAAAAATCTTTCTTCTGGTATTGTTTGATGAAATGCTGTATCAAATACGGTAACCATTTTTTTACCTGGCATTAATTTCTTACATGCTTCTATTCCCATTAATGCTCCTGGGTTATGTACTGGTGCTAAATCTGCACATTCTCTAATTCCTTCTATTACTTCATCAGTAACTAAAACAGACTCTTTAAATTTTTCTCCACCATGTACTATTCTATGTCCTATTCCATCTATTTCATCTAAATTACTAATTACACCATATTCTTTATTTGTAAGTTGCTCTAAAACAATGCTTATTGCTTCATTATGTGTAGGTACTGCTTGGTCTATAACGTATTTTTCTCCATTTACTTTATGTGTTAAGAAAGAATTATTTTGACCTATTCTTTCATAATACCCCTTTGCCATTACAGATTCATCATTCATATCCATTAATTGATATTTTAAAGATGAACTTCCACAATTTAATACTAAAATCTTCATATACTAATAACATCCTTTCTATTTATCATTTTTCTTAATATAAACCTATATGTTTTTATATACTTATAACTAATGCATATTATATTCACATACTATATTTAAGTCAACACTAGACTTATTATATAGTAAATACATAATTGCTTTTTATTGTTTTTAGCTTCCAGACTGGACTATAGGCGTTTTTCCAATAATAACATCAAATATTTATTTTTCTATAAGTGCTAATGTATCTCTTGCAATTAAAAGTTCTTCGTTTGTAGGAACAACATGAACTTCTATTTTAGAATTCTCACTTGATATCTTTATTTCCTGATTTCTTATTTTATTTTTTTCTAAATCTAGTTCTACTCCTAAAAATTTTAAATAAGAACAAATTTTCTCTCTTGATTCTGGGCCCTTTTCTCCAACACCTGCTGTAAATGTTAATATATTAAAACCACCCATAGATACGGCATATTTTGCTATACACCCGAGATACTTGATATGCAAAATTTTCTAGTGCCATAATAGCTTTATGATTTCCTTCTGCATATTCTGCTTCTATATCTCTAAAATCTACAGATACTTCAGATATACCATAGACACCAGATTTTTTATTTAATATCTCATCCATTTCTTCTGGAGTATGATTTCTTAATTTAGCTATATATGTAACCACAGATGGATCTAGATCTCCGCTTCTTGTTCCCATAGGAATTCCGCCCGAAGTGGTGTAAAGCCCATACTTGTATCTATAGACTTACCATTCTTTATTGCACATACACTAGCACCTTGACCTAAATGGCAGTTTATAATTTTTAATTTTTCTATAGGTTTATTTACAATCTCTGCTACTCTATTTGCTACATATTCATGTGATACTCCATGAAAACCATATTTACGAATTTTATATTTCTCATAATATTTATATGGTATAGGATATATATATGTTTCTTCAGGCATTGTTTGATGAAATGATGTATCGAATACAGCTACATTTTTTTTACCTGGCATTACATTTAAACAAGCTTCTATTCCTAAAACAGCTGCTGGGTTATGTAATGGTGCAAGCTCTATACAATCTTTTATTCCTTCTATCACCTCATTATTTATTATTACTGGTTTTGTAAAATGTTCTCCACCATGAACTATTCTATGTCCAACTCCATCTATTTCATCTACAGATTTTATAACACCATATTGTTTACTTAAAAGCCTATCTAAAACAAACTTTATCGCTTTCTCATGATTAGAAGCGGGCTTTTCAAAATTATGTTTTTCTCCTCTTACTTTATGTGTTAAAAAAGAATTGTATTGTCCTATTCTTTCATAATTTCCTTTTGCTAAAACTTCTTCTTTTTCCATATCTATCAATTGATATTTTAAAGATGAACTTCCGCTATTTAATACTAGTATTTTCATATTATTTATTCAGTCCTTTCTAATTTTTTATATTGTCTATCTAATACAAATATCTTATCCTTTTGTAATAAAAGCATATTACTTATATAAATATAATAGTGTTTATTGTGCTTGAACAGCTGTTATAGCGATTACACCTGCAATATCTTTACTTGAACAACCTCTTGATAAATCATTTACAGGTTTTGCTATTCCTTGACATAACGGACCATAAGCTTCTGCCTTTGCTAAGCGTTGTACTAGCTTATATCCAATATTTCCAGCATCTAAATCCGGAAATATTAATGTGTTTGCTTTTCCAGCGACAGGACTTCCTGGTGCTTTTCTTTCTGCTATTTCTGGAATTATTGCGCTATCCAATTGTAATTCTCCATCACATATTAAATCTGGCTGTTTTTGTTTTAATATTTTAGTTGCTTCTACTACTTTTTCTGTAAGTGGAGAATGAGCACTTCCATATGTAGAATATGAAAGCATAGCAACTTTTGGTTCTTTTCCTACTAATTGCTTAAAACTCTTACTAGAAGATATTGCTATTTCTGATAAACTTTCTGCATCTGGATATTCATTTAGTCCACTATCAGAAAATATGAATGCACCATCTTCTCCATATTCACAATCTGGAACTATCATTAAGAAAAAGGCTGAAACAAGTTTTGTACCTGGAGCTGTTTTTAATATTTGAAGTGCTGGTCTTAATGTATCAGCTGTTGAATGAACTGCACCTGATACTAGACCATCTGCTAAGCCTTGTTTTACCATCATCATTCCAAAATATGTTTCATCTTTAATTAGTTCTTTTGCTTTTTCTATAGTCATTCCTTTGTTTTTTCTTAATTCATAAAAGACTTTTACAAATTCATCATAGTTTTCGCTATCTACTGGATTTATAATTTCTGCTTTTGAAATATCGAAACTATGTTCTTTAGCTATTTTTGTAATTTCTTCTTTTTTACCAATTAATATAATATTTGCATATCCTTCTTCTAAAGCAATTTTTGTAGCTTCTATTGTTCTTATGTCATTTCCTTCTGGAAGAACAATTGTTTTTATTTCTTTTCTTGCTCTTTGTTTTATTGTTTCTATAAAAGACATATTAATTTCTCCTCTCTCTTTTATGTCTTTAACATTATATAAAGAATTTTATAAAAGCACAAGTATTTTTTGATTACATTTTTATATACTGAATAAATTCCACACCATATAATGACGGCGTGGAATTTTCTATTTATACTTTTATTTATAATATTTATACTTGAAAATCATGGTCTGGTCTATACGGTCTTTCTGCTATTACTACAAATTTAATAGAATAAATATCTCCATATAATAAATTGCCACTTTCTATTGACCTAAGCAATACATAACTTGCTCCTACATCTTCTAATATACCTGTTCTATCTTCCATGCTATTTGTTCCTATTAAGAATTGTATTCTTACTAATTTGCCTATTTGTTCTCTTAAAAAAGCTGGTGTATAAATATTATTAGTTAACACTTCTGGCATAGAATTTTGTCTATCTTCTTTAGTATTTTTAACATATTCTTTATCAAGTTCCATAATATAAACACATTCCTTTCTTACATCTGAAAATATCAAAAACACAATTTTTTTATATTTTTATGTTGTTTCATAAAGAGGTGTTGGTCTATAAAAACAATGCTCCATAATTCTTGTATGCAACTCTCCAGAGCCGTTATATGGAAAAGTATTAGGACATGTTGGTATAAATGGATTCATGTACCATAAACATGTTCCTACTTCATTTATTCTATTTCCTGCTATTGCCCAATCTGCTATATTGTAATGAATATCTGTTGGTGTCATATTGTATATATTTTGAGAATTATATTGATTTCTAATAGTTTCTCTTACACAATCAAATTGTCCTTCTTGGTAAATTATATTTCGTATACTCCCACCTTGCGATATTCGAGAATATTCTCCAACAGCTACATTTACACGATTCATAATAACAGATGCTACTGCTCTCATTCCAATATCACCTTCTCCACCTGCTTCACACTGAATTAATCTTGCAAGCAGCTCTCTTTCTGAAAAAGACATTAAAATCACCTCATACTGATATGTAATCAATATAATATATTCTAATAATTGAGATATAGTGACTAACTATAAATATATAAACTTTAAAATACTATAAAAATTGCCATTCCTAAAACATATATTTAATTGACCATTGTTATGTTTTGTGTTAATATATTACAAATTGATTATTTAAAAAAAGGAGTTAATTATATGGATAGAATTGATAAAATAAATTATTATTTAGATATAGCAGAAACTATTTTAGAAAGAGGAACATGTCTCAGAAAAAATTATGGTTGTATTATAGTAAATAATGATGAAATTATATCCACTGGATATTCAGGTGCTCCTAGAAATAGAAAGAACTGTTTAGATTTAGGATATTGTGTAAAAAAGAAGTTTTATCCTGATGTAAGGCATGGTGGATATGATGCTTGTAGAAGTGTTCATGCAGAACAAAATGCTATGCTTAGTGCTGCTCGCAAAGACATGCTCGGCGGTTCAATGTATCTAATTGGAATTAGAAAAGATACAAACAGTTACGAAGAGGGTGCTAACCCTTGTCAGATGTGCAGGAAACTAATTATTAATTCTGGTATTGAAAAAGTATATGTTAGAATTGATAAGACAAATTATGAAGAAATCTTAGTTAATGATTGGATAGAGAATGATGATTTGTTAAATGGTAAGATAACTTATTGACAATAGGTTCTAGAAGGCTTTCTAAGTTATATTTGCTTCCATGACATTTATTATAATATTTTCTATATATAATAATTAATATTTAATTTAAACCTATGGAGAAGAACAAATGAATTTAAATTATATTATACGGAGAATCAGACTCTTTTTTTAATGTGAAAGAGGTTTTAAAAGTGAAATTTGAAATTTCAGATCGTTTACTTTTAAAATTAAAAAAGAATAACAAAATATTTTTAAATGATTCAATCTGTGGTGTTAACGAAAAAGTTAAAAAGCGGAGATAAAATTTCTTTTTTAATAGACTTTGAAGAAGATAATAATAATATCGTTCCTACTAAAATGAATTTACAAATTATTTATGAAGATGATGCTTTTATTGTTATAAATAAGCCATGCAATCTTCCTGTTCATCCTTCTATGTTACATTATGAAAATAGTTTATCTAATGGAGTACGTTATTATTTTGATACTATAGGTTTAAAAAAGAAAATTAGACCAGTTAATCGTTTAGATAAAGATACTTCTCGGAATTGTTATCTTTGCTAAAAATGAATATATTCAAGAATGTTTAGTAAAGCAAATGAAGTCACATACTTTTAAGAAAGAATATTTAGCTATTTGTGATGGAGTTTTCGAAGAATATAATAAGAAGCGGAATTATAAATGTTCCAATTGCAAGAAAAGAAAATAGTATTATAGAAAGATGTGTAAACTCAAATGGAGATACAGCAATTACACACTACAATGTACTAAAAAACAATTTTAATTACTCTTTAGTATATTGTTTACTTGAAACAGGAAGAACTCATCAAATTCGAGTTCATTTATCTTATATTGGTCACCCTATTTTAGGAGATACACTTTATGGTAAAGAATCTAATCTTATTAATCGACAAGCTTTGCACGCTTATAAAGTAAGTTTTATTCATCCAATTACAAAAAAGAATGTAACATATATGGCAGACTTACCTAATGATATAAATATTCTCTGCAAACAACTTACTATCAAAAAAGATAGGTTTTAGCCTATCTTTTTTGATAAATATAAGTAAATCTGTAAGCCGGGTTCTGTCTTGAATAGTCATTTATCTAGTACATATATTACTATATGTCTCAAGCCACCAATTTAAGAAGATGACGAGCAGTCTTAGCCTTCTAACTTAGGTGTTGCTCCAGATGGGGTTTACACTGACCCCGTATGTCACCATACAGGCGGTGAGCTCTTACCTCGCCTTTTCATCCTTACCTAAAGAATAAACTTTAGGCGGTTATTTTCTGTTGCACTTTCCTTAAGGTTTCCCTCACTGGACGTTATCCAGCATCATTGCTCTATGGAGCCCGGACTTTCCTCGTACGCTGCCTTTTAGACCTTGCTATACGCGACTATTTGGTTTACTCTAATTTTTATTTTAAAACAAGTTATGTATATTTGTCAAGTAGTAAAAATATTCTAAATTATTTTAAAGGAACATATCCTCCTGCTTCAACAACTTTCTGACCTTCTTCAGTTTTAAGCCAATCTACTAACTTTCTTGTATTGCTATCTTGTGGTTCATCTTTTCTATAAATAGCATAAACTACTTTTGAAAGTGGATAGCTTCCATTTGCTATAGTCTCATCAGATGGATATACACCATTTATAGATAAAAATTTTATACTATCCTTTACATATTGTTCTTTAGCATATAAATAAATTGAATATCCTATAGAATATTTACTATTTTCATAAGATGCTACACTATCTATTAAACCGGGACATATTGGTAAGTTCTAAATTTGATGGAACTTCCATCATTTCTAATCCTTTCATCACCATCTTTTCCATTAGATTTTGACTACCTGAGTTTTTCTCTCTTTGATAGGCAATTATTTCTGCATCTTCCCCACCAACTTCTGACCAATTCCTAATTTTTCCTGTATAAATATTTTGAATTTGTTCGATTGTTAGATTATCTACTTTATTTTCTTTATTTTCAACAAAAACAAAACCATCTCTACCAATACCTATCATTTCAAATTCTACTCCAGCTTTTTTAGCTTGATTTAAAATATCATCAGATGGTTCAGATACAAATATTAGATCTACTTTTTTATTAATTAAATTTTCATATGCTTTAGCTGTTGTATTATGTACTATAAAACTTTCAGCCTCATCATTTGTCATATTAAGTACAGATTTTGCAATTTCTACAGACATAGGTCTCATAGCAGTTGCACCATCTACTTTTGGATAATTTTCTTTATCTAGTTTAAATTCTTCTTTTTGCTCTTCATTATTTTCTGTTATAGAATTAGATGTATTGTTTGTATTTTCATCATTATTACTTGAATTTGTTATAATATATATTACTCCTAAAGCTATTAGTACTATTATTAATATTATTAAAACAATAACACTTCCCCTTTTTTTCATTTATTTTTCCTCCCTATAATTAAATTTATTGTACAAATTATAATTAAGACCAATACTATTCCTATACAAATAAATATAATAGTATTTAAGTTTTCTTTTATTATTTCTACTAAAGATTTCTCTTGAACTGTTTCTTCTTGCTGATTAACTATATTAGAGCCTTCTTCTTTAACAGGTTCTTTTTCATCTTTTTCAATTTTTAGATTGCTTAGCTCTATTTCTATATCTTGTTTTATTTTTTCATTTTTAGACTTATTAGCTTGTAATAACTGTTTTGCTCTACTCGTTTGTAGTACATCATCTGTTGTAGCAAGACCTCTTATATAATCATAAAATCCATCCCAAAAATAATCTATAACTTTTTTTCCACCTCTTTCTTCTATACAGCCAACATATTGAATAACACAAGGTATTTCAGAATGTAATAAACCATAATCACTAGAATTATCTTTTAAAACTTCATCATAATATTCTTCTTCTGTATATTCTCTATATGTAAAATTAGTATCACCTTTTACAAAGGCTTTTGCTATTGGTAAGTTGTCTTTTCCATTATAGCCCACATATCCATCATGAAAATATTCATAAGGAGATTCTTCATATTTTCCATTATATAGCATTGTTCTAATATACATATCAGCATTAATCATATTTACATATTCTACTTTTTCTTCATCTGTTGCTTCTATATCTTTCCCTAAAAATATTAATTTTGCTCCAGTTTCTGGCCCCTTCGCAAGATTATATAGATTTGTAGTAAGAATTGTAAGCTCATCTTTTTTTGTAAGTTCTGTAACAATATTACATTCATTTGACAAATCTATATTTTTATCTACATATAAATCTTCATTATCCATTGTTTTTACATAGTCTATACATACTATTTTACCTAATAAAGGAAATTTTTCATTGCTACAATTTAGTAGAATTAAATCATTAAGTAGAGGTCTATCTTCTTCAACATTCTGGTTCGAAATAAGACTAGAAATATAACTAGTTTCATTGTCGCTAGTTAGTTTTTTTGCCAAATAATATGTAACTATAGCTTTAGAAGTTTCAGATATATTTTTACCATCGACATCATATTCAATTTTCTCGCCTGTTAATCTTTCTATTATATAATCAAATTTGACATATCTCGAATTATCATAAGCAGGTTCACTAATATCAGTCGAATAGTTTATACTAATACCATCTTTTTCCCATTTTGGAACTAAATCAAGAATTTTTTTATCGATATCTGTTAATGCTACTTCTCTTCCATATAATAAATTATCGTACGTTTCTTTTTCAACAATAACATCTTTCGTTAGAGAGTTAACTTTAAAATTATAATATTCAATAGAAATAGTATTTCCTTTAACTGTATAATGACCTGGATATACTTTCGTTACTAAAGGTATATCACTTTCTTGTAATACAATATCTACTTTAGCTTTCTTTATTATTTTGTCTCCTAAATTTAAATTTTCAAAATTATACTTTAACACTTTTGCTTTTTTCAAATCATTTTCTGTTTGATATACAACTAATATTTTCTTTGCTTCATTTGGCTTTATTTTAATATTAAATCTATAATTTTCTTTATCTGTTTCATATTTTACTTCTACGTCATTTACTAAAATTTTTAGAGTTTTTATTTGTGTTTCCACAATGTCGTTTTTTATTGGTATATCAATTGTTTCTTCTCTACTTTTATTTGATGTATTTCTTATTATAGTAGATATTCCAATAATAGAGTTGATTGTATCAATTTTAACTTCTGTACTAAGTATCTCTATCTGATCAGAATTACTAATATTAATGCTATTTCCATTATAGTACGTTATAGAACTAGCGCTAGATAATATTGTAAAAGAGCTAATAATAATTAATATCATCAAAAATAAAATTATTGTTTTTAAAATAT
>ENA-ORLW01003272-ORLW01003272.1-human-gut-metagenome-genome-assembly--contig:-NODE-3272-length-12711-cov-3.115007_pt1 | contig 12711 bp, 11 predicted proteins | sample MGYA00243017_ERZ508829 | MGnify/ENA primary metagenome ERZ508829 (study PRJEB26277, sample SAMN04329776) | human gut metagenome | biome: human-associated habitat | host: Homo sapiens | place: USA...
GTTGTCGCAATAGTCCTTTTGCTTTTGCTGTGCACTTGTTTTTTATGTGGGTGTACTCCTAAAAAAAACAAAGTAGCAAATATTAAACACGAAATACGTTACAGCGGAAACTATTGTAAAGCAAATAATTATAACTATAACAGAGGTGAGAGTTTTATAAGCTCTCTTAATCAATTGAAACTTTATTGTAAGCGCGTAAATATTATTGCATTTGAAGAAAGTACCGAAGAAGATAGTGAAAGCGAATTAAATCAAATATTACGTAATTATGACGAAGATTTTTTTAATAAAAAAGCTTTGGTGTTTGCAATTTATACAGGATGCCCTTATCAAATTAAAGATATAAATCTAAAATCGATAAAGAAGGTGGATTGTTGTATGCAAATTGAATTAAATATTGATTATAATGCAGGATTTATTGCAACTCCAATGGGAATGCCTAGCGAACAATGGGTGATTTTAGCAGAAATAAATCAATCCAATTTAGGACGTGTAGAAAGTGAATACACAATATATAATTTTAATATTTTGTAAAGTGCAATAAGTCGTTGCATTTTGTAGAGGAAGAAAGTATATGAACAAAAAGAAAATTAAAGTAAAGTCAATTATTGCGTTGTCTCTTTTATTGTTGCTGTGTATATGTTTTATTTGGGGGCACGCGCATAAAGCAAGCGACTATACGACGGAACAACATATTCAGCGGATGTCCGAGCGTATAGAAAACAGATTTATGTCGGAGGACAATGGAAAATGGACGGGCTTTGAAATAAAACCTCTTTATAATGAAAATGAAGAACTGAATATTTTTTTGGTGGAATTTGAACCCTACGGTTATTTATATGTTCTTCTGTGCGATGAGTCTAATAAAGTTTTCGGTTGGCTGGGAATGCGTACAAGTATGTACAGATTATCCAACGAAAAGATTACTCGTACTTGGAGTCCTTACAATTTAAACTCAACTACGTCTGAGAAAGAGTGGATTTTAGATGAAGAGGGCAACAAAATAGTTTACAACAGAAGTCCGTTTTATGTATCGAATGCAGGTAACGCTAAGTATTATTTTTTAGAAAATGAAGACGGTGATTATATACCGGCAATCAAAACAGGAGAAGATTTTGTCAATTTGATTTCAGGTGAAAAATTCCGATTTCAAAACGGTCAACCGGAAACTTCGCAGGCATGTGAATACACTTATTTCATTGGGAAAAAATATTTCGTTTTATGATTAAGGGAGAGAGTAAATGAATAAAAAGGTAAATAAAATAAAGTCAGTTGTCGCAATAGTCCTTTTGTTTTTGCTGTGCGTTTGTTTTCTGTGCGGATGCGTACCAACGCCCGACGAAGTAGAAAATCTGAAATACAATATACGCTTGAGCGGTATTTACGAATTGGAGAATTATTCAAATTATTATACTAAGGAAGAGTACATAGAAGCTTATTCGCAACTTAAACACTATTGCAGCATGGTAAACAGTTCGGCTTTTGACGAGACTGACGAAGAAAACTACAACAGCGAATTCAATCAAGTATTGCGTACGTACGACGAAGAATATTTTAAAGACAAGGCATTAATCATAGCGATACATACGGGAAATATCGAGTTTATGGGCGCGGAGATAACTGCAATAAAGAAAGAAGAAGGACGTTTTTTGGTAATAGAAATGACCGTAACTTATTGGGGCGGCGGCGTAGTTGCTATGGTTGTTCCGGATCGCCATTGGGTATTTTTGATTGAAATAGACAAAGTAGGTAAAATTTTTGACGAATACACAAGGTATAAGTATATTGTCGAATACGAGGATGACAAGAAATTTTTAAGCTGACATACTAAGGAGGGTAATATGAAAAAAATTAATAGAATATTCATCATGGTTCTGATCGGCATCCTATTAATGTGTACACTGACAGGATGTTGGATAGATTGGGGAGATTTTACTTTTAGTTTTGAAAGCCGTTGCAAAACAACAGAAGACGGGTTTGTTTATTGTAATAATAAGCAAGCTTCTCCTATTTTAAATGGTGGCGGAAAGTGCAATTTAATTGGTATTTGTATTGTGGCTTTTCCCAATGTAGAAGAAGTTGTAATTCCAGAATATATTGGAGATCAGAAAGTAGTTCAGATTGGTTATAGGAAAGCGTCCTTTAGCGGAGGAATAGGTTATAATTCTATCGGAGGAATTTGGAATAATGAAAAAAAAATATTATTAATTCAGCAATCTTATGAATGGCCATTTGAAAATCATTTACCGGCACTTACACATATTATTTTCACAGATTTTCGTATTGCTTTAGACAGGAATAATAAAATTACTCATAAGATTATATTTGATACGGATAACTACGATGATGTTGAAATTGAGATAAGAAAAAATATTAAAGTCATTGATTTAAACGAAATTGTCGGAAATGTAATTAAAATACCGGAATATGTCACAGTAATAGAGACAGGTGTGTTTGACGGATTGACTGACGTGGTTATACAAACGGAATATGAAAGCAAGCCCGACGGGTGGGAGGATGGCTGGAACGGAAGCTGCCCCGTGGAATGGGGTGTGGAATTTTAATAAAAGCCGACAAGACAGTTAAGACGCTTGACAAAAAATAACGGTATCCGAAAAAACGATACGAGGACGCCTGCAAAGTCAAAGAATTTAAATATGTATTGAGAAAAGAAATCGGAAATTCAGCCGGCATGCACACGTTTGGCGGAAAGTGCCGGCAAGTCCGATATTTTCTGCAGCTTGCTTGTCTGCAATCTGAACGGCATACTAAGCAAGCGGAAAGCGTAAGCGTTAAGAGCTTTCTTGCCAAGTCGGGTCGAGCTTGCCAAATCGGTCAAAACAACGAAAAAACGTTTTGAATTTCAAAAAAGATATGATATAATACAAAAGGAGGAAATGGCGATGGGCTACGTTTTCAGTCAGATCACGCAACCGAGCGGCGCCGGTTTTCCTCATAATTTCGGCAAAGCTCGGGCATAGGCGAAAGTCTATGCTTTTTTTATGCATTTGCCCGTCAGACAAAAGGAGAAAGGATTTATGGCGACAAGGATTGTAGTCGGAGCGCAGTGGGGCGACGAGGGAAAAGGCAAGATGGTGGACTATCTTGCGCAGAATTCCGATCTGATAGTTCGTTATCAGGGCGGAGACAACGCGGGGCATACGGTAGTCAACGACAAGGGCGTTTTCAAGCTGCATCTGATTCCGTGCGGTATTTTTTACGACAACTGCGCGGCGCTTGCCGGCACGGGTATGGTCATCAATCCCGACGAGCTTTTGAAGGAAATAGACGAAATCGAATCCAAGGGCGTGGACAGCTCGCGTCTTTTCATAAGCGAAAGAGCGACGATGCTCATGCCTTATCATATAGCGCTGGACGAGCTGTTCGAGCGCAGCAAAAACGGAATCGGCACGACAAAGCGCGGCATAGGTCCCGCTTATGCCGACAAGGCGCGACGCATAGCTTTGCGCATGGGGGATTTGAAAAATCTCGACTATGCGAAGCGTCGTCTGGAAGCCGTTCTGCCGTTGATAAACCTCGAGCTCAAAGCATTCGGCGGCGAGGCTGCCGATTTTCAGCAGCTGTTTTCAAAATTGCAATATTGGGCGGAAAAGCTTGCGGCCAGGCTTGTGGAGCCGGTTTCTTTCGTCAAAAAATACGTCGACGGCGGCAAAAACGTGCTGTTCGAGGGACAGCTGGGCGTGATGAAGGATCTGGATTTGGGAATTTATCCTTTTGTCACGAGCAGCAATCCCACAGTGGCTTATGCCTGCGCGTCGAGCGGAGTTTCGATTAGAAAAATCACCGACATCACGGGAGTCATCAAGGCGTTTTCCAGCGCGGTGGGGCAAGGTCCCTTCCCCACCGAAATGGGAGAAAGCGAGGCGCAGGCGTTTCGCGGCAGCGGCGAGCACGTGGACGACGAGTTCGGCGCGAGGACGGGCAGAGCGCGCCGTCTGGGCTGGCTGGATTTGCCCGTTGTCAAATACGGCGCGGATATAAACGGCTACACCGAGCTTGCGGTGTGCAAGATAGACAAGCTTGACGCTTTCGACAAAATCAAGGTGTGCGTGGGCTACGAGCTTGACGGCAGACTGCTGGACGCCATGCCTTCCACCGAGGATCTCGACAGGGTCAAGCCCGTTTATCGCGAAATGGATGGCTGGAAGTGCGACACCACGCACGTGAGAAAGCTTGCCGACCTGCCCGAAAACGCCAAAAAATATCTGAAGCTTATTGAAGAATTCACCGGCGTCAAGGTCGCGTATGCGGGTGTGGGACCCGACCGCGACAGCATTGCGACGCTTTGACAGAGGAAAAAGATTATGAGCCGCAGCGTTTATGAAAATCCGCTTTGCACGCGTTACGCGGGCAAGAAAATGCAACAAATTTTTTCCGACGACAATCGTTACGGAGTGTGGCGCAGGCTTTGGCTTGCGCTGGCAAAGGGCGAGAAAGCGCTTGGTCTGGATATAACCGATCAGATGATTTCCGAAATGGAAAGCAATCTGGACAATATAGATTATGACACGGTTGCCCGACGCGAAAAGGAAGTGCGGCACGACGTTATGGCGCACGTTTACGCTTTCGGTCTGGTTGCACCGCACGCAAAGCCGATAATTCATCTCGGGGCGACCAGCTGCTTTGTTACCGACAACGGCGATATCGTTATTTTCCGCGAGGCGCTGCTGGAAATCAGAAACAAGCTGCTTGCCGTCGTGAAAAATCTCGGCTGTCTAGCCGAAAAGTACAAGGCTCTGCCATGCCTTGCCTACACGCACCTGCAGCCTGCGCAGCTTACGACGGTGGGCAAAAGGTTTACGTTGTACATTCAGGATTTGCTCATGGACCTCGAGTCCGTTGACTTTGCGCTTTCGCAGCTTAAGCTCAGAGGCGTCAAGGGGACGACGGGCACTCAGGCAAGCTTTCTGACGCTGTTTGACGGCGACGGTGAAAAGGTTGACAGTCTTGAAAAATTCGTTGCCGCCGAAATGGGCTTCGACAAGGTCTTCGACGTGACCGGTCAGACCTACACGCGCAAGCTCGATTATACTATTTTGTCCGCGCTGTCCGCCGTCGCGCAGAGCGCTTACAAATTCAGCAACGACATGAGAATTCTCCAAAGCCGCAAGGAAATGGAGGAGCCGTTTGAAAAAAATCAGATAGGCAGCTCGGCTATGGCTTACAAGCGCAACCCCATGCGCAGCGAGCGTATGGGCAGCCTTGCGCGGTTTGTGATTTCTTTGCCTTTGAACGAAGCGGTCACTGCGTCGACCCAGTGGTTCGAGAGGACGCTGGACGACTCCGCAAACCGTCGCATAACCATACCGCAGGCGTTTCTTGCATTGGACGGCGTTCTGAGCCTGTACGAAAACATAACCTCCGCGCCCGTGGTTTACGAAAAGGTGGTGTTAAAGCACGTGGGCGAGGAGCTGCCCTTTATGGCAACAGAATCTATCCTTATGGAGGCGGTCAAGCAGGGCAGCGACAGGCAGGAGCTGCATGAAATAATCAGAGTTTGTTCAATGCAGGCTGCCGAAAACGTAAAAAAGAACGGCGGAGAAAACAATCTTGCGGATTTGTTGAAGCAAAGAGCGGAGTTTTCCAAAGTGGACATCGACGTGTTGACCGAGCCTTCTTTGTTTGTCGGCCGCGCGAAGGAGCAGACCGAGCGTTATCTCAAGGACGTTGTCTGTCCGCTGCTTGCGAAAAACCCCGTCGCAAAAACTGACAGCGAAATCAAGGTCTGAAAAAAATGAGCTTTTTATGTTTTCCGCCCGTTGCCGACGAAAATTGCCGCCTTTTGATTTTAGGCAGCTTTCCCAGCGTAAAGAGCCGCAGCGTGTCCTTTTATTACGGCAACAAACAAAATAAGTTCTGGGGATTGCTGGAGGAGGCTTTCGGTCTGGACAGAGACGCTTCTCCGTCTGAAAAAGCGGCTTTTTTGCTCGAAAAGAACATTGCGCTGTGGGATATCGTGCGCGAGTGTGAGATAAAGGGCTCGTCGGACAGCTCGCTGGTTTGTCTTGAGGCGAACAAGGTGGACGAGCTGGTGAAAAACAGCCGGATAACAAAGATTTTGTGCAACGGCACAACGGCTTTTAAGCTGATCAACCGTTATTTTCCCGATTTGGGCGTCGAAGCCTGCCTTTTGCCCTCCACAAGTCCGGCAAACGTGCGCTTCAACCGCGAAAGGTGGCTTGAAGCTCTTAAAAATTTCTGAAGAACACCCGCAGGGATTTGACCTGCGGGTTTTAATATGAACCTTTTTCATTAAATTTTGTCCGCATATTTCGTCAAAAAAATTGCATTAGACTATAGCCTTTGCTATAATTCCAAAGAAGACAGCGTTTTCAAAGGAAGACTTTAAATGAATATAAGCATTTTCGACGTTATCGGTCCTATTATGGTGGGACCGTCGTCCAGTCATACGGCAGGCGCGGCGCGCCTTGCCAAAATTGCCAACGATATTTGCTACAAACCGTTTTACAAGGTTACGTTTGGTCTACATGGCAGCTTTGCCAAGACGGGGCTGGGACACGGCACGGACAAAGCGCTGCTTGCGGGGACGTTGGGGTTTCTTGCCGACGACGAAAGACTCAAAGACGCTTACGAGTACGCAAGACAGCAGGATATAAAATACGAATTTTACGAAGCGGATTTGGGGGACGTGCACGAAAACACCTGTCTGATAACCTTTTACAACACTGACGGCACGACAAGCAAGGTGCAGGGCAGCAGTATAGGCGGCGGACGGATACTTATAACCAAGCTGGACGGCGTCGACACGGAGATAACCGCCGAGCAGCCCACCATTGTCGTAAGGCAGCGCGACAAGCGCGGCGTGATAAACTCAATTACGCAGCTTCTCGCGTGGCAGGGCATAAACATTGCCGTCATGAGGCTGTGGCGCGACGACAAGGGCCGCAAAGGAACGACCGTTATAGAAACGGACGACGTCATACCCGAACACATCAAGCCCTTGCTCGAGCAGCTGGACGGCGTCAACGAGGTCAGGCTGATAAACGTGGACAACGAGGAATAAAGGTGGCTTATGTACAACAATATAGAGGAGCTTTTGGAAAACGCGAAAAGCAGAAATTTGCGACTGCACGAGCTTATCGCGCAGAATGAAATGGCAATAAGCGAAATCAGCGAGGAAATGCTTTACGACCGCTTGGAAAAGCACTATCAGACGATGGTCGCAAGCGCTGCCAAAGCGGTCAACGAGCCGCAGGATATGCCGGGCTTCGACTTTATCAAGGGGCAAAGCTCAAGACAGGCGGCTTATTCCGGAGGGCAGACGCTCGGAGGAAGCTTTTTGAACAATATTATGACTATGGCGCTCTCCTGCTGCGAGGTCAACGCGGGCATGGGCAGGATTTGCGCCGCTCCCACAGCCGGCGCGTGCGGCATTTTGCCTGCGGTGCTCATCGAAACGTCCCGCAAGCTCAACAGCACGAAACGCGAAATCTTAAACGCGCTGCTCGTAGCTTCCGGCTTCGGAGCCATTTTCGTGCGCAATTCCACAGTTTCCGGCGCGGAGGGCGGCTGTCAGGCCGAGTGCGGAGTTGCGGCTGCTATTTCCGCCGCGGCTGCCGTTTACCTTGCGGGCGGAACTCCGTCGATGTGCGCAAACTCGGTGGCGATTGCCATAATGAATTGCATGGGACTCATTTGCGATCCCGTTGCGGGGCTGGTTCAGGTGCCGTGCAGCTTCCGCAACGCCAGTCAGGCGGCAAACGCCGTTGTAAGCGCGGATTTGGCGCTTGCCGGACAGACAAGCCTTATACCTCCCGACGAGGTAATCGAAGCTATGTACAAGGTTGGCAGAAAGCTGCCGCCCGAGTTCAAAGAAACGTCGCAGGGCGGCGTGGCGGCGACTCCCGCGGCAAAAAAGCTGGAGAAAAAGCTCGCAAGAAAAAGTATTTTTACGGAGTGAGCGGATTTTCATTTAAATTGTCAGATAAGCGGAAAATTTGTTTATATGTGTAATAAAACGAAGAAGGTGTTGACATGCGGTTATGAGTATGATAAAATGCAAAAAAATTAAAAGTAAACATCGGAGGTGATTTGAAAAGAAAAAAGAAGAACGAAAACAGTTAAGTGCAATTCAACAACGTAAAAAATCAGGGGTAAAAAAATGAAAGAAAAAAAATTAAGAAGATTGGCGACAGCGGTAGCCGTAGTTTTGGTTGTTGCGATATTGTCATTATTCATTATTTGTTTATTTAACAGTGGCGAAAGCCGCAGAGACAAATTTATTTTCGCAAAACATAAAGGAGTTGTGCCTTACTCCGAGGGCATAAGGCAGTTGGATTTATCCTCAGAAACGGAGCAATCGGTTTCGATTGAGTTGGCAGACGTGTTCAGCGACAGTGCGGAGTACGAAGCTCTCATGCAAAACCGGGAGTTTGTGCCCGATTCCGAAATCGACAGATATGTCATGCAGGTAAGAAGCAAATGCAAACAATTTTATTCTCAAAAGCGTGCGGAATTTTTGACTTCTGCGGGCATTGACGACAGACTGGTTGAGCCTGCCGGTTACAACCATATTCTGGAAATAAACAAAGAAGTATTGAAAGCGCATGCCTCGCCTGCGAAGCTTTTGAACAAAATGGCAAAAAGCAGCCTTGTCAGATACGTCGTAATTGACAACTGCGAGGACTTTTCGGCTGAGCCTGCGGCTTGGTTCGGTTCCTGGCAGGGCGAGACCTTGCCTACAATAAACGGTCAGGACTATGTGGGCATAGATTATATGCAGGGCGAAGGCGTAAATCTGGGCATTTTGGAAGCTCTTGATACAAAGAACGATTCAGGTTATATACGTGCTCAGGATGTTAAGGCGGAATTTCCTAACTTAAATGTTGTGTCTAGAAGTTCGGGAAATTATGAAACCTGCTCTCACGGACAAACTGTAGCAAGAGTTGTCGGAAATATGGTACCCAAATGTAATATGTATATAGATGTTTGTCATCCGCTAAACAATACATATATTTTCAATACAACGAACTTTGCTTGGTTTTTGGAAAATAATGTTTCGGTGATAAATTGTAGTTGGGGCGGAGGACATAAGGCATCAAACGTAAATTACTGCAGAATGGAAAATTTGGTTAATCAGCTTTCGTTGGACAATCTGATTACTTTTGTTTTTGCTGCAGGGAACAACGGCGGAGCAGTTGGGTGTCCGAGCAGCGCGGCAAACGTAATTTGCGTGGGAGCCACCGACGCTACGGGCAAGAAAATTGCGGATTATTCAAATTTCGGCAGCGCAATTCATTCTGGTTGCAAGCCTACAATGGTTGCAAACGGAACGCCACATTTGCCTCAGCAGAGCAATCCGTTCCACGCCACCAAAGGTACAAGTTTTTCCGCGCCTATGGTGACGGCTGCAATAGCAATGCAGATGAGCTCGGAACCGAGATTCAAGCTGTATCCCGAAAGGTTGATTCCGCTTCTGGTTGCAACTGCCGACAACGGAAAAATAAAGGGGTTTGCGAAAAATCAATTCGGTCTGGATGCGAAAGCCGGAGGCGGTATGCTGGATTTGGAGAAATTTTTGGATTATCCGGGACAATGCGATTCATTTAAAGCAAATTCGGCAGGAACTGTTTCTTTTACATATAAGTATTATGTACCAAAGCAGTCTGAAATCGGCAAGACTTTGAAAATATGTTTGTTCTGGATGTCTACCGATACATTTTGGGGCGGAAATACTAGTGATGCAGAGAAATATGATATTTCCAATCCGAGTTTGCTGTCTATGCAACTGAGAGCAAAAGTAGGCTCTAATTATGTGGGGACTATCGGTTCGGACGGCTTAAAAAGCAATGTGCTTGTTTTGTACGTGCCTATAAATTCTTTGACGCCCATTACCGTTGAAATCAATGCGTTGAGTTCGGGTAGAACCACCAAAGGCGCGGTAGCGTATTGCGTTCAATAAATAGGAGGTAAACAATGAAAAATAAAATTAAGGCGTTTGCGACGCTGTTGGCTTTGTCGCTTTTTTGTATTTTTTGCTTTGCGGCATGCGGACCGAATAAAGGAGGCTACGTAGTAATGCTGCAATTTGGCAGCGGGAGCTGGGAGTACTCCGACAAGGTGACCTTCAATCTTGGCAAAGCCAAAGGCAGCAAGGATTTAAACGGTTATCTTGAAAAAAACAGTGGTAGAAAAACCGTTACGTTTGAGGAATATCTCAGCCAAGACTGGACGATGTCTGTAAAAATCCTGTTGGACACGGAGATTTTGGACAAGACATTTGAAGACGAGGAGCTTAACGGTTTTATTGAGGAAACAAAGTCGCTCATGCAGGAGGAAAAGGCTTGGGACAAGGCTGACGTTTTCAACCGCGCGGCGATACGCTTTCTTGGCTTGTCCGGGATAGTTTTGAGCAGCGGCGTCAAGGGAGAGCTTTACAAGGATTATAACTATTTATCGTTTGAAAAACAGGAATCAGTTTCGACGCCGTATTATGCCGACGAGTGGGAGCTGCTGCTGGAAAAAAGTCAAAGTCCTCTCGTGAAAAGCATGGTGTTCGATTGGCAAAAATTCAAAAAGGTCAACGAAAGCTCCGAAGATCCTAAAGGGTATTGGCCGTTAGAAACCGACAATTTCAAATATTATTTATATTTGGGAGAAAACGACGGCGAGTGTGACGTTGAAACCTATCTGCGCCGTGCTGAAGAGAGCTACCCTTATCTTATTGCTTGCGACTTCTCTGTAAACGACGAAATATTTGACAAAGACATGACGTTTGAAAAACCCGAAGAAGCGGCGTTTGTAGAGGAACTTAGGTCAATGAAAGCCGAGGGCGCCGACATAAAAACGCTGAGAATAAAGGTTTTGGAGTTTTTGGAGCTAGAAGGACACTTTGTTTACTATTTTCAGGGGTGCGTTGACGCGTCAAGCGGCGAATATATTGAAGGAGGTTGGTTTTCAAATTACGGCAACGATAACCTGTTTGAAAAATTTTCGAAAATCTGGGAACACCGTGACAGCAGACTGATTTCATCGGCAAGCTTTGGCAATGCGATGCCTAATCTTTATTGGCCTTATTGAAACCGAAGCCTTACGGAGCTTTAAAGCTCCGTAAGGCTTTTTGCGTGTGCTGCTTTTGTTGATGAAGAAATGTCTAAACATTAAATAGGCGTTTAATAAGCGTTGAAGTCGCTTAGGAAATTTAACTGAAGTCTGTCGGCGGGCGAATAGATTATTTGAAAAAAGCGTTTGTCAACGGCAGCAGGAAGCTTTTTCGTGCGTAGTTTTTGCCTATCAGAGGAGTGAAGCGTTGCAGTGTTTGTTCGTTTTGCACCGTGTCGAGTATGCTTTTTTTGTCGCACAGCTCTGCAAGCTCCGTCGGCGGAGCGACTTTTTCGACATGCGAATTCAAGGGACAGGCAAGCTGGCAGATGTTGCAGCCGAGAAGCCTGCCGTTCTTTTTCAAAGCCTTGTTGTTTTCTTCGGTGTCGGAATAGGTTTCCTGTATCTGCCTCAAGCATTTTTCTCTTTTGAAGCCGTCGGGAGCAAGCGCGCCCTGCGGACATGCGGCTGCGCACTTACCGCAGCGCGTGCAAAGGGGCTGCGAAATGGCGGGCAGCGTTGAAAAAAATTCCGTTTCGGCTGCTTCCAGAAAAACCGTAGCGACAAAGAAAAAGCTGCCGTATTCCTTTACGAAACAAAGCTCGTTCATACCGAAGTCGGCAAGTCCGAACCTTGTCAGTAGCTCTTTTATATCGGTGCGGCGATAGCGTTTGGCGTCCAATCCCGCACGCTTCAGGTCTTCTATAAGCTTCAGATTTTCAAAATATACGCGGTTGGAGGTCAAGTAGTAGCTGTCTATCATCAGACAGTCGGGATACGCCGAATAGTCGAAAGGCAGGTACGGCGCAAAATACATAACAATCACGCCTCCTTCGACAGGTACAAGCGCGTAGTTTTTTATTCCGTGACTGTTCAGAATTTCTTTAACGACTTCGTTCATAAGAATATTTTAACACAATCGACTGCAATCGGCAAAAAAATCGAGGCGATATCCCTAAAACCTTTGAAAAAAACGCGTGTATATGATAAAATTAAATAAAAAGTACCGACCAGACCCCCTTGCGCAATGCTTGGCGGGTCGCTTTGGGGTATTTCGGGAAATTCAAGAGGTGAAAAAATGTATTTAGTAGTCGGATTGGGCAATCCCGACAGGCAATATGCCGACACCTTTCACAACGTGGGCTTTCTCGCGGTGGACAAGCTTGCGGAGCAGCTGGGAGCAGCCTTCGACAAGGGCGAATGCCGTGCGATATGCGCGCACGCACGCGTCGGAGGACAAAAGGTTGTGATTGCCAAGCCAATAACTTACATGAACCTTTCCGGCGAAAGTCTGAGAGAGCTTGTCAAAAAGTACAAAATCGAGCGGGAAAGCTGCGTAATCGTTTATGACGACGCGGACATGCCTTTGGGGTCGTTGAGGATAAGAAAAAGCGGCAGCGGCGGCAGTCACAACGGAATGAAAAACATAATAGACAACATGCGCACAGAAGAAATTTTAAGGGTGCGCGTGGGAATCGGCCGTCCGCAGATTGAACAAATGGAGCTAAAGGATTACGTATTGGGCAAAATTTCGCCCGAACAGCGCGCCAAGATAGAGCCCGCGTTGGAAAACGCGGCGCAGGCGCTCAAAATGTTTGTTTCGGGAGCGGACGCGGACGAGGTTATGAG
>ENA-ORLW01003281-ORLW01003281.1-human-gut-metagenome-genome-assembly--contig:-NODE-3281-length-12665-cov-14.577216_pt1 | contig 12665 bp, 9 predicted proteins | sample MGYA00243017_ERZ508829 | MGnify/ENA primary metagenome ERZ508829 (study PRJEB26277, sample SAMN04329776) | human gut metagenome | biome: human-associated habitat | host: Homo sapiens | place: USA...
TGGCGGCGGCGCGGCCGCCATGCTCGAGCGTGCGGCGCACGAGCGCCTCCACGGCCGGGCTCTTGGCGAGATTCGTCGTGCCGGGCATGCCGCCCGGGAGCACGACGAGCTCCGGCGGCGCTGCCAGCAGCTCGGGCAGCGTGCGGTCGCACGTGATGGGCACGCCGTGCGCACCGACGACGGTGTGTGCGTCCTGAACGGACACGGTATACGTCTCCAGTCCGGCGCGGCGGAGAATATCGAGCGTGATGAGACCCTCGCACTCCTCGAGCCCTTCGGCAAACAGCAGATAACATTTCGACATGATGGGTTCCCCTTTCTCAAAAAAACGGTTACATCAGCGGCGCAACGAGCTTGAGCAGCGCGGCCGCGATGCGCGTGTGCAACGGGATGCGCGCAAGGTCGCCGTGCGTGACGACCTGCGACTGGGCACGTGTGGCGTCATAATCCGCCACAATGTCCTTGATGCATGGACAGTCATAGAGATACACCGCATCCTCAAAGTGCAGGTACAGGCTGCGGTAATCGAGATTGATCGTGCCGACAACGGCCTTGCGATCGTCGCTGACGAACACCTTCGCGTGCACGAATCCGGGCGTGTACTCGTAAATTTTCACCCCGGCATCGAGCAGCTCGCGATAGTGCCCCTTGGCAAGGGCGAAGGCGAACTTCTTGTCCGGCACGTGCGGCAAAATAAGCTCCACGTCCACGCCGCGCTTGGCCGCGAACGTGAGCGCCATGACCATCGTCTCGTCGAGGATAAGGTACGGCGTCATGATGCGCACATAGCGCTCGGCGTGGTTGAGGATGTCGAGATACACGCACTCGCCCACGCGCTCGTCGTCGAGCGGGCTGTCGGCATAGGGCAGGACGTAGCCGGAGGCCTCCGGCAGCGGGCGCTGCGGCACGTTGAGATAGCGGCCGTAGGAGTCGGTGTCCGGCTCGCGCTCGTCCATGCCCCACATCTGCAGGAACATGAGCGTGAGCGAGCGCACGGCCTCGCCCTCCAGACGCACGGCCGTGTCCTTCCACACGCCGTAGACGCGCACCAAGTTCGCGTACTCGTCGGCGAGGTTCACGCCGCCGGTGAAGCCTACGCGCCCGTCGATGACGGCGATCTTGCGGTGGTCGCGGTTGTTGTAATACGTGCTCACGAGCGGGCGCAGCGGCGCGAACATCTTGCAGCGGATGCCGAGCGCCTCCATGCGCTTGGGGTAGCCGTACGGCAGACGGTAGAACGTGCACGTGCCGTCATAGAGTACGCGAACCTCGACGCCGGCACGCACCTTTTCCTCCAAGATTTTCAGGATGCGGCCCCAGACGTCGCCCTCCTCGATGATGAAATACTCGAGGAAGATGAAGTGTTCGGCCGACTGCAGCGCCTCGATGAGCGCACCGATCTTGTTCTGCCCCATGGGGTAGTAGGTCAAGGCGGTGTTTTCGTACACTGGGTAGTCGCCGGAGCGCAGCGTATACTCGGCGAGGTTGTGCAGCTCGGGCAGCTCGGTGCGCAGGCGAGCCATGAGCTCGGTCTGGCGCGGGACGTACTGCACGGTGCTGAGGATGCTCTCCTGCACGCGGCGGTTGGCGTAGCGGTGGCCGATGTCGAGCTGCACGAACAGGTACAGCAGCACGCCGAACGCCGGCAGTGCCATGACGAGGATGATCCAGGTGATCTTCGTCGTCGCGCTGCCGGACTTGTTGACGAGGTAGATGATGACCACGACGCTCATGACGCGCAGGACGATCGTCAACGCGGGGTAGTAGCGGCCGAGATAGTGCGCACCGAGCACCATGATGGCGATCTGCAGCACGAGCAGCAGCGTGATAACCATCGTGCGGCCGAACACGATGTCCAGCAGCCGGCGCTTGCCGCGGCGCAGCAGGCGGATCTCATTGTCGTCCTCAAACCAGTCGTTGTGCACACGCGCACCTCCTTCCGTGTTGTTATCTTTCTATCATATCCGAAATTCCGGAAACGGTCAAGGGACATTCCGGTCGATTTTCCTGCGGCAAAAAAGCCCCCGGCCGCAGCCGGGGGCCGGTATACCATTCAGGTCTCCGCATCCGGCGGGGTGACCGGCAGGACGAACTCGGCCGAAAAATCATCGCCCACGCGGTGCGTGAAAAACTGGCCGCCGAGCAGCTGCAAGATCGCTTCGCACGTGCGCAGGCCGATGTGGTTGCTCTCCACGCGCGCAAGCTCCCTGCGCGCGCGGTTGGCAAAGCAGATGTGCAGCCGTCCGTTTTCGCACTCGGCCAGAATGGTCAGGCGCGCGGCGGGGTCGGCGTATTTTTCGATGTTCGAGAGGAGATTATCCGTCACGCGCTTGAGCATCTGCACGTCGGTCGTGACGGTGCAGGGCGTGGTCAGCGGCAGGAGGTTGACATCAAAGCCCCGGCTGCGCAGCTCGGCCGCGCACTCGCCGAGCAGCTGCGTGCAGAGGATCTGCGCGTCATAGGGCTCGGGGTGCGTCTCCTGTTCGCCGCGGCTGAACACAAGAAAGTACCGGAACATTTCCCCCGTCAGGTCCTTGAGCTGATAGGCCTTGTCCCGGCTGGCGAGCACGTAGCTGCGCAGGTCCTCCGGCAGCCGGTCCTGACTCATCTCGAGCAGGTCGAGATAGCCGATGAGCGATGTGAGGGGGTTGCGGATATCGTGCGACATGGCGGTGATGAGGTCGCTGTTGGCCTGCCAGGCGGTCTGCTCGTTGCGCGTGCGCTCCAGGATCGTGTCGCGCATGGTGTTGACGCTCGCCGCCAGACGCGCGAGCTCGTCCGTGCCGACGACGGGGATGGTCTGGTTGAGCGCACCGGCCGCGCCGACGGCCTCCGACAGGCGCGTGACGCGCCGCATGAGCTGCCGCGTGAAGCCGATGGCGATACACGAATAGACCACAAAGCCCACCACGAGTGCGCCGAGGTGCACATAGCTGTAGAGCCACGCCTCGGAATAGTCGCACACGGCGACGCGGTACTCCCCGTCGGCAAACTGGACGGTGAAGAAGCTGTAGCCCATGTCGGCGATGTCGCTCTGGGTCGTGTCGTCGAGCAGCTCGCTCGTGCCCCAGGTGCCGGCCTCGTACGGGTCGCCCTCCGCCTGATAGACGATGACGTTGGCGTTTTTCTCGTCGCGCGACCACTGCTCGATGGCCAGCGTGTCACGCGAGGAGATGCCGCGCGCGCTGATGTACTCCTGCAGGCTGCGCTCGTGCGCGAGGTTGCGCGCCGCGATGGCATCATCGTTCAGGTACCAGCGGTCGATCGCCGCGGTGCCGAGCGCATCCACGCCGAAATAGCACGCCACGCCCACGGCCAGCGCCGCGAGCAGCACGACGATCATGCGCGCATTGATCGACGAGCGCCACTTTTTAATCAATCTGATACCCCTTTCCCCAGACCGTGCGGATGAGCGTCGGGTTGGCCGGGTCGTCCTCGAGCTTCTTGCGCAGCTTGAGGATGTGCACCATGACGGTGTTGGCAGAGCTGGGCAGGAACTTCTCGTGCCAGACGTCCTCATACAGCTTGCGCGCAGACACGGAAGTGCCGCGGTTGGCGATCAGGTACTGCAGCAGCTCAAACTCCGTCTTGGTCATCTCGACCGAGCGGCCGTTTTTGCACACGGTGCCTTTGTCGCGGTTGATCTCGAGCGCGTCGATGACCGTCGGCGCGTCGCCCTTGCCGTGGTAGACGCGGTAGCGCCGGATGAGCGAATCGACCCGCAGGAACAGCTCGTGGTTGGAAAAGGGCTTGATGAGATAATCGTCGCCGCCGCTGCCGTAGGCGTCGCTCATGTCGGCGGGCTGGGCCTTCGCCGTGAGAAACAGGATCGGCGCGACGCTGTGCTGCCGGATCTCCGTGCAGGCGGCGACGCCGTCCATGCCGGGCATCATGATGTCCAATATAATGAGATCATAGTCCGGCTGCGCGCGTACGCACTCCACGGCGCGCAGGCCGTTTTCGGCCTCGTCAACCTCGTAGCCGCGCGACGAGAGGAGAATGTGTAAAATGTTGCGGATGTCCGGCTCGTCGTCCACGACGAGGATGCGGATGGGGGCCTCCAGGTTTTCCATGGTATCACCTCTGGGGTCTATCCTAACATATCCGGGCCGCCCCCGCACAGGGGCTTTGGCCCGCTTTAAGAAAAATTAAGCGGATGGAACAGAAAATGCATCCGCGCCGAAACGGCGCGGATGCACAAAAAGCCGTGATCTTACTGCGCGTAGACAATGACCACGCAGAAACCCTCAAGAATGGTCGCGACCTCGGCGCGGGTGGCGCCAGCCTGCGGCTGGAGCCAGAGCGTACCGCTGCTGTCCTGCGCACCGCTGAGGATGCCGAGCGCAACGGCATCCGCCATTGCCGTGCGCGCCCAATCTGAGACGCTGCCGCCGTCCGGATATGCCGAGAGGTCCGCCGGAGTCTCGCCGCTCTCGATCTGGAGGACCTTCGAGGCAAACTCCATGAGAATGACGGCGATCTGCTCACGTGTGACAGGTGCCTCGGGCGAGAAGGTCGTGTCGCTCGTGCCGACGACGACGCCGGTCTGGTACGCCCAGAGCACCGCGTCCTGATACCAGTCGGCTGTGAGGTCGGTAAACGGCGTCGTGCCGCTCACCTCCGGCTCCTCCATGAGGTTATAGAGCACCTGCACGACCTGCGCGCGCGTGGTCACGCCGTTCGGTGAGAACGTTGTGTCACTCGTGCCGGACATGAGCCCGGTCATGACGCAAAACTGGATGCCCTCATACGACCAGTCCTCGGGATCAATATCGCCGAACTGCTCATACGCCAGGATCTCCGGCATGAGAAACTCCACACCGGGCGCGCCGCAGCGCAGGCAGGTATGCTGCTTGACGCCGCCGCGGATGCCGCTCGGCTTGGCGAGGACCTCGCCCTCGTCCCAGTCGTGGTCGAGCGCTTTGAACGACGCATCCAGCACAAAGCCGCAGTCGCTGCACGTGCCGTGCGCCGCACCGCCGTCCGTGCACGTCGGCGCCGACGCGGTCAGATCGGCAAAGCTGTGATCCGCATGGCCGTAATAGACCTTGGCATTGGCCAGGCCCTTGCTGCCCTGATTTTCTGCCAGCTTCACGGCCTGCCACTGCTCAGCCGTGCCGGGATAGCAGACGGCCTGCAGGGGCACACCGTCAAAGGCGACCGCGCCCACAGACTGCAGCGACGCCGGGAGCGACACGGTCTGCAGCGATGTGCACCAGTTGAACAGGCACTCGCCGACGGACGTGATGCCCTCGGGAATGTTCATCATGACGAGCTTGCTGCAGCCGGCGAACGTATAGTCCGCAAGCGTCTGGAGTCCGGCGGGCAGCCGGAGCGTCACGAGATTGCTGCAGTTGGTAAACGCGCCTCTCTGGATGGTGGTGACGCCCTCCGGGATCGTCAGCGCGGACAAACTCTTGCACTCGCTGAAGGCGCCGACGCCGATCGCAGTCAGCGTATCGGGCAGCTCCACGCTCGTGAGATACGCGCAGCGGTGGAACGCCCCCGCGCCGATGGTCGTCACGCCGGACGCGATGCGGGCCGTGCGGACATATCTGCCCCATACGGGCTCGACTTGATTGAATTGGCTCATCATGTCGCCGGTGCCGGAGATGGTCAGCGCGCCGTCGGCAGTCAGCGTCCAGGTGAGGTTGCTGCCGTCGCCCTCGGCGCCGCAGGTGCCGGACGCAACGACGGCGCTGCCGTCATCCGCGGCGAACGCCGCCGTTGGCAGCAGCGCCAGCACGAGACACAGCACGAGGGTCATGCTCAAAAGTTTCTTTTTCATATTATGTTCTCCTTTCATATTATGTTCTCCTTTTGCGCGCGGAAAAGCTGCGCGGTTTTCTTCATTATACCGGACAGCCGCCGGATACGCAACAGCCATTTGCGCCGCCGTTTTTGCTTGGACGGATTTGTCGGGGCGGCTCAGGAGATGCCCATAACACTGCCGCAGAAACCCTGCAGGATCGTGGCGACCTGCTCGCGCGCGGCATCGCCCTGCGGCTGCAGGAAGATGCCGTCGTCCGTCTCCGCGCCGGAGATCAGCTCCAGCGCCACGGCGTCGGCCATGGCGGCCTGCGCCCAGTCGGACACGCTTGCTCCGTCCGGGAAGGCAGAGAGGTCGGCCGGCGTCCACGTGTGCTTGAGGTGCTGCACCATGTCCGCATAGCCCATGAGGATGCCGGCGATCTGCTCGCGCGTGACGGGCGACTCGGGGTCGAACGTCGTGGCCGACGTGCCGGCGACGACGCCGGTCTGATATGCCCAGAGGATGGCGTCCTGATACCAGTCGTTCGTCAGGTCGGTGAACGGGGTCGTGCCGGTGACGGCCGGCTCGCCCGCAAGGTTATAGAGGATCTGCACGATCTGTGCGCGCGTCGTCACGGCATGGGGCGCGAAGGTGTGCGCATCGGTGCCGGACATGAGCCCCGTCTTGACGCAGAAGGCGATGCCGGGGTAGGACCAGAGCGCCAGATCGACGTCGTCAAACTGCTGGTACGCCGGGATCTCGGGGTCGGTAAAGCGCAGGGTCTCCGCGCCGCAGCGCTTGCAGGCCGTGCGCACACGGCCGCCCTGCGCGCCGTTGGGCTCGGCCACGGTCACGCTCTCGCCCCAGTCGTGGCCGAGGGCGGGGATGGACTCGGTCTCGGTCTCGGCGCAGCCGGGGTCCGTGCAGGTACGGGTGCGCACGCCGGGCTCCGTGCAGGTGGCCTCGGTCGTGACGGTCCAGTCGCCGAAGTGGTGCTCGGTCACGGCATTGTAGTCCACTTTCGCAAGGCGCAGGAGCGTGTTGTGCTCGCCGACTTCGACGGCCTGCCATGCTTCCTTCGAGCCGCCGAAGTGCACCGTGCGCAGCGCGAGGCAGCCGGAGAACGCACTGCCGCCGATGGCCGTGACCGTGGCGGGAATGGTGATCTCCTTGAGCGCCGCGCAGTCGCTGAACGCGCGCGTGTCGATGCGCGTCACGCCGGGCAGGATCGTCACAGCGGTGAGCGCCGTGCAGCCCTGAAACGCGCCGCCGCCGGTGCTCTTGAGGCTGCCGGGCAGCGTGACGGATGCGAGCTTTTCACAATAGGCGAAGGCCGCCGTGCCGAGGGTGGTCAGCCCCGCGGGCAGGGTGACCGCCTCCAGATTCGCGCACTTGAGGAACGCCCACAGACCGATGCCGGTCACACCCGCGCCGATCTCGGCGCGCACGATCTTGCTATTGAAGGCAAAGGCGTTGGCGCTGATCACGCCGCTGCCGGTGACGGTCAACGTGCCGGCGGCGTCAAGCGTCCAGGTCAGGCCGTCGCCGCAGGTGCCGGTCTGCACATCGTCATCGGCGAAAGCCGCCATCGGCAGCAGCGCCAGCAGCAGGCACAGCACGAGCGCTGCGCTCAGAAGTCGTTTTTTCATGCTTGCTCTCCTTTTTTCATACCGGTTTTTGCGACAAACGCCGCAAATTGTCCCTATTATACCGGATTTTCCCCGCAGAAACAACCGGTTTTTGCAGAAAAAGGGCGCTTCCGTGCCGCGGAAGCGCCCTTATGCCGTGGCCGGGGTGCTTTTTCAAGGCAGATCACAGAAAATTTTCCCGCCCTCCGCCCGGAGCGCGGCAAAAAACCGGCGCCCCGAAAACGGGACGCCGGTCAAAAAACAGATACGGATCAGACGAGCGGGATGGGGTCGTTCCAGACATTCAGCTCGCGGCAGAACTGCGCCAGGATGACGGCCATCTGCTCGCGGGTGGCATCGCTCTGCGGCTTGAGATGGAGTCCGCCCGGGCCCGGCACGCCGCTGAACAGATTGTGATAGACCGCCCAGTTCATGGCCGTGCGCGCGTAGTCGGAGATGTCCGCGCGGTCCTGATACGGGAAGAGCCGGTCGTATTCGCTCGGGTGATACTTGTCAAGCACCCGGTCAGCGTACTCCATGAGGATGACGGCCGTCTGCTCGCGCGTGACGGGGTCGTCGGGAGAGAATGTCGAGCCGTCGCCCGTGCCGGCCACGACGCCGGTCTGGTACGCCCAGAGCACCGCGTTCTGATACCAGTCGGACGTGAGGTCAGTGAACGGGGTCTCGCCGGTGACGGCCGGCTCGCCCTCGATGTTATAGAGCACCTGCACCATCTGGGCACGGGTCATCACGCGGCCGGGCGCGAAGCTCCGCCCGCCGACGCCGTTCATGAGCTCGTGATCCACGCAGTACTGAATGTCCTCATACGCCCAGCCGTCGGGGTCGACGTCGTTAAAGCGCTCGCTCACGGGCACCTGCGGGGCGAGCTTGGGGATCTCCTCGGTGCGCGTGGCATTGCAGCCGTAGGTCTTGCAGGTATAGGTGCGCACGCCGGTCGTGGTCTCCGTCGCCGGTGTCGTCACACGGCCGCCGTCGAAGTAGTGGCCGCGGGCGGGGAGCGTCATTTCCTCCGTGTAACCGCAGCCGTCATCGGTGCAGGCGCGGGTGCGCTGACCCTCGGTCGTGCAGCTCGGGTATGTGCCCTTCCAGAAACCGTAGTGGTGGATGGGCGCGTTGAAGTTCACGGTCACGCCCTCCGGCAGCGCATTCTCGCCCTTGGTCAGCTGGGCCCACTCGGCCGCGGTGCCGCTGTAGTCGATGGCCGTGAGCGCGGTGCAGCCGGCGAAGGCGCCCGCGCCGATGCTCGTGACGCTCTTCGGGATGAGCACGCTCGTCAGCGCGGCGCAGCCGGCAAAGGCAAAGTCGCCGATCGTCTTCAGGCCGTCCGGCAGCGTGGCCGCCGTCAGGCTCAGGCAGCTGGTGAAGGCCTGCGCCTCAATGGTGGTAAGGCTTGCCGGGAACGTGACCGCCGTCAGCCCCTGACAGTAGCGGAACGCGCCCGTCTTGACGGTCTGCACCAAGTCGGGAATCTCATAGACCGTGCACCTGTTCGGCGCGGCCAGCATCTGTTTGCTGTCCTCGGAGATGAGGCCGCCGTTGTAGGTCTGGAGATACCAGCTGCCCTTGACGGTCTCAAAGGACACGAGGTTGACGCAGCGAGCCAGCACATCCTCGGCGATGCCGCTGATGTTAAACCCGAGGGCAATGTGCGTGACGGCGGTCCAGTCGCCGTCCCAGCAGTCGGCCGTGGCAGTGCCTCTGCCGGAGAAGGTGAGCGTTGTACCGTCGCTTCCCAGTTCGGCGCTCACATCACCGGCCGCGAAGGCCGCCGGCACGAGCGCGAGCATCAGGCTCAGCACGAGCAGGATGCTCAAAAGTTTCTTTTTCATACCATTTCTCCTTTATTTTTTAGAATGGGTGCTATCAGTATAACGAAATTCATCTGCTGCCGCAAGGGCTTTTTGTACTGTCTGTACAAAAAGCGACAAAAAAAGCCGGTGTCCCCTTTTCGGGACACCGGCTCAAAAAGTCTGTGCTCATTCACCGAGCTGCTGCGTGACCCAGGCGATCTGCGCCTCGACGCTCGGCACGGACGTGCCGCCGTAGGACACGCGCCGCGTGACGCAGTTGGTGAGGTCGATGGCGTCGTACACGCCGTCGTCAAAGAGGTCGCTGAAGGTGCGGAAGGTCTCGAGCGGGAGCTTTTCGAGCACGGTGGTGTGCGCGATGCAGTAGGCCACGAGCTGGCCGGAAACCTTGTACGCGCTGCGGAACGGCAGGCCCTTCGTGACGAGGTAGTCCGCGAGGTCGGTCGCGTTGAGGAAGCCCGTCTGCGCCGCGTGGAGCATCTTGTCGGCGCGCACGGTCATGGTCGCGAGCATCGGTGCCATGACGCGCAGGCACATCTTCACGGTGTCCACCGCGTCGAACACGGCCTCCTTGTCCTCCTGCATGTCCTTATTATATGCCAGCGGCAGGCCCTTGAGCGCCGTGAGCATGGCGATGAGGTCGCCGTAGACGCGGCCGGTCTTGCCGCGCACGAGCTCGGCCATGTCGGGATTTTTCTTCTGCGGCATGATCGACGAGCCGGTCGTGTAGCTGTCCGAGAGCTGCACGAACTGAAACTCCCAGCTCGACCAGAGCACGAGCTCCTCGCTCAGACGCGAGAGGTGCATCATCTCGATGGCGTAGGCATCGAGCAGCTCGACGCAGAAGTCCCGGTCGGACACGCCGTCTAAACTGTTGCGCGCCACGTCGTCAAAGCCGAGCTGTTTGGCCTCGAAGAACCGGTCGGTGTCATACGTCGTGCCGGCGAGGGCGCAGCAGCCGATGGGCGAAACGTTCATGCGCTTGACGGCATCCTGCATGCGGTCAATGTCGCGCAGGAGCATCATGGCATAGGCCATCAGGTGGTGGCCGAAGGTGATGGGCTGCGCGCGCTGCAGGTGCGTGTAGCCGGGCAGAATGTCGCCCTTGTGCGCCTTGGCCTGCTCCACGAGCGCCGCGAGCACGTCCTTCGTGAGCGCGATGATGTCGTTCGTTTCGCTGCGCAGGTACATGCGCAGGTCGAGTGCGACCTGATCGTTGCGCGAGCGGGCGGTGTGCAGTTTCTTGCCGAGGTCGCCGATGCGCGCGGTGAGCACCTGCTCGACGAACATGTGGATGTCCTCGCACGCGGGGTCGAACGTCAGCGCGCCGCTGTCGATGTCATCCAGAATGCCCTGCAGCGCGTCGATGATGGCATCGGCGTCCGCCTGCGGGAGGATGTGCTGCGCGCCGAGCATCGCCGCGTGCGCCATGCTGCCCGTGATGTCCTCGCGGTACATGCGGCTGTCGAAGTGGATGGAGGAGTTGAAATCGTCCGCGACCGGATCGGTCACGCCGGCCGTGCGGCCCGCCCACATTTTTGCCATGGTGATGGTCTCCCTTCATGCGTTGTCTCCACAGAGAACCGCTTCGCTGGGTTCTCTGTGGAAAAGCTGCGGCTCGCTGCAGCGCACGCGCCATGCGCGCACGTTTGCGAGCCGAGCGGTATTTTCTCCGCCGTACACGCCGCCGGAGAAAATGATCGGAATTTCTTTGCGCCTGCGGGCGCAAACTCTGCGAGGCTTTTGGAACGATCTTCCCGCGCCGGGAGACCCGGCGCGGGGAGAAAAGTCATTTTTTATATTGTACCGCTTACATGCTCTTGCCGTCAACCTTTGCCTGCACGGCGATCGGCAGACCGTAGAGCTGGATGAACCCGGCGGCGTCCGCCTGGTTGTAGTCGCTCTCGCCGAAGGTGGCGATCTCCTCGGAGTACAGGGAGTACGGGCTCCAGACACCGGCGTTGATCATGTTGCCCTTGTAGAGCTTGAGCCGCACCGTGCCGGTGACGTGCTCCTGCGTCTTGGTCACGAACGCGCTGAGCGCCTCGCGCAGCGGCGTGAACCACTGGCCGTTGTACACCAGTTCGCCGAAGGTCACGGCGAGCTTCTGCTTCTCGTGCATGGTCATCTTGTCGAGGCAGAGCGTCTCGAGCACGCTGTGCGCCTTGTAGAGGATCGTGCCGCCCGGCGTCTCGTATACGCCGCGGCACTTCATGCCGACGAGCCGGTTCTCCACGATGTCCAGAATGCCGATGCCGTTGGCGCCGCCGATGGCGTTGAGCTTGAGGATGATGTCCTTGGCGCTCATCTTCTCACCGTCGAGCGCGACGGGCTTGCCCTGCTCAAAGTCGAGCGTGACGTAGGTCGGGGCGTCCGGCGCGTCGATGGGGCTGACGCCCATCTCGAGGAAGCCCTTCTTCTCGTACTGCGGCTCGTTGCCCGGATCCTCGAGGTCGAGACCCTCGTGGCTCAGGTGCCAGAGGTTCTTGTCCTTGGAGTAGTTGGTCTCGCGGTTGATCTTCAGGGGCACGTTGTGCGCCTCGGCGTAAGCGATCTCTTCCTCACGCGACTTGATGTCCCACTCCCGCCACGGGGCGATGATGGGCATGTCGGGCGCGAAGTGCTTGACCGCCAGCTCGAACCGGACCTGATCGTTGCCCTTGCCGGTGCAGCCGTGGGCAATGGCATCGGCGCCCTCTTTCTGGGCGATCTCGACGAGGCCCTTGGCGATACACGGCCGCGCGTGGCTCGTGCCGAGCAGGTACTCCTCGTACGCGGCGCCGGCCTGCATGGTCGGGATGATGTAATCGTCGACGTACTCGTCCGTCAGGTCGAGCACGTAGAGCTTCGACGCGCCGGTCTTGATGGCCTTCTCTTCCAGACCGTCGAGCTCGTCGGCCTGGCCGACGTTGCCGGACACGGCGATGACTTCGCAGTTATTGTAGTTCTCCTTCAGCCAGGGGATGATGATGGACGTATCCAGACCGCCGGAGTAAGCAAGGACGACTTTTTTGATATCTTCTTTTTTCATAATGGTTGCCTCCATTGATTAATCATTCATAAGATGTGCATATTATTCACCTTTTTCGTGCAAATGTCAACCCCCCTTTTGAATAAAATTCACCCTGGAAACGGCTTTCTTTCGGTGATATGCACAAAAAGGCGGAATCTATGCGCAAAACGCCGCCGCCCCGGTGCTTGGAGCGGCGGCAAAATATGCAGTTATGCATGGATTTTTGAATATCCGTCAGGACAGCTCCCGGCGCAGCGCGTCGATCTCATCGAGCCAGAGCGAGCCCGCCGCGTCCGGCGGCCAGCGCAGCGCCTCTGCGGCCCCATGGAAAGCACAGAAGTCCGCATAGGAGCAGGGGCAGCGTCCATAGAATGGCATTGTGGCGCAAAAGGGTGGCTGCGGCCAGCATCAGGCCGAAGCAGACGGCATTGCGCGGGCGTTTG
>ENA-ORLW01003284-ORLW01003284.1-human-gut-metagenome-genome-assembly--contig:-NODE-3284-length-12662-cov-2.846961_pt1 | contig 12662 bp, 9 predicted proteins | sample MGYA00243017_ERZ508829 | MGnify/ENA primary metagenome ERZ508829 (study PRJEB26277, sample SAMN04329776) | human gut metagenome | biome: human-associated habitat | host: Homo sapiens | place: USA...
ATCGGTAAACACCGCATCTATCTGGGCGCCAAGTACATCAGGGATAACGTTCATGATAGCAGTCACTCCTGTGGTATTCTGAGCCGTGAGGGCTGTGATCGCACTCATACCAAATACGCCATTTGCCTGCATGGTCTTGAGATCCGCCTGTACACCTGCGCCACCTGAGGAATCGCTTCCGGCTATGGTGAGGACCGGCACAAGACGGCTTCTGTCAGAATTTATACTGCACAGCATGTCATCCATACTCTTAAAATAATGATCACAATGTGCTATAAGATCTCCCTGTCTGTCCCTGCTGGATTCGTCATAGAGACCGACCACAACAAATCCTCCGTTCTGTGCTGTCTCCGCCGCATGATATGCGTCCTCGAATACAAATGTATCCGAAGCCGGAGTTCCCATAAACTCAGCCGCCATCTCATATATCTTAGGTGAGGCTGCCTTGCCCACGCCAGAACATGTAAATATCCTGTCAACATACTTCATAAGTCCCGTCCGCACAAGTGCTGCCTCAACATGGCATCTGTCTGTGGATGTTGCAACAGTGACCGGGATATCATATCTCTTTAAGAACCTCAGCAGTTCAGGCACACCTGACTTCGGCTCAACTTTATTTGCATAGAAATCGCGCACAGTCTCATTGATACCGTCTATAATCTCCTTCGCGCTGAGTTCAAGTCCATAGTGTTCCTGCATATATTCTGCGCCCTTCATCATGGTCATGGTGAAAAGCACCTTCTCAAGATCAGATTCTGCCTGTATCCCCTGCCCCGCCAGATACATCTCTCCGGCATGAACCCACATAGGCATAGAGTCAAGCAGAACCCCATCCATATCAAATATCGCACCTTTTATATCACTGATAACTATTTTTTTCATGTACACCTCTATATCATATATTTAGTCAGGCATCAAGCATATTCTCTACAGAAAACTTGAGCTCCTCTGTGGCCTTCTGTATGTCCTTCTGTCCGAATATGGCACTTATAACTGCCACACCGCATATTCCGGAGCCCGCAAGCTCGGCCACATTATCCTTTGTTATGCCGCCTATGGCAATGACCGGTATGGACACCGCCTCACAAATGGCCTTGAGAGTTTCATGGCTCACATCGTCCGCGTCATCCTTTGAACCTGTTGTAAACACTGCTCCTACACCAAGATAATCTGCGCCGTGCTTTTCCGCTATAATCGCCTGCTCGACAGTCTGTGCAGACACTCCAAGTATCTTGTCAGGGCCGAGTATCTTTCTGACGTCCATGGCCTCCATATCACTCTGTCCCACGTGTACACCGTCAGCATCTATATCTTTTGCTATGCTGACCTCGTCATTGATGACAAATGGAACTCCATATTCCTTACAAAGCTTCTGTATCTCCTTCGCCTCAGCGAGGAAGTCTTCTCTGTCGAGCTTCTTCTCCCTGAGCTGTACAAATGTTGCACCGCCGTCAAGTGCCTTCTTTACCTGATCATACAGAGTCTCTTCACCAAGCCAGTGTCTGTCAGTTACTGCGTAGAGCAAGAGCTCTTTCTCACTGCAATTTATCATACTATCCGTCCTTCCTATATGTTTCGATCCCGATCTGATGCAGATCCAGGCAATTATTAGACTTCCGTCAATTATCTGATTTCAAACTTTGCGCCCTGTTCAAGTGTATCCCCGTCCATATTGTATATGGCGTCGATTATCCTGTTCCTGTATGTTGAATTACCCTCAAATGCCTGCAGATGGGAATAACCGATCTCCCCAGCAAGTCCCATGACCATGACAGCCGCTGCAGCAGCCTCAAGCTTGTTGTCCTGATTTGCCACAACATATGCCGTCATCATTCCTGAGAGCTGGTAGCCTGTTCCAGTGATCTTACCCATCTCAGGACGGCCGTTTCTGATTACATAACATTTCTCGCTGTCCGCAACAAGGTCTATTGCGCCTGTTACAGCTATGATAGATCCCGTTTCAGCAGATAGCTTCTTGACAAATGCCACTGCATTATCAAGCGTATCCTCCGTAACCGCATCTGCCACATCGGCATCAACACCCTTTGTGCTGCCGGAACCATATGCCAGAGTTTTGATCTCAGAGATATTTCCCCTTATAACATCAAATCTAATCTCCTTCATAAGTCCAACAGCCGTATCAGTTCTGAGCTTACTTGCTCCTGCTCCAACAGGATCGAGAAGTACAACATGTCCAAGTTCATTTGCCTTCTTCCCTGCCAGGTACATTGATGGAATAGTGTTCTTGTTAAGTGTTCCTATGTTGATATTCAGACCACCACATATACTTGTGATATCCTCCACGTCACCCTCATCATCCGACATGATAGGACTTCCACCGCACGCCAGAATGACATTTGCCACATCATTTACAGTTACATAGTTTGTTATATTGTGTACCAGAGGTACATTCTTTCTCACATTTTCAAGGCACTCTTTTATCATGTTTTTCTGTCTCCTTTATATATACTCTGTTGTTTATCTGCTAATCTTTTTTGACGAAAAGCGGCCATACCATAAGGCACAGCCGCTTTTCTTATGCTGTATGTATCCCTACGCCGGCGCTGATCCAGGTCAGACCTGATCTACTCCTGGGCAGGAGGTACATCAGATGTACAATGCATACACTTTGTTGCTTTGATATCTATCTCACCCATACAGTATGGGCACTTTCTTGTGAGAGGAGCTGCCTCCTCTTTCTTCTTACCAAGATCCATGATCGCATTGATCCCCTTCATGATGACAAATATAACAAATGCCATGATTATGAAGTTGATAACTGCTGAAATAAACGCTCCATACTCGATATACTGTCCTGTATGGAATATCTGAAAATGTCCACCAATCTCTGCTCCACCGATACTGTTGATTATTGGTGTGATGAAACAGTCTGTAAAAGATGTAACCAATGACTGGAACGCTCCACCAATGATAACACCGATTGCAAGACTCATCACATTTCCCTTAAGGGCAAACTCCTTAAACTCTTCCAAAAACTTCTTCATATGTATCCTTCCAACTGAATACAGCACCGATCATAACAAACTTATATTATAATTCGGTGCCGTATCTTTTATTTATTGTTTCTCGCGCAATTGATATGACATATATCTACATTTGCTGTCATCGCTCATCGCACATCATCTTTTTTTACTTTCTTACAATAAGTGACTTGCCTGTCATCTCCTTAGGCTGAGGAAGTCCCATAACCTCAAGAAGTGTAGGTGCGATATCTGCAAGACATCCGCCCTCACGAAGCTCTACATCTTCACCATAGTTGTAAAGGATAAATGGTACAGGGTTAGTTGTATGAGCTGTATGTGGAGCACCGGTCTCATAGTTGATCATCTGCTCTGCGTTACCATGATCAGCACAGATAAAGAGAACACCATCAACCTTATCAATTGCCTCTACAGCAGCGCCAACGCACTTGTCAACTGTCTCTACAGCCTGGATAGCTGCTGGGATAATACCTGTATGACCAACCATATCAGGGTTTGCAAAGTTGATGATGATCACATCATACTCGCCACCAAGGATAGCTGCATTGAGCTTCTCGCTTACCTCTGGAGCGCTCATCTCTGGCTGGAGGTCATATGTTGCTACAGCAGGTGACTTTACAAGGATTCTGTCCTCGTTCTTGTTAGGCTCCTCAACACCGCCGTTGAAGAAGAATGTTACGTGAGCATACTTCTCTGTCTCAGCAAGTCTGAGCTGCTTGAGGCCCTTAGCTGCAAGGTACTCACCAAATGTGTTGTCAATCTCTTCCTTCTTGAATGCTACAAGCTTGTTAGGTATTGACTCGTCGTAGTCCTTGAAACATACATATGTGAGTGGCATGCGGCCATTTGCTCTCTCAAATCCATCAAAATCATCACAGCAGAATGCTCTGGTGATCTCGCGGGCTCTGTCTGGTCTGAAGTTGAAGAATATAACTGAATCATTTGGCTTAACAAGTGATACAGGCTTACCATTCTCTGTGATTACTGTAGGAAGAACGAACTCATCATATACTTCCTTGTCATATGACTCCTGCATAGCTGCAACCGGGTCCTCAGCCTGAACGCCCTCACCTGTTACAAGTGACTTGTATGCAAGCTCTACTCTGTCCCATCTGTTATCTCTGTCCATTGCGTAGTAACGGCCTGACATAGATGCAACCTTACCTACACCAATCTCCTTCATCTTTGCGATAAGCTCCTCAAGGTATCCCTTACCTGATGCAGGCGGTGTATCTCTTCCATCGAAGAATGGATGAACGTATACGTTCTCAAAGTTCTGCTTCTTGCAGAGCTCAAGGATCGCATAAAGGTGTGTATTGTGGCTGTGAACACCACCATCTGAGAGAAGTCCCCAGAGATGAAGATCTGAATTGTTCTTCTTGCAGTTTTCTATTGCAGCAAGCATCTCCTCGTTCTCAAAAAAATCTCCATCAGCGATTGCCTTTGTGATTCTTGTAAGCTCCTGATATATGATACGGCCTGCGCCGATATTCATATGACCTACCTCTGAATTGCCCATCTGACCGTCTGGAAGTCCTACAGGAAGTCCTGAAGCTGCGCCCTGCACAAATGGTGCTGTAGCCATAAGTTTGTCCATAACAGGTGTCTTTGCAAGTGCTACTGCATTGCCCTCTGTCTTGTCACTGAGACCATATCCGTCGAGGACCATTAAAACTACTGGTTTCTTACTCATAATTTTTCTCCTTTTTATTTATTCCGGCTAAATGCCTCTTAATCATAATTCACTCATTTGAGATTATACTTATATAATGCCTATTTTTCAAGTTCAAATCCAACTCAAATCACAGGTCAATATCCAGTTCAACCGGGCAGTGATCAGATCCCATGATATCAGTGTGGATCTTAGCATCGACAAGCTTGTCCTTCAAACTCTCAGATGTGAGAAAATAGTCGATACGCCAACCTGCATTCTTCTCCCTTGCCTTGAATCTGTACGACCACCATGAGTAGATATTTTCCTGATCCGGATAAAAATATCTGAATGTGTCGATGAAGCCATCATCTAGAAGCACCGTCATCTTCTCTCTTTCCTCATCAGTAAATCCCGCATTCTTCCTGTTTGTCTTTGGATTTTTCAGATCTATCTCATTGTGAGCCACGTTCATATCGCCGCACACTATAACAGGCTTATTCTCCTCAAGCTTTTTCAGATATGCTCTGAAATCATCCTCCCACTTCATCCGGTAATCAAGCCTTGCAAGCTCGTTCTGTGAATTTGGTGTATATACAGTCACCATGTAGAAGTTCTCATATTCGAGTGTTATGACACGACCCTCATGGTCGTGTTCATCTATGCCTATACCTTTTGTTTCACTCAAAGGTTTCTCTTTTGTGAAAATAGCCGTACCTGAATATCCCTTCTTATCCGCATAGTTCCAATACTGATAATATCCTGGCATATCAAGTGTGAGCTGTCCCTCCTGCATCTTGGACTCCTGTATACAGAATATGTCTGCATCTATGCTGTTAAAAAAGTCCATGAAGCCTTTACCGGCGCATGCCCTTATTCCATTTACGTTCCATGAGATAAGTTTTTTCATAAATTTATATACCATTTTATCCTTTCATTATTATTTGGGGAAAATCATGTTTTATTTTAACATGTCGCCTACCGGCTCCATGCAGGCATTCGCATTATGACGGCTTGCGCAAGCGCATCCGTCGCAATGCTCATTATATCATACAAACACCCATTCTGACTGTCAAATCATTTAAAAATTCACCAAAATCCTGCTATGGCCACAATGAAAAAGGCAGCGACGATCCGCCGCTGCCTAAGGGTATATATTATTTTTAGGGGTCAAATTTAATTTTTTACAAATGATACATTTGATATAGAAACTGTATGTGCTCCAAGTGTGTATCCTTCAACATATCCCATTGAGAAGAATAATCCGGCACCTGTATCAACAGTGATACCATCTGTGAAAACTTCTTCCTTAGGTGTAATTGTGAGTGTTACATCCTTAGCCTCACCAGCTGTAAGAACTACATCTTCACCGCCATGCCATGCATATCCGGCTGAAGGAGTCATAACAGCAACCTTCACAACTCTATCAACATCAGAAACCAATGTACATTTAAGCGTATATGACTCGCCCTGCTCAAGAGATAATCCCATCTGCTTAAGCTGGATGTTCCAGTCTGCCTCACCCACGTTTGCAACACTGTATGTGATCTTTCCATCTCCAGTCTCAATTGTGGCATCTCCAGGAGCAGTCACTGCATTTTCCCAACCGGCAAGGCTACCATCCTCACCCATCTCAAATTCTGGGTTTGTGAGAAGATTCTTACCTACAGGCACATCTATCTCTGGAGCTGAAGTCTTTTCAAGAATAATGTTATCAATACATATTCTATGCTGATCTGTAATTGCCGAACCATTTTCTCCGCCTGCGCCAAGTGCAATATTGAAAATACTCTCTTCGTCTGTGTCACAGGCCATCTGGAATGTGTTTGAAACAGTCACATATTTCTGATCAGCCTGATCGTATGCATCAAGCTTTACTGTCTCCTGAACATACGGTGTCCAGTCCTCTGCACCTGTACTATCCTTATGTGTACTTCCATCCCTCTGTATCGCATACTGAACAGTTCTCGACACAGAACTCTTTATATCAAATGAAAGCTTGTACCACTGTCCTTTCTCAAGCTTGATATTATTCTGCTTGAGCTGTATCTTCCAGTTTTGGTCACCTGAATTCTTTATTGTGAAGTCAGCAGCATTGTCCTCCTTCTGGCTGTCCACAACAGACTCTGCATCCGCACTGCTGTCTATATACACATCATATCCAGCAAAATCTGCTGAAAAGTTTCCATTGAGAAGAAGTGAATCCTGCATTATCTTCACATTGTCTAACAGAACTTCTCCGCTGTTACCAAAATCAATGCTGATTGAACTGTCAGTCACTTCTTCCCCGGTCTCAAACTTGTAAACATAATTCTTAATTCCTTTATCCAGAGTTACAGCAAACTTTGAATCTCCTGTGGTGATAATTATATTCTTTCCCTCAGTTGCAGTCTCAGCATCAAATTTAAGTTCATACTTTGTATTTGGGGCATACGCAAGCTCATCCTGTGATAATACGAAGTTGCCATCTATACTCTCATCCAATGACTTGTATGAAAATCTTCTTCCGTCAGACAGACCTGTCACCTTATACTCAGCACCGCAATTGTTGCTGACTGTCCAATATCCAAGTCTTCCTGTTCCTTCCTGAAATTCTCCATTGTAAACTAGGTTTCCATCAGCGAGGATCGTCTTCTTGTCAACTATCTCAGTCTGATTTGTCTTTACCAGCTTTACATTTGCAATATGTACACCAGCCACGCTTCCCTGATTGCCGAAGTTGAATTCTATTCTTCCCTTGTCATCAGATGAATCAGTCATCGTATACTCATACTCAAATGTCTGTTTCTCTGTTGTCATATCAAATTTTGTATCCTTAAGATATCTTCCCCATGATCTGGTTGGCGCTGAGACATCAATTATGCCTGTTCTCGCCTCATCCGCCCACGCATCAAATGAAAGCTTGTATGTGGCACCTTTTTCTACAGGAATATCAGGCTGTACCAACTGTATGCTGTAATCAACCGTTCCTGCATCAATTGTATTTATGTTGATTGTATTGTTCTCGATGACCGCTGTTCCTTCGCCACCGTTCTGCGCCATAAAAATCCAGTTTTCTGCATCTCCCAGATCCTCGGTCTCACTAAAATCACCATTTATTACATAATTGCCATTTTCATCCGGATCACGAATTATAACTTCACGCTCTGGCTTTGTCACATTTTCGTCATAAGACTCCTTCTGGTATACTCTCACATAATCAACATATAAGCTCTCACTGTTAATATAATCTGCATCTGCATCCGGATTTCCTGGCCAATTGCCGCCAACTGCAAGATTGAGTATTACATAGAATGGCTGATCAAACGGTGCCGGATAAGTAACTGTACCTTTTCCGGCAGTTGTAGAATACCAGTCATTTTCCTCATGCATCTTAACTCCATCTACATACCACGTAATTTTTCCAGGCTCCCAGTCACATGTAAATACATGATAGCTGTCCGCAAATGACTTTCCATTTGAAAGTGTATATTTTCCCTGTGACTCTGAATGAGGATTGCCATAGTGAATCGTTCCATAGGTTGTATATGTATTGTCTCCAAGAACCTCCATCACATCTATCTCACCACATCTAGGCCACTGTCCATACAGGCTCTCGTTTGTAGGCATCATCCATGCTGCTGGAAGATAACCCTTACCTGTAGGTACCTTTGCTCTGAACTGTACTCTGCCATACTTGAAATCCTGCTTATTCTGTGTGTTTACTCTTCCCGATGTATATGATATGGAACCATCCTCATTCACTTTTTTCTTTGAGCTTATAATAAGTGTGCCATTCTTGACTTTTATATTATCTTCAGAATCAACATATGACTGAAGCTCATTATTGACCCAGCCAGGCTCATGGAGTTCAACATTCCAAATATCACGGTTGAGCTCTGTTCCGTCAAATTCATCATGCCATAAAAGTTTATACCCCTGCGACTCGTATTTATTTTCTACAGTCACCTTCTTATTTACAGTCACTTTACATGTTGCTTTCTTTCCTGAACCGTCAGCAGCTTTTGCTGTGATTGTAGCTGTACCTGGTGCTATAGCCTTCACAACGCCTTTTGCTGAAACCGTTGCAATCTTTTTATTGCTCGATGTCCAACTTAACGTCTTGTTGGTTGCCGATGCAGGAGCGACAGTAGCTGTAAGAGTTTTACTGCTTCCCTCTGTGATAGTGAGTGTTGCCGCTGAAAGCTTGATAGAAGTAACTGGCTGTTTTACTGTAATCTTACATCTTGCATATTTGCCACTTCCATCCATAGCCTTCGCAGTTATATATACTCTTCCAACCTTAACTGCTTTTACAACACCTTTCGAGGAAACTGTTGCTATTCTTTTATCTGATGATGACCACTGAATTCTCTTATATGTGGCATTCTTTGGAGCAATTGAAGCTTTTAACGTCCTGCTGGTTCCTTTAAACATGTTCACAGCCTTTGCAGACAATTTAACAGTCTTCGTAGGAACCCCAACATAAACATTAAACCTATACATTACCTTTGGGTTTGCAGCACTCTTCACTGCTACAACCGCTTTTCCTGATTTTACCGCTTTGACAACACCCTTGTTATCTACTGTAACTATCTTCTTATTTGATGATACATATGTTACTTTTTTGCTGATCTTACCTGTAACTACAACTCTAGGTTTCACCCGAAACTTTGTACCCTTTTTTAGTACAAGTTTATTTGTGACAAGATTTGTCACAGTTACAGACTTTACCGCAGCTTTTGATGTTCTAGCACTAACGTCTGATGGACACAGAGTGATCAACATACAAACTACAAGCATCATAGCCACAAGCTGTTTTAACCTTCTCATAAAATACTCCTCTCCAAAAATAAAATAATAATATTTACGACGTCGCATCTTTATAAAGTATTTTGATAATAACATCTTATACATTTGCCATATATCGTTTTATTGCTTTTTATATAGTTTACATGATATATTATAGAGGAGTTGTAAAGTAAGACTTTTATAAACTTTTGATAACATATAAATTTTTACCCTGACACAATTTACTGGAAAGGATTTATACACATATGAAATACTCAAAGGAAATATTCTACCAGGAATTTATAAGACGCGAAGATTCAACCAATAGAGCGCCCTATAGCCCTGAACTTGAATTTTACTCAATAATACAAAATGGAGATATAGAACAGGTTAAAGAATTGTGTAAAGCCTCACCACTTAAGGACAAAAAAGGACTCGGCTTACTATCTGAAAAGCCGGTCAACAACATAAGATATCATTTTGTCATAACAACAGCCCTTGTTGCAAGATACTGTATTGAAGGTGGTCTCGATGTGGCAACTGCTTACAATCTCAGTGATTTTTATATAAAAAAGTCAGATACAATGAATTCTGTGGAGGATATATCTGAATTACATGCGTTCATGTGCATCGACTATGCAAAAAAAATGCGAAACCTTAAGAAAAATTCCATATGCTCCAAACCGGTCGCAGAGTGCATAGACTACATATACGATCATCTGCATACTAGGATCACTGTTGAACTTCTGGCAAAACGTGTCAATCTCACCCCATCATACCTGTCAAGGCTGTTCAAAAAAGAGACCGGAGATAATATCGGACATTATATAAAAATGCTAAAACTTGATACTGCAAGGAACATGCTCATATACTCTGATTATAGCCCTGCCCAGATAGCACAGACTCTCGCATTTCCAAGTCAGAGTTATTTTACCGAACAGTTCAGATTACATACTGGTCTAACACCTACGAACTATAGAAATATAAATTTAAGGCAAACCCCATTTCATAAAAACAATACTTAGTTCCTGAAATATACCTCCTTGTTTTTCTAAGCGTAAACAAAAGGGATTACCTTGTGATAAAGCACTTGATAATCCCTTTCAATATTCTATATCAGATTTAATCTAAAACTAATATATTTTGGCCTGTTTAAAATTACTTTCCGGCATTTACAACCTGACCGAAATCAGCCTTGAGTGAAGCACCGCCGATAAGACCACCGTCGATGTCTGGCTTTGCAAGGAGCTCAGCAGCGTTGCCAGCGTTCATAGAACCGCCGTACTGAATTCTTACCGCCTCAGCTGTATCTGTATCGTAGATCTCAGCGATGAGATCACGGATTCCCTTACATACTTCCTGTGCCTGATCTGATGTAGCTGTCTTACCTGTTCCGATAGCCCAGATTGGCTCGTAAGCGATAACCATTGACTTAACCTGATCTGCTGTTACGCCAGCGAGATCTGACTTGATCTGAAGACGGATCCAGTCCATAGTAACACCGAGCTCTCTCTGCTCAAGTGACTCACCACAGCAAAGAATAGGTGTGATACCAGCCTCAAATGCCTTCTTAACCTTCTTGTTGAGAAGAACATCATCCTCCTTAAAGTAATCACGACGCTCTGAATGTCCGATGATAACGTACTTAACACCAGCATCAACAAGCATTGCTGCTGAGATCTCGCCTGTGTAAGCTCCGCTCTCCTCGAAGTACATGTTCTCTGCACCTACAGCTACGTTTGTTCCCTTTGTTGCCTCAACAACTGGTACGATATCGATAGCTGGTACACAGTATACTACATCTACGTCATCATTCTTTACTAAGTCCTTTAACAGGTTAACAAGCTCAACAGCCTCGCTAGGAGTCTTGTTCATCTTCCAGATACCTGCAATAATCTTCTTTCTTGCCATTGTAATCTACCTCTTATATTTGTATTTTTTGATGAGTACCGGCCTGAACCGGCACCCACCAGTATAATCTTTATATCTCAGCGATATACAAATTACTTGTCGTTAGCTGCTGCTACGCCCGGAAGCTCCTTACCCTCAAGGAACTCAAGTGAAGCTCCACCACCTGTTGAGATGTGGCTCATCTTTGAACCGTAACCAAGCTGGTTAACTGCTGCTGCTGAATCTCCACCACCGATGATTGTTGTAGCATCTGTATCAGCAAGTGCTGCTGCAACTGCCTTTGTACCGGCAGCAAGTACAGGGTTCTCGAATACACCCATAGGTCCATTCCAAACAACTGTCTTAGCTGTCTTAACTGCGTCTGAGTAAAGCTCGATAGTCTTAGGTCCGATATCGCAGCCTTCCTTGTCTGCAGGCATCTTGTCAGCGTCAAATACCTCTGTCTTGATGCTTGGATCGTCGATAGGGTTAGGGAAATCCTCGATCATAACTGTATCAACTGGAAGAAGAAGCTTCTTGCCAAGGCTCTCTGCCTTTGCCATCATCTCCTTGCAGTAATCGATCTTAGAATCGTCTACAAGTGACTTACCGATCTCATATCCCTTAGCCTTAAGGAATGTGTAAGCCATACCACCACCGATGATAAGTGTATCGCACTTCTCAAGAAGGTTTGAAATAACGTTCAGCTTGTCAGCAACCTTAGCACCACCGAGGATAGCTACAAATGGTCTAACTGGGTTCTCTACTGCATTGCCAAGGAAGTCGATCTCCTTCTGCATTAAGTAACCAACTACTGCTGTGTCAACAAGTCCAGCAACACCAACGTTTGAGCAGTGAGCTCTGTGAGCTGTTCCGAATGCATCATTTACAAATACATCACAGATGCTTGCAAGATCCTTAGAGAAAGCCTCTCCGTTCTTTGTCTCTTCAGCTCTGAAACGTGTATTCTCAAGAAGGATTACATCTCCGTCCTTCATAGCGTCAACTGCAGCCTTAACTGTGTCGTCAACAACCTCAAGGCTTGGTACAAACTTAACCTCCTGTCCAAGGAGCTCTGTAAGTCTCTTAGCAACTGGTGCAAGGGTCTTAGTCTGCTTGTCTTCCTCAGTCTTAACCTTTCCAAGGTGTGAGCAAAGAATAACCTTTCCACCATCAGCAATAAGCTTCTTGATTGTTGGAAGAGCTGCAACAAGTCTGTTCTCGTCTGTAATCTCTCCGTTCTTTAATGGTACATTGAAGTCGCATCTGCAAAGCACGCGCTTGCCCTTAACATTGATATCATCTACTGATTTCTTGTTTAATGACATTTCTAATTCCTCCTAAATAAT
>ENA-ORLW01003285-ORLW01003285.1-human-gut-metagenome-genome-assembly--contig:-NODE-3285-length-12662-cov-2.779817_pt1 | contig 12662 bp, 14 predicted proteins | sample MGYA00243017_ERZ508829 | MGnify/ENA primary metagenome ERZ508829 (study PRJEB26277, sample SAMN04329776) | human gut metagenome | biome: human-associated habitat | host: Homo sapiens | place: USA...
CCGTCAGCTGGTACAGCAGGCCTTTGGCCTGGTCTGCGCTACTGCAAGCCGTCCACCTGCCCAGCGTCAGCGTGGCATAGTAGATGTTGGAAACCTCGTCGATGGCTTTAAAAATATCCGTCCGCCGCCCCTGAGGGTCGTAGGTGCTGCGTAGCATGGTAGCAGTTCCGGCGTTGATGTCGTTCAGTTCCTCTTTAATCTGCTGCAGAAACTCTTTAAATTGCTGCTGCATGGTGGTAGTATCTACGCTCACCCAGTCAGTCACAAGCCCGCATACTGTGCTGTCAAGTCGTTCATCGGTAATATTGGCCGACGTGATTTTGCTTGCTGCCGCAGGAATTGCAATCTGTGCAAGCGAAATCTGCCGCAACAGACTATTGATTGTCAGTGCCGGTGCAACAGGTGTAGAAGCCGCCGTACCTTTCAGCACTTCAATGCGCGGTTTTGCTGCATAGTCTGCTGTGTCCCAACTCACAACAACACGGTCAATACGCGGCGATACAGCATTCGCCAGCGGGATTGTCAGCTGTAACTCGCTGCCGGTCTGTTCTTTGGTATCATTCCAAAAAACCGTACCGTCTGCTTTGTCGTTTGCAAGCCAACCAACACCATCCGATACCCTTACCGTCATATTGCCGTTTGCAGTAACACTTAAATTGCCATCCGCGCCAAAAACGCCGCTTGTACGCCCGTGCAGCCACTTCATGACATTTTGTGCCCCGATGTATTCGTCAACATTATTCGGGAAATTTTTAATTTCTGCCACTGTCTCACCTCAACACTGTTAAAATCGGGTCGCCAATAACCAGCTTAACGCTCGACCCGTTTGCATCCTGTGAATACTTTGCCGCCGTTATTCTTGCCTTGTACTTTACACCCAGCCGCAAAGAAACGCACCAAACCAAATCTCCGACATTATATGCCGTGCCCAGTTCATCGCCGTCCGCGTCAATGTCAAATCCGTTTCGGTTCAAATGGCTACCTAGCTGCAACGCTGCATACTGCTTAACGCGCGTCTGAAACGCAGCGTTTGTCTCGCCATCCTGCTGTGCGTCTTCGCTGAACCTCGCCCATAGTTCGCGCCGTTCCGCATCGCTGGCCGTGCCAGCCTGCACCACAAACTTTGTACCGTCTTTGTACTGCGCTTCACAGTAGCACACATTTTTGTATTCAGAAATATCCTTGTCAACTACCAGTCCGGGCGCTGTTCCGCGTTCCTGCACAAAAAGGACCGCGTTTAATCCCTCTGTACGGTCAACTCCCTTATACAATTCAAACGTTTCCGTTTTGGCTCTGTAGTCCAAAACCATTCGGTTTCCAATCTCGGCATCTGTCAAAATCGGCTGTATGCAGTTTAACAGTTCATCCCCGTACACCTCTGCTGCTTTCACGGTTTCTGTCAAGCCTTTTTTCTCTGCCAGCAGTACAGGCAGCCCGCGCAGGTTGGCAGTAATAACGCTGTATACATCTGTTTCCACGTTGGCAATGCTGGCAGTTGCCGCAATAACACGCCGGTTCAGTTTGTTGTTCAGGCTGTAACCGTTCAACGTGATTTCGCCGTTATCGCAATCGAACTGTATTTCTTCCACCGTATACGCAAGTTTTCGCTCTACAATGTACAAAACAGCATCCAGCTCCACTATCCCGATGTTGTAATCATCCATCGGCAAAACTACCGTAAATTTTCCCACATCGTTATAGTAGTCGCTGAATTCGCTGCTGATCGCGTGTGTGATTTCGTGTCGGTTACTAAGGTCAGGGGAGAACAGCTCTAATCTCATATTACCGTTACACCCGCACTTTCTTCCGCAAACGAAACACTCATCTCAACGTTTTCAAGCCCACTGTCCGCAGTAGGTTTCCACGCATTGTCGCCCGTATGGATTCTGTACAGCGTACTTTCAAGCGTAAGTGCACCCCGGCAGTCACCGTCCTTAGAGCTTGTGACCGTTGTTTTCCCGTGCGATGTCTTGATAACGACACGCTCATCTTCCACAAGCGTTTTTTCCAGCCGCAACACTTCACCTGTCAGCATGTTTTCAATGCCTACGTTTGTTGCCGTCTCGCCAACGCAATTGATTTCCAGAATAAACGGCACATCAAACTGCCAGAAATTCTGCAATACAATGTATTTCAGCACAATGACTTTGCCGAAATAATACGTTTTGCTGATATTCCATGGGAATTTAAAACCTTTTTGCACGCCGCGCAGCTGCATTGCCTTTCGTTCGCCGCTTTCCCAATACGGGTAGGGGGCAAGCAAGCCAAGCTGAAACGGTGCACCGTGTTTTGATGCGCCAATGGTAGGCGATGCCGTTACAATAACGTCTATGTGCCAATCTCCTGCATATAACACCCCGGTCAGGTCAGGCCGTACAACGGTCATAAGCGCATCTTTCAGCGCTTGCGCGTCATTGCCTATAACTCTGCCATTGATGGTAATAGGCCGCGTCTGAATGGCCTTGGATTGCACCGTAGCGCCTACTTGACCGATGCCATGCGCCGTGTTGGCAGTGACCGAAATTGTATCAATGCCATCCGGCTTGCTGATAAGATAACCATGCTCATAGTCAAACACGATAGACTGCCCCAGCGAGTTGACGTACTTGAAAGTCTTGCTTAAAAAACTCATATCGCCCACCTCGCCCGCTGAAAATACGCTGCTGTACTTGCTGCCAGTTCAACCGGCGTCTGCTTTGCCGCGTAAATATTTTGCGTCAGGGTAAAACCGCTGCTGCTGCCCTTACCGCGTCTGTAGTTGTCCGCTTCATCGGCTGTCAGAACCATCTCACCGCGATGCAGATTTGCAACGTAGTTGTTATAGGGAACATAATCCATGCCGCCTGCGTGGCTGCCGTCAGACCCCGTGTTGTTTTTCACATCACTTGCATTGATGACAAAAATGCTCTTGATAACATCCCACAAGCCCATCACTAAGCTGACAAGACCACCCCACACAGCCGAAATGCCACCCTTGATGCCATCTACAACGTTTTGCCCGACCGTAGAGAAGAAACCAAACACACCATCAAAGATGCCCTGAATCGACTCCCACGCGCTCTGAAAGTCACCGGACAACACAGCGTCAATCGTAGAAAACACGCCGGTAATCAAATCAAACACAGTCTGGAAAAAGCTCACCGCCACATTCCAGATGCTTTGAATAATGATCCACGCGCCCTGAAAAAATCCGCTGATAATCGGTGCAAACGGCGTAAAGATAACCACAATTGCCTGAAAGATGGCCTGAAAGAATGCGCTTGCCCATGCCCATACTGTCTGTGCGAGATTCCATGCGGCAACAAACGCATTTCCGATGCTTTCGATAATCGGCGTGACGTCCTCAACTACTTTAGAAATCACATCACCGATAAACTGCATTGCGGTCTCTAAATAAGGTTGCACAAAGCCCACAACTTCTTGAATTTTGGACGACACTGCATCCCAAACCTCATTGACCTTGTTTCTGAAATCCTCGTTTGTTGCATACAGTGTAGCAAGCCCGGCCACCGCTGCTGCAATTAGAGTGATAACAATACCAACTGGCCCAGATTTCACCCCAGAAATCACTTTTGCGATGCCATCGGCCAATTTCATAGCCTTAAAAATGCCATACAGGGTCGTTGCACCTGCGCCAACTGCAGCTAAAATAGGCGCGAACTTCTTTGCTTCCTCGAAAAATCCCTTGACTTTTTCAAAAAAAGTATCCAGATCAAAGTTGCTTACAGCCTCAGTAACTTTTTCAACAGCCTTTTTCAGTGGTTCTTCGAACTTTTCATACGCGGAAATGCCCACGCCTTCCAGTGCAGACTTTAAGATAACAAGCTTGCCCTGCAAGTTGTTTTGCATTGTGTTCGCCATATTTTGCGCAGAACCGTCCGCGCTATCAACGGCAGACATTAGCTTATGAAAGTCATCATCAGACGAGTTGACAATCGCCAGCAATCCAGACATTGCTTCCTGCCCGGCAATGCTGCTTGCCATAGCTGTTTTTTCAGTCTCAGACAAACCGCTGAACCCATTGCGCAGCTCTTCCATAACTGCGCGCAGGTCTTTCATGTTCCCCTGATTGTCAGTCAGCGAAATATTAAGCGATTCCATTGCCGTTGCACAGTCTTTGGGTGGGGACGAAAGCCGGGTAAACATCGAGCGCAAAGACGTGCCAGCTTGTTCGGCTTTAATACCGCTGTTTGCCATCAAGCCAGTGGCAAGAGCTACATCCTCAATGGAGTAACCAAGCGCACCAGCAAGCGGCGCTGCATACTTAAAAGTTGCGCCCATCATTGACACGTTTGTGTTACTGTTGGACGATGCAGCCGCCAGAACGTCCGCAAAGTGCGCAGAATCCGCAGCAGTCAAGCCCATAGCAGTAAGTGCATCGGTCACAATGTCAGAAACCGTGCCAAGGTTCTCGCCAGATGCAGCCGCAAGGTTCATAATGCCGGGCAAACCGGAAAGCATATCCTCTGTTTTCCAGCCTGCCATAGCCATATACTGATAGCCTTCGGCGGCTTCTGTCGCGCTAAATTTGGTGGTTGCGCCCATCTTTTTTGCCAGTGCTGACAGCTTTTCCATATCCTCGCCGGTCGCGCCAGAAATTGCCTGTACCTGAGACATGCCAGCTTCAAAATCGCCGCCTACTTTAATCGCATATCCACCAACAGCTGTTCCGGCGCCAACGATAGCTGTTCCGAGCTTCGCCAATCTGCCAGCAACTTTTTTAAAGCCCTTTGTATAGCTATCCTGAAAACTGTTAGAAAAACTCTTTGTCTGCGCTTTCGCATTATTTAGCTGCTTCTCATAGTCTTCTGTATTGAGGCTGATTTTTGCAAAAAGGTTAAATGCGTCTATTTTAACTCACCTCCCGAATTTTATTCTTTATGTGCGCTATTACTTCATCTGCCGTCCTGGTTTCTTCCGGTTTCGGGTTTATGATGTCCCAATAGCGCGGAGGTTTTTCCGCTGGCTGAATTACTCGCTTTGCCATCGCAAGTGCCAAGTCCGACATATAAATTTTATAATGCAGTTCTTCCAAGTCCTGCTTTATTCGATACGGTAACGCCGACACAAGCGCTTTGGCGCTCAGTTTCGGCATAGCAATCAGAGCGCGAATTACTCTTTCTGCCCCATACCGAATGCAGATTTGAAAAAATCGACAAAATCTTTGTCGTTCAGCAGGGCTTTAACCTGTTCCAGCGTTTTCATCAATGGCTGCTTGCCGCACTCATCAGCGGGAACGCCATTGAACGGGGACAGCACCGTATACAGGTCTGCACGGTGTTCTTTCAGCACGATGGGCACAAATACAGCGATGCGGGAAATCCCGAAGCGGTAAATGTCCATCCTGCTGTGATCGCCAGCAGGAAGAACAACCTGCATTTCCTTTACAAGATTTTCGTCGTCAGCCATTGCCTGCAGTGCCGGTGCTGCAATGCACATGGCGTCGCACGCCTCGTCGGTTGTCATAGCAGAAAGAATTTTCATTTTTTTACTCCTGTTTATCGATACTATAGAAGATCATCGGCATTTCGTCCTGCGCGTCAATAGATACATGGCCCGTCAGCTCACAAGACATCTGGCCCTTGCCGCTCTTAGTGGTCTGCAGGCTGAAGCCGCCGGTAGAAAGCGCGTTCTTCAACTGAATGGCTACACAACCGCCGTCTGCACGGTCGCCAACCCACCAAATGTCGCTGAAATCGCTCTGCTTCAGATCGCGGCGCGGCGTAATCTTGTTGGTAGTAACGTCAGCAGCGCCCAGTGCAAGGCGGATGTTATCAGCGGAAGTGCCCAGTGCGGTAAAGGACATCTTGCACTCCCATCCATCCAGATGCTTCAGTTCCTTCATGTTGACAGGGCAGTTGTCTACGTCCTCGCCCAGATCGCTATAGGTTGGCACGCAAGTGGCATTGATGCCGCCGGTAGTGGCGCAGATAATATCAGTATCCTGCGGGGCTGCCACCGATGCAGGATTAAAGGTTTTCAGCAGCACGCCAGCATCCAGCTGCATACCGCTGAACGTATCATTAGGGATTACGGTAAATTTGCTCATTCTATCACCTCAAAAATGGCATAAATAATCGGCGGTAACATTTAGATACCGCCGTTTCACATTGTTGTTTGTTTCGTCTCGTAGTGCTTGGCACCAGGGCGAGCCTCGATGTAACACGATGTACTCACCATTTACCATATCGAGCACCGCGCCGCCTTCGAGCGCTTTGGAAATCTCATCTGCTTTGGCATTTGGCACTGCTTCCGATTCCGTGTAAAACCACAGATTCACAGTCAGAGAGACCGGCTCGCCGCCCCACGCATCAAAAACCGCATCATACGTAAGATAGGGGAATACCACATCTTCCGGGACAGACGTTGCCGTGTACGCGGTAAGGAACTGCGAAAAGAACTGCTGTAACGCTGCGCCTTTTGTCATTGCGGCAGCTCCTTTCTTTCGGCTGTAAACGATTTAAGTTCCCGAAGCATGGTCGATGCGCTTTTAGGGGCTTGCTTTTCTTCCGGGCGGCTCGTAACACGGTAAGTTGCGCCCGTCTGCAAGTCCCTGTAAAAGTCCCCATACTCAATAGGGATATCTTTCTTCACAAGCACGGTATACACGCTGTTAACGCCCTGCGCTTCGGCTACACGGGCTTGCATCGAATTATCCAACGCGGAATAATTCAAAAATGCAATGCCGTCTGCCCATACAGTAGTAAAGCCGCCCTCGCCATCGGGTGTGCGCTTTCTGTCCAGCAGGACGCATTTTGCGCCGAAATCATCAAGCAAACTCATAGTTTTCTCCATTTCGCAAGGCGCTTGGCGTAGATGCTTTGCCAACTAGAACCAGTGCCGCCCTGTGCGCCGTTTCCGCTTGATTTGGTATAGCTGTACCCTGCAAAGCTCTCGCTTGTATAGGGGCTGTTTGCCGCTTTCTCGTTGCTGTCTCGCCATTCCTGGATTTCTTCGGAAAGCTTTATAAATGCAGGCGGAACACTTAAAGCCCAGATAGCTCCCTCAAAGGTTTCGTCCTGCAGAGAAACGTTGCCATACTCGTAAACGCCGTCGTTAAAAACGCTTCCAACGATGCGGAAATATTGCCCATAAACAAGAAAAGGCAGCGTAATGCTGCCTTTCTTGACGGTAAAAGTGCCCAGATGTACGCCATTCGGCGCAACAAACCAGTTTTTACACTCTCGCATCAATTCTTCAAGCATTTCGCTGCCTCCTTATTACTTTTTGAACTTTGCCAGCACGACTTTGGCTTCGTTGGTCAGCGCCGCAACGTAGAACTCGTCAGCAGTGATCTCGGTGGAGCGGTTACGCGGGTTTCGCTCGGTCTCCACGTTGATATTGCGTTTGCGGTAGATGGTCAGGGCGGGCACATCGTCCTCAGTCTCGCTGTCCTCGTTCAGCTTGACGATGGGGCAAGCGTAGTAGGCGGCAGCAGCTGCCTTGACCTTATCGCCGACAATCAGTGCAGTAGCGCAATGCGGCTGGATGGTCGCCAGATGCTTTTTGGTGGTGGTTTCGGCGGTAGTATCCGCGACAATCTCAATGGTGCCGGTGCTGTTGTCCTTTTCGTACTCGATGGAAGGAACCTTGCGGGATGCTACAACGCGGGTGTTGGCAATCTTACCGATTTCGCCGGTGACAGCAACGCCGGCCTGATACTTGTCAGCGCTGATAAAGTCCGCATCCTTGCGCAGAGTAGCCATCTGCTTGGGGTTGATGAACATGACCTTGTCGCTGTTGATCTCCTCGTTGAACACGTCGATAGCGTCAACAACGCCGCTGTATTTGATAGCGGCGGCAGTGCCGTCATACACCAGCGTAGCGCCCTGCAAGGCTTCCATGCAGTCATTGTCGATTTTGGCAGCGATAGACAGCGCCAGCTGCGCGTTGGCTTCGCCAACAGGGTTGCCGTAGCCGGACAGCACAGCTTCATCAGTCAGGCCAACGCCCTTCATAGCCTTCTTGATTTTGTACTTCTTGTCCTTCGTGCTCATCTTGTCGATGTCAACGTCAACGCCCTCTGCAACGTCCTCAGCATCGCCAATGTAGCCGTAAGACGGCACAGTGATGGTATCGCCGGGCACGCCAGCAAGGGTGTCATCCATTTTTGCAAAAGGCGCCACGCGGATTTTGTCAGGGATTTTAGCCGAAATCATATCGGCCATGACTTCCGGGTCAATCAGGTCTGCGAGTTTTGTCAAAATAGTATCTGCCATGTGTTAATCTCCTTTGCTGTTTGCAAGCTCGGCATACTGTTCCGGGCTTTCTTTCTTGAGTTTCAGTCGGTCGGCATAGCCCATCTTTTTAAAGGCTTCTGCCGTGATGGAACCACTGCCGCCGTTTCCGGCAGGTGGGTTCGGCGTGTTCGCGCCCTGAGTGCTGGTAGTTACAACAAATTCGCCGTAACCGTCTTTCAAACTGGTTTCAAACTTTGCAGCGTCTTTCGCTGCGCCGTTCTCGTCCAGCTCCAAAGCGTCCAGCAGTCCATCTGCCCTTGCCATCTTGGCAACAGTGGCAATCCGTTTATCGGCAATACCGATTTTTTTCAGGGCGGTCTCCAATGCCTTTTCTTTGGCAGCGGTAGTCTTTTCAGCGGCCACGCTGGTTTTGTAATCCTCGAAAGCCTTGTGCTCGGATTCATACTTTTCCTTGTAACCGTCATCGCCCTTTCCTTTCAGGTCGTCCAGTTCCTTTTGAACGCCGGGAAGTTTTTCCGCATCGGCTTTATAGCGGTCAACGTCCGCTTTCAAACCGTTTACGGTGTCAGTGTGGGCTTCAATGATAGTGTCCTGCTGCTCTTCGGTCAGCCCCATACCTTTCAGCAGCTTGCGAGTAATAGCCAATGTTTTCGCTCCTTTTCTTCGGTGTCAGTTCTTCGACATTCGCGTTTTATTCAAAACGGCAGTGCTTCGCCGTTTTTGCGTATAAAAATAGCAACGGCCGAGAAAATCTCGTTAGTTGCTAGGTAAACTTGCCTTTTACGGTTTCACTTCAACGCTAGGCAGCACATTTGTGTGGAAATACAGCTTGTAATGGTACGGGTCTGTGTGTGTTCCTGTAATGTCCTCGACAACATACATCGTGTAGCTGTTCAGGTAGATGTAATTTTTCCTGTAAGTATCAGGACCAACCTTTACAGTGCAGACAAGCTCGTTGCTGGAATTGTTGGATATAGACATATACCCCTCGGCTTCCATAATGACCTTGTCTGTTCTGGCGTTGTATACGGTGATTTTTCGTTCGCTCTCAAAGTAATCGGCCTGTTTAGAAATATTGGAGTTTGCTCTATCGGCTTCGGAACAGCCACACAAAAGCAAAACTGAGGCCATAACTGCGATTGCGATATAAAGAATCTTTTTCATGTGATTTCCTCCCAATAAAAAGAGCCGAGAGGCTTATTTGCCTTTCAGCTCGGATTCAATTATTTTCTTGTACTGGTCTACATGGTCTGCGACAGCGGGCTTGATGTACGGTTTAGCGCGTTGTCCGTGGGTCAGATGCCAATCGCCGTTTTCGTCTTGATACGTCCACGGCGTTTGTCTGCCGCCGGGATAATAAACGCCCGTGCCGCACTCCACATAAACTGCATACTCGCTGTTTGTGCCGATATACGCAACTTTTTCGCCGTCGTTTACCATATGTGTAATGCTGTTGCGTAGGTTTCCAGTGTCCACAGGGCATAGCTTTTTAGCATGCCCCTCACCGACAAGCCCGCATTTTTCCAGCGCCCGCTGGCAAGCGGCTTCAAGCTCTTTGTAAACTTCAGCGCTATGGTCTTCAAGTGTGATTTTCATTTTACCTTTTCAATCTCGTTTCCCTTGCAATCAATAATTTGATTGTTTTTGTCGAGTTCGATAAGATAATGCAAGCAGTCCGTGTCCCGTATATCTACAACCACACCAATTTTTCCAGATGCAGTTATTTTTACTTTATCAAATTCGCGTATCACTCGTCTGCATCCTTTCTATAGGCTGTCGTAATTCTCGGTTTTCCGTTGCCGGGTTCTTTTATCCAGCAAGTCAAGAATTGCTTTTTCTCCGTTATCCCCAACTTCATGGGAATCGAATACTTTTTGCTCCCATCTTCCAGCTCTATTACATTTTGAACTTTGCTCTCATCGTATTGCTTTGCAATATCGTATCGTAGCTGTATCGGGTTTTCCTTTGCATATCCAACGTCGAAAAATTCTTTCGCATGTTTTGCGCCGGGCTTCAAAAGATATTCTTTGAATTTTCTTTCCGTCGTTTCACATTGCGCTTTTTCTACAAACATTGTTTGCCTTTTTAAGGTCTTTAACGCGTGCCAAATTTCAATATCATTATACTTTAAATCTTGGAACTTGTAAACTGAATCTGGCACTTTATCGCCTAAAACTTTGCGGTATTCCGCAAATTGTTTCTTGTCGGATGAAAAATTGCGCCCTTTCTTCATATATGTTTCCCACGCATATCTGTTTTCTGCTTCTTTCCAGCTATTCCATTGCGTGTAATTCATATATGGGACAAGTACGCTTCTTCCCGTTTCTGGGTCTATCGCTCTCCGCAACTCATGCCGCGATTTTGGCACATCTGGCAAATCCGCTATTGTTGTGCAGCGGCAATTATACACTAGGTATCCCGGCGCAGATTCATCGCCAGGCTTCATGAGCTTATAACCATCAATAATAAACGGCTTTTCCACATCTACCGTTTGCCCGTCTGCCACCGCGTGCGCATGCCGCGTGCGGTTGTCTAACGTTGCCACCCATTGTTTTTTCAGCTTTATGCCCATATCCTGCGCGGAACGGTAAGTATCTAGCCGTCCCGCGTTCTCTGCTGCTGTGACCGCCGTTCTGGCCGTTCTGATAGCGCTTGCGCGGCTCATATCCCGCATACGGCTTTGCAGGTCATCCGCAATCTTGCCAATTCCCTTGCCTTGCAGGATGGAGCTTGTCACGCTGGCTATGATTTGCTGCTTTCCGTACTTAAGGTCAATTCCGCGCTGCAATGCCCGCTTTGGCGGGTAGTACGGCATCAAGTCAGGCTGTTCCACAATCAGATGTTTCACTGTCTGTTCATCCCACAGCGTAAAATCTGCTTTGTCGGAAACCTGCTCGATTTTGTAAGCAGAGTAATTGCGGTTCAAGCTGTAAATGCCCGGCGTGGCGTCATTGACATAGGCCACAGCCGTTGCATTAGCATCGGTGTACCTTTCTGCCACTTTATCGCGCAGGGCTTCAAAACGCTTTCCGCGCCCTATCTGCGCAAGCCGCCACTGCTTGTATTGCTGCTCTGTGATTTCGCCTGCATCGAGCTTTTCTTTCATGGCTGCATCACGCTTCTCGAACTGCTCAAAATAGGCTTTCACCGTGTCGGTCAATTCGTCAGCAGCTTCTTTGTACAGCTTTGCGATGCGCCGTTCCAGCTTGGCAAGCTGCGCATCTGTCATTTTGTGAGCATAATCAGGTCTCGCCATTGCCGTTCAGTCCTTCTCTCGGCTTGTTCTGCGGTTCGTTAGGCTGCTGATTGTTAATCGTGCGGTCTAGCTCCTCGGCAGCCTTGCGGCGCATCAAGTCTTCAAACTGGTCTGCGTCGCCGAGAATAGTAAGCAGCTTTTTGGTGATGTACTCATCATCGTAGTACTCCGCGCCCAGTAGCACGGTCTGCGCTTCTTCCTGCTTGTTGATAATCTGGTTGCGCGTATATGTCGGTTCGTCATCAAAACCAGCAATTGCCAAAATGCCCTTAATGCAGCGCGTCACGCAGCTTTCAAACTTGTCCGTTTTCAGGTCAAGTGGCACATAACTGGCCTTGATAGCCGTTGCTGTCTGGTTTCCAGCGCTCACGGCAGATGCGTCAAACGCTTGAAAATCCGTGTACAGCTTTTTGGTCAGCATGTCAATGGTGGCTTGCGTGCCCTGAAACGGCGCTTCAATACTTTGCGGTGTGGCTTTTGCGCCCTCGTCGCCATCTGCATGGGCAACGTGGGTGGTTTTAAGTCGCTCCACAAACTTTGCATCGTCAATTTCATCCATTCCGCCGCAGTTTGTCAGCACCCAATAGATCAGGTTGCCCTCATCCACATTGTTTACCATGTTGCTGCTGGCAAGGTCGAGCGCGTCAACGGTGTTTTTCCTGCCGCACAGTTCGCTGCGTGCCAGTTCACCGTTTTTCAGCGGGATAATGGGAAATCCGGGATAATTCTCGCCGTCATAAATTTCTGTGCCGTCAATCTCCGAATACCGCACTTTCAACTTGTACGGCAGTTTCCCGTTTAAACTGCGTACTTCACCATTGCGCGGTTTAATGTATTCCGTGTAACCGTCCATCTCGTACAGCGTTGCCCGCAGCGGTTTGTCCGGGTCAATCTGCCAGAACCTGATTCCGGCTTTCAGTGCGCCGTCCTCTTCATCGTATAGCGGAACAAACTGCTCCGGCGCAAATACCTGTATATGGTCAAGATTCCAGAATACGAAAGCCTGCCCACCAATCAACGCATGGCGGGCGGCATCCATAATATCTTCATCAAACGTAGCGCCAAGCGCCTTTTTTGTGGCGTCTTTGTTAAACGCAACGCCGTTGCCAAGCAGGTAAGAAACTTCCTGATCTACAACAAATCCAAAAAACTTGCTGGCAATCTTGTGGTTCGCTGTGTACATATCGGGATGCGCTATTCCCTCA
>ENA-ORLW01003288-ORLW01003288.1-human-gut-metagenome-genome-assembly--contig:-NODE-3288-length-12643-cov-3.510505_pt1 | contig 12643 bp, 10 predicted proteins | sample MGYA00243017_ERZ508829 | MGnify/ENA primary metagenome ERZ508829 (study PRJEB26277, sample SAMN04329776) | human gut metagenome | biome: human-associated habitat | host: Homo sapiens | place: USA...
ATATCTGAAATCATTTTTCAGTTCGTCATTGGTGATGACAACAGCTTCTCCGAATAATGCTCCGACCTTTGTTCCGCCGATATAAAATACATCGCATAGCTTTGCTATTGTTTTCAAATCCAAGTCGTTTTCTTTGCAGGTCAGGGCATAGCCGAGTCTGGCACCGTCTAAAAATAAATACAGTCCGTATTTTCTGCATACTTCAGAAAGTTCAGTCAGCTCTGCTTTAGTATATATTGTTCCTACTTCAGTTGAGTTTGATATGTATACCATTTTCGGCTGTACTTCATGCTCGGCCGAATCGGAATTACAGTGCTTTAAAAAACATTCTTCAACCTGCTGTGCCGTTATTTTTCCGTCATCTGACGGCAGGGGAATAACCTTGTGCCCCGTAGCTTCTACAGCTCCTGTTTCGTGAACATTAATATGTCCGCTTACAGCTGATATAACTCCCTGATAAGGCTTTAATGCAGAAGCTATCACCGTAAAGTTCGTCTGAGTTCCGCCGACAAGAAAGTGAATATCGGCATTCGGTGAAGAACATGCTTCTTTTATAAGGCTTTTTGCCTCTTCGCAGTATTCGTCTGTTCCGTATCCGTCTGTCTGAACATAGTTTGTCTGATTCAGGGCTTTTAATATGTTTTCATGACAGCCCTCTGAATAATCTTTTGAAAATAAAATCATCATTTTCTCCTGTAATTTATATTTAAAGTGACTGAATTTACAATGGAAATCTGACAACGGATATATACATACCCATTGTCAATCAACTCTCCATTGCTGTTTATCCAAAATCTTCAGTCACTGTCGCAATCCCGTTTTATTGTTTCTTTAACCGCACGGTTAAGAAACTTGTTTAATGACCCGTCATGCTCTTTTGCATGAGCCATTATTTTTTCCTTTTCGCCCTTATGCACTTGCATTTCAAGTCTGTCATAAGCTTTTTTGTTATATTTAGCATTCGCTTTTTGCTTTGCTTTACTAACTGGCATATTTTTTGTCCTCTCAATTTAACAATTCTTTATTTATTATATCAAATTAACATTATTTCGTCAAAGTAAACTATTAAACGCACTATCGTAAGTGTATAATTCTATATATATTAATAATGAAAGGGGATATAAATTAATGGAAAACCAAAAACTTAAAATCAAACCTATAGATATAGAAGATATAACACTTCAGGCCAAGCAACTGGCAGGACTTGCACAGGTCTTTGAAATATCTATTGCATGTGAAGATGAAGGTTTATTGCCTAATGCTTTTCAATGCCTGACAGATTTGGCATTTGAGCATCAAGACGCTTGCATTAACCTATTAAATCAGTTTTATAAATCTGACAAAGATTAATTATACATTGTCCATTATCCATTTTCAATTATCAATTCATTATAACCCGCCGTTTCTCAAACTTTCATTTACAACAAAATTCTCAAAGGCGGAAGAGCCAGCGACGGTTCGCATAATACATTTTCTAAAAAGCAGTATTTTGTATCTTGCGTTTATTGTTTGATTGAGGTGAAAGCCAAACATTTTACGCGGTAAAGCACTCCGTTACTGAAAGTATCACATTAGTTAAAACTTTTCAAAGGAGGCAAAGCCCGAGGCGGCTCGCCGCTACCCCTGCATTATGATTGGAAGAATCATAGGCGAGCGTTTTGTCTTTTGATATATAAAGTTAGATAAAGTATCTTTAAGTCTTATTTTAATGGTATTCCATTCGGTGACTTCTTCATCAAGGCATTTTTGAAGGGTAGTGTAAAGAAGTTTTTTTGCGTCATCAATGAGTTCTTCACTTTCACGGACATATACAAAACCTCTTGAAACGACATCGGGACCTGAAATAATCTGTTTGTTTGAAAAATCGATTGCAGCAACGGCTATAATCAGACCGTCCTGTGCAAGATGCTTTCTGTCTCTTAAAACAATAGCACCGACATCACCGACGCCGAGTCCGTCAACCAGTACCTTTCCAGCCTGAACAACGCCTGTGATTTTCATATCAACGCCGTCGGTTTCGATGACATCACCGATATTGGCAATTATTATATTGTTTTCTGGAATGCCCATTTTTTCGGCAGTTAAAGCATGCTTAGCCAAATGCTTATACTCACCGTGAACGGGAATAAAAAATTTAGGCTTTGTAAGAGAAAGAATAAGTTTCTGTTCTTCCTGACAGGCGTGACCCGAAACATGGACATCATACATTTTCTCATATACAACGGTAGCACCCGACTTCATAAGCTCGTTTACAACATTTGTGACAAGCTTTTCGTTGCCCGGTATAGGTGTAGCGGAAATAATGATAAAGTCGTTAGGCGTAATGTTGACCTGTTTATGTTCGTTTCTTGACATTCTGGTCAGAGCAGACATAGGCTCGCCCTGACTGCCTGTAGTTATGATAACAAGCTCTTCGGGATTAAAGTTCTTTATCTCATCAATATCAATGAGTATTCCTTTAGGGCATTTTAAGTAACCCAGCTCAACGCTTTTGCCGATAACATTAACCATGCTTCTTCCCGAAATGGCAACCTTTCGGTTTTGATGCTCGGCAATATTAATAATCTGCTGAACTCTGTGAATGTTGGAAGCAAAGGTAGCAATTATAATTCTTCTGCCGTCAGCCTTGGCAAAAAGCTTTTCAAAGCTTTCTCCGACAAGCTTTTCACTCATTGTATAGCCCGGTCGTTCGGAGTTTGTGGAATCGGCCATCAATGCGAGAACGCCCTTGTTTCCGAGCTCTGCAAAGCGTGCTAAATCAATAACGCCGCCCTCAATAGGAGTGAAATCAACCTTGAAGTCGCCTGTGTGGCATATAATTCCCGCAGGGGTATGAAAAGCCATTCCCACAGCGTCGGGAATAGAGTGATTTACTCTGATAAATTCAACAGCCATACAGCCGAGCTTAACTGTCTGTCCCGGGGCTACGGTTACAAGCTTTGCACTGCCTAAAAGACCGTGTTCTTTCAGCTTGCCCTCAATAAGTCCTATGGTCAGCCTCGTGGCATAAACAGGGGCTTTTATTTTTTTCAGTAAATAAGGAAGTCCGCCGATATGGTCCTCATGACCGTGAGTTATAACGATACCTCTTATTTTTTCCGAATTCTTTTCTAAATAGTTGTAATCGGGTATTACAAGGTCGATTCCCGGCATTTCACTGTCAGGAAAAGCGATTCCCGAATCGAGAATAATAATATCGTTGGCACATTCGATTACAGTAAGGTTTTTTCCTATTTCGTTCAGACCTCCGAGAGGGATAATCTTAACAGGAGTTTTTCTGACAGCTTCACGGGTTTTGGAAGAAGTCCTTTGATTTCTGGGTTTCGGCACATAGCTTCTCGATGATTTTTTTGCAGGGGAAGTCTGCCGTTCCGAATTGGTTTTGCCTGTTTTTTGCTGAGTATCCTTAACCTGATTTGTGTTTTTATTTTTAAGGCTTCTGACAGTTTTTTTAGAGTGAGAAGCTTGAGCACTTCTGTCGGTATTAGTGCTGAAGCTTGGCTTTCTTGATTCTTTTATCGGTGCAAGATTAATTTTAGGCACATCAATAGTGAGAAGATTTGTTAAACCATCTCCTGTATTTCCGTTCACCGAAGATGTTTTTCTTCTCTGCTGTGATGAATTCCTGCGGGTTTTGTTTCTGTAAGAATTCTCAGGTCTGTTATTTAGTTTTTTAGTTTCCATAATTAATGACTATACTCCCTTAAAGGAGCGTACCTCCATTCTGTTGTTTTAAACAGTTCTGTACAATATTTACTGAAAGTTAAATTTTTAAGCAAATTCTGAAAGTGCAAAATATCACTACAAAAATTTGGACCTAAACTGTTTTTTCTATAAATTTTCGAAATAATAAAACAATCTAAGAAATGTGATGGTATAATTTTATGTCTTCTTAGATTTAACAAGACTTTAATGCTTTGCATCCTGTTATCTTGTTATCGCCGGCAAGGCATTAGAATTAAAGTTCCGAACACAAATATATAAAAATTATACTCCTAAACACAATTATTGTCAAGCGGCAGACTGCTTTATGCTTTTCAAAGAAAAGTGGTATACAGCTAAGACAATTGTCAAATATCTATTGTACATTGACCGTTTAATTTTTGCTCAATATCATCACAAATAGCAGCAGCGGTTTCAGCTTTATGAGCATCAACGAAAAGCATAAGCCCTTTTCCTCTTTTCATAGGCTTAATAATGGCTCTTGCATCGTTTTTGCTTATCACTATACCGTCATCGGAGTGTTTGAACTTAGATTTTATTTCACTGAAAAAGTTTTTAGATGCTTTATCATTGTCACTCAGTGAAATAAATCGCTCACTTGAATAAAACTGAGGAATATCCGACAGTGCATCAGACAGGCTTATATTTTTATTGGTCAGATAGTTTAAAATATCCGCAATCAGATACATGCCGTCGTGAACAAAATTGTTGTTTTCGTTTGCAGCAAGCTTTCTTGCGAATTTATCTGCCGATGAGCAGCTTGAACTGAAATATCTGTACAGGTTTGCAGAGTAATTTCCTGCCAACTCGTCAAAAACACAAGGAAGTGTAAACGGCACTGCTATGTCTTCATTTTTCTCAAAATGAATTTTCACACACAGCAATATAAGTCTTTCATGCAGAATATACCCTGTTTTTTCTGAATAGGCAGTTACTTTTCCTGTATTATCAAGAAAATGAAAAATAATTTCTTCACCGTTAATATCATTTACAGGAGTTATAAGTCTGTCGATTTCATCAGCAGTTTTTGTATTTGACGTTTTAACGGTTACATTAATTCCTTTAAGTTTTTTCGGAAATGCCGATTTAAGATGTGAAATATACATTTCATTTATATTGTCAGCATTTTTCAGGCTTCCGAAGTCTAATATATCTTTTTGGCGAAAAACCTTTGTTTTTAAGTGCTTTTCAATATCACGCTCTAAATTCCGTTTAATTCTTAAACCTCCGGGACATCTCAGAATAAGTTTCGGCGCAGGATTTGCCGAAACCACAGCGTAAACATCGGCACCTAATATTTTTGCGGCAAAATCAGCGGCTCTTTCATGAGAAATCCCTAAATTCCAGACGGAAATTCCGGTTGACATTATACCTGAAATAAGGGCTGTTGAATAAGACAGGCAATCTGTATTATCACAGCAGACCAAAACGGTTTTTTCCGAGTCCAGAGATGAGCCGAGTGCACAGCCTATTGATACTGCCTGAACAGGAGAAATCAGTTTATCACAGCCCTCGTCACTGAATGAAAAGTCAGGTCTGACCCCATATCTTAAATTTGTTTTAAGCTTTGTGTTTTTTACAAGAGTTTTGTTATTCCACAGCTTAACGCCATGACAGATTACAGAGTTTTCTTCAATGGTTGATCCATCTCCTGAAACAGATAGTTTTTCGCATTCAGCTCCTTTTTCCAAAGTTGAATTTTTGCATATAACCGCACTTTCTATTTTTGCTCTGTTTCCGATTTTTGAGTATTCGCCGATATATGAGCCTGTAATGTTTACACTTTCGCCGATTGAAGAGTTATCTTCAATAACAGTTCCTTTACCTATAACGCTCCCCATTCCTATGCTTACATTTCTTCCGATATATACAGGCGGGATAAAGGATACCCCTCTGAAAATATAAGGTGTATTTGAAATAACTTTATCTTCGATTGATGTTCCGAGTTCAAATGCATCTTCGGAAATCATTTGTTTTGCTGTTTTTAACAGACTTTCAACTGTTTCGATTTTTTGATAGAAAGGGGCAGGAGAGCCCGCTTCACATAACTCATCAGTGTATACGTATATGTTCTGTTCCTTTTTTATATTAAGCCAGGAAAAAATCCCTTTCTTTTCAGCGTCATGCTTGATGCCGTCAAGCTGTGATGAGAGCATTTCCTTAGAAATAATATACACCGGAGCGGATTTATAATTTGTCGAAGGAAATTCATTAGGGGATTTTTTATAAAAACATTCAAATCTGTTTTGCTTATCAAATTCAACAATTATATCATCATATAAATCCGCATCAGATGTTTTAAGAGCATAAATGCAGGCAAGTCCTTTTTTCTTTTCGTGAAACTTTTTCATGTCGGAAAGATTAAGCTTAATTATTCCGTCGGCTTGTACTATCATAATGTCATCTTCTTTATTCCACAGTTTTTTTAGAATTTCTTCCGCCGGAATTTCATCGCCGCACAAAAATGTGTCAGAGTGTATTTCGGATGCAACTGTTCTGTCGATATATTCTTTTGTGTCAATATTATTTGTAACAACCGTACAGCTTGTTATTTCATTTTCTGCCAGATTCTCAAGGGTATAATCTATAATCTTTTTCGAGCACATTTCCAACAGTTCAAGCGGCGTTTCCGATGTTATCGGTTCCAAGGCTTCATTTGATAAATTGCAAAAAATAATTGTCTGCATAAAAAATCCTCCCGGTACTAAATTGTATTTTTATTTCAATTTAGTATGGGAAGTTTTTTATATACATATACCAATCAAAACCAATTATATTTTTATAATAATAAAATGTTTTTCGAATATCATTGGCATTTCAAGTGAATTTTCAGTTTTCACATTAAATTCAACAAAAAAGTATGGTAATTTAATTAAATGTGTGTTATTATAAAATAAGTATACTATTTTTATTTTATATATTAAATTTATGATTGGGGCAAAAATCATTATTATGAAGAATTATGACATCATTATTGCAGGATGCGGTGTTGCAGGACTGTATTCGGCGATAAATCTTTCTGAGAATTTAAAAATTCTGATAACTTCTAAAAAAGAGCTCACACTATGCAACACTGCTCTTGCTCAGGGCGGAATTGCAGGTGTATATAAATCCCCTGAGGATTCGCCGAAGCTTCATAAACAGGATACTTTTGTTGCGGGAGGATTCGAGAACAATCCCGAAACTACAACAATTCTCTGTGAAGAGGCTGAAATTGATATAGACAGAATAATAAATATAGGTGTCGAATTTGATAAAACCGAAGACGGTAACTATCACAGGACTCTTGAAGGGGGTCACGGTAAGCATAGAATTTTTCATCATAAGGATACAACAGGCTATGAAATAGAAACAAAGCTTTTAGAGTATGTCAAAAAACTGCCGAATGTTGATATACTCGAAAATGCCGTTGTATGTGATGTTAAAAAGACTGAAACCGGCTTTTCATTTGATATTTTAGAGGGTGAAGAGCATACCGTTTATAACTCTCATTATGCTGTTATGGCTACAGGCGGAATAGGACGGGTCTATGAAAGAACGACAAACTCCGCTATTGCAACAGGCGACGGGATTGCCTTTGCATATAACATGGGTGCTAAGATTCACAACATAAGCTATATACAGTTTCACCCGACTGCTTTTAACGACCAATACAACCGAGAATGTTTTTTGATTTCGGAGGCTGTTCGGGGTGAGGGTGCTTATCTTAAAAACTGCTATGGCGAAAGATTCATGCAAAACTATGATAAGCGTCTTGAGTTAGCTCCCAGAGATGTTGTTTCACATTCGATTATGTTTGAAGCTTCAAGGACAGGAAGCAATAATTTCTATATTGATATATCACACAAGGATTCCGAGTTTATTAAAAACCGTTTTCCTATGATTTACGACAAGCTTATTCAGCTGGGCTTTGATATGACAACCGATATGATACCGATTTTCCCTTGTCAGCATTATCTGATGGGAGGAATTAAGGTTGACAAAAACGCTGAAACTACAGTTTCAAATTTGTTTGCCTGCGGTGAATGTTCATGCACAGGTGTTCATGGGAACAACAGGCTTGCTTCTAATTCGCTTCTTGAAGCTTTGGTTTTCTCACGCCGTGCGGCAAATGTTATTAATGAACGCTGTTTGAACAGCGAAATATCCGATTTTGTTTCCGCTGATTTTAAACATGATGAAAACGCACCGCATATTCCAAAGGGAATAAGGACCGAAATCAGAAAAATAATGCAGACAGCTTATTTTGTAATGCCTGATATAGAAGCCCTTTTTGAGGGCTATGACAGGATTAATCAGATTAAAGAAATCCTTTGCACAGGGAATTTCAAGGTGGACAGGGATTATGTCGAGGCTAAGAGTATAGCCACCGTTGCATATTTAATTTTGCAGGAGGCTAACAGGACAGCCACGGAAAATGCCGAGATAGACGCTGCTAAATGGGCGGAATATGAACTGAATAATTACTAGCAGGGGTGACCCCTGCACTCAATCTGCCTTTGGGCAGTTTGATATAAAGGAAAGTTTGATAAACGGCAGGTTGGAGTTTTTCAATTTATAATTGAAAATGGATAATTGACAATTAATCTTTATCGGATTTGTAAAACTGATTTAATAGGTTAATGCAAGCGTCTTGATGCTCAAATGCCAAATCTGTCAGGCATTGAAAAGCATTAGGCAATAAACCTTCATCTTCACATGCAATAGATATTTCAAAGACCTGTGCAAGTCCTGCTATTTGCTTAGCCTGAAGTGCTATATCTTCCATATCTATGGGTTTGATTTTAATTTTTTGGTTTTCCATTAATTTTTATTTCCTTTCATTTGATTTTCTATCATCATCTTAACATAATGTACCCATTATTTCAATTGGCAGAATGACCAAAAAATGTACCCATTATTGTGTGATATTTATAATGGACACATTACCTTTTTTAGGTATAATATATTTAGGAGTGAAAGTAATGTCACAAACTCAATTAAGTGCAAAATATAATGCTAAAGCCTATGAAGAAATTAAGGTTAGAGTTAAAAAGGGCGAAAAGGAAAAAATAAAAGCCCATGCTCAAAAGCAGGGCGAAAGCGTTAACGGTTTTATAAACAGGTCAATGAAAAACCAAATGGAAAGTGATAATAATGAAAATAATTAAATATCCGTCAGCAACTGAAGACATTGACATAAGGCAAAAGCTTTAAGGAGGACATTTATGAAAACATATACAATAGTCGGTGGTGTCAACGGCGTCGGCAAAAGCAGTCTTTCAGGTGTTCTGTCTGCTGAAAATACTGATTTGGGAATTATAATAGATACTGATAAGATAACATCAGAACTCGGCGGTGATAGAATAAGCGGAGGCAAGCTTGCAATAGAGCGTATTTCTGACTGTTTAAATAAAGGTATAAACTTTACGCAGGAAACAACTCTTTCGGGCGTGCGTACTTTAAAAACGATTCAAAAAGCCCGTGAGCTTAATTATTTTATAAGACTTTATTATGTTGGTATAAGCTCTTCTGACGAGAGCATAAAGCGTATAAAAAACAGAGTTGAAAAAGGCGGACATAATATTCCTGAAGAAGATGTGAAACGCAGATACTCTAAGCGTTTTGAGGATTTGGCAAAAGTTTTGCCATACTGTAACGAGGTTCGGTTTTTTGACAACGAGAACGGTTTTATAGAGAAAGGCGAATATAAAAACGGAAATCTGATTATTAAAACCGAGCAAGCTCCCAAATGGCTGAAAGAATTAAAAAGCTATTTAGAATCAATATAACTTAATGCAAGATGTTCCCTGCATCTAAGGCGGCGGGTTCCATTTTCGTAATTTGAAGGAGATACAATCCCCTTCAAATTACTCAGCATGGCGTTGCCGTGCCTTGCCACATTGAATGACGGGGCGTTGCCTCTTATTGAACTTATATAGTTGACAGATGAAATTTATCAATTATCTATTGTCAATTTTCCCTTTAGAAAAGGAGCTGACAAACATTGTTTATAAACAAACGCAATAAAAAACTTATAATACTGGCTTTGACGATTCTTTTAGCGTGTTTGGGAATTAAATATTTTACGGCAGTGGCAAGTTTTTTCGTGCATATATTAGATGCTTGCTATGCACTTATATTAGGCTGTGTAATTGCGTATGTACTGAATATAGTTTTAAAGAAGTATGAAAAAATTTACTTTCCGAAATCCAAAAGCAAAATAGTTAAAAAGTCCAAAAGGGGAGTGTGCATTGCACTTTCAATTTTCACAGTACTGGCTATAATAGCCATTATTATAATGATTGTTATACCTGAAATTTATGAATGTTTTGAGCTGCTGAGTGACGCTATACCTAATGCTATTGATAATATTAAAGAGTGGATAAATCAAAATATCGGTTCTGATTTTATTAAAGATAAGGTAAACGGTTTTAATTTCAGCTGGAAAACTCTTGAACCTGCGTTAATGGGATTTATAAATGTAAACTCCTCTCAAATATTGAGTTCGGTTATTTCGGTGACAAGCTCTATTGTCGGAACAATAGCTGACATTATAATAGCAATTGTTTTCGCAATATACATTTTATATAATAAAGAAAAGCTTTCAAGGCAGATGGTTAAAATCACAAAAGCCTACGGAAAGCCCGAAAAGAATAAAAAGCTTTTAGGTTATCTCAAAATCGCCGACAAAACATTTTCAAGCTTCATAGTCGGTCAGTGTACTGAGGCGGCAATTTTAGGCTTGCTGTGTTTTATCGGAATGATAATTCTGAGATTTCCTTATGCGGGGGTCACAGGTGCGGTTGTCGGACTTACAGCACTGATTCCGATAGTGGGAGCTTTTATAGGTGCAATCGTCGGAGCTTTTCTGATATTCACCGTAAGCCCTGTTAAAGCGATAATGTTTATTATATTCTTAATATTGCTTCAGCAATGTGAGGAAGCTTTCATATACCCTAAGGTTGTAGGAAAATCTATCGGACTTCCCGGAATGTGGGTTCTGGCAGGGATAACTGTCGGAGGAGGATTGTTCGGCATTGTCGGAATGCTTGCAGGTGTTCCTATTGCAGCGACTGTATATAAGATTCTTCAAAAGTCTGTTAATTCGAGAATTAAGGAAAAGAAGATAATAAAAGCTCTTCAGGATAATAAAGAGCTCGGGGATACGATTATTATAAGTAATAAAAAAGATTAACGCTGAAAGTTTTCGGTCAGGCCTTTTCAAAATGCTTGCAGGTCAAGGGCAGAACCACCGGCGGTTCGCCGGAGAAAGGACAAAAATAATGAAACCATTACAGTTTGAAATTGATGATATTATAAAAAATGCTATTAAAGAGGATATAAACTATATCGATGTGACAACCGACTATCTGATTTCAGATGACAGTGTCAGCACGGCAAAGTATGTTGCAAAGGACGACGGCGTACTCTGCGGAATCGATATAGCAATGAGAGTGTTTACTCTTTTAGATGACAGTACAGAATTTGATATAAAAATTCACGACGGTGAAAAAGTTAAAAAGGGTGACATTATTGCCGCTATCACGGGTAAAACCAAAGTGCTTTTAAAGGGCGAGAGAACTGCTCTTAATCTTGTTCAGCATTTGTCGGGTATTGCAACTATGACAAACAGGCTTGTCGAACTCACCAAGCATACAAACGCATCAATTGCCGATACGAGAAAAACTCTGCCTGGACTTAGGTCGCTTCAAAAATATGCGGTTACAGTCGGCGGCGGTAAAAATCATCGCTATAACCTTTCAGACTGTGCTATGCTTAAAGACACGCACTTAGACGCATACGGAAGCATTACAAACGCTGTTTCGGCATTGAGAGAAAAGCTCGGTCATACTGTTATGATAGAAGTCGAAACGGGAAATCTAGACGAAGTTAAAGAAGCTCTTTCTGTCGGCGCAGACATAATAATGCTTGATAATATGAGCTGTGAAATGATGAGCGAGGCAGTCAAAATCGTTTCGGGTAAAGCTAAGCTTGAAGCAAGCGGAAATGTCACAGAAGAAACAATTGTGAACATAGCAAACACAGGTGTTGATATAATTTCAGTCGGTGCGATAACACACTCAGTCAAAGCATTTGATATTTCAATGAAAATGCAACGGTGACGTTGTATCCGCTGCCTCCTATAGGAAGTTTTAACTAATGTGATGCTTTCAGCAACGGAGGGCTGTTACTTAGTTGATATTGAAAGTATTCTTGGAATTGGTGGGTCACGGCAGGCTCTCTGCCTATTATATTTTTTGCAAAATGTTAAAGTTCGATAAACAGCAGGCTTTTCAGTTGATAATTGATAATGGATAATTATTTTTTATTGTTGAAATTGTCCAAAGCTTTTTGGGTTTCTTTATCTCTCTCACGAGTTATTCTATCCCAGAGATAATTGCAGTAATTAAGATGTTTGATTGCTCTTCTGCATAGTGATTCAATAGCAAAGCTCAAATGTTGATCACTCTGACTTTCCGAGTATATTGAGAAAACATGAGAAAGTCCTGCTATAAATTCAGCCTGCTGAACGACTTTTTCCATTTCTACTATCGTGATATTGTTTTTTGATTTTTTCATTTTTTATCATTTCCTTTCATGTGGTATGCTTATATTTTATCACTGCTAACAGTGAATTTCAATTGACGATTAATACAAGGTTAACAGTGAATTTTTGTGTATAATGTATATAAAATATCGGAACTAAAAGTGAAGGCTATGATAATTAAATATCAATGAGTTCACTAAGAGGTTGCATAATAAATGCTGATTAACTGTTTTTTTATAAAAATTAAGGTGGTGACGATATGGCTGTCAGTGAAGCACATAAACGAGGTAATCGCAAGTGGGACAAAGAAAATATGAAAATTGTAGCCTGTAAGCTAAGAAAAGAACAAGCAGAAAGGTTTAAGCAGTATGCAGAGGATAACGGAACAAC
>ENA-ORLW01003299-ORLW01003299.1-human-gut-metagenome-genome-assembly--contig:-NODE-3299-length-12606-cov-2.964243_pt1 | contig 12606 bp, 6 predicted proteins | sample MGYA00243017_ERZ508829 | MGnify/ENA primary metagenome ERZ508829 (study PRJEB26277, sample SAMN04329776) | human gut metagenome | biome: human-associated habitat | host: Homo sapiens | place: USA...
ATCCGTCCGCAAGCGAATGACGTACAAGCTCCTGTGCAATTCTGTACATAACCGAAAAACCGTAAGTCGTAATCGAATGAAGTTCCTTATCAAGACGTTTCTGCACAATTTCAGGAAGCGGATCGCCGTATATTTCCTTTGCTCTCGTTGTCGAGTCGTTTATGATACCCTCTTTCGCACCTTCAATTACAGGAGGACACTTTTTCGCAGGAATCGGTCTGACGTCCTCTATCATATCGGCTACAAGGTTTGTGTTTTTTACAACAACCTCATACGCCTTTTCCTTGCCCAAATACTCAAATTCTTTAAGCATTTCTTCCGTTGTTCTGAAATACAGCGGTGCTTGATTGTCAGCGTCCGAAAATCCTTTGTAATTCATAAGGATTTTTCTGTAATCCGCGCCCTCCATATCCATAAAATGCACGTCACACGTTGCGACAACGGGTTTATTATACTTTTCGCCAAGTGCAACAATATGTCTGTTTAAATTTTGCAAATCTTCGTCCGTATTCACCATAGGGTGTTTCGGATCGGTTTTCATATACGCATTATTGCCTATCGGCTGAATTTCAAGATAGTCGTAAAAATCAACTATTTCCTTTAATTCCTCGTCACTGTCACCGTCTATCATCGCTCTGAAAAGTTCGCCAGCCTCACAAGCCGAACCGAGTATAAGTCCCTCGCGTTTTTCTTCAAGCAAACTTCGCGGTATTCTCGGTGTTCTGAAGAAATATTTCAAATGCGATTCCGAAATCATTTCATAAATATGTCTTAAACCGATTTGATTTTTTGCAAGTATGATAATGTGATACGCTTTATTTTTCTTTGACGCACTTCTTAAATCAAAAATATCATTGAAAGTTTTAAGCTCCGTCTTATCTTCTTCGCGAAGTTTTTCTATCATCTTAACGAAAACATCAGCCGTAGCCTTTGCATCATCTACCGCACGGTGATGATTTTCAAGAATAACGTGAAGATGTTTTGTAAGCGTATCAAGTTTAAAATTCGGAAGTTCGGGATACATACATCTTGCAAGCATAAGCGTATCAAGGTAGCAGAAATTAAATTCAAAATTATGACGTTCTGCCGCCTTTTTTATAAATCCTATATCGAACGCCGCGTTATGTGCAACAAGTATGCAATCCTTACAAAACTCAAAAAACTCACCGAGTATTTCTTCGATTTTCGGTGCGTCAGCCACCATACTGTCCGTAATACCCGTAAGTTCCACAATATTTTCGGGTATCGGCTGACACGGATTAACGAATGTAGACCACTTATCGACAATCTGACCGTTTACAACCTTTACCGCACCGATTTCGGTGATATTGTTTTTGTCGTTGTGAAGTCCTGTTGTTTCTATATCGAACACAACAAACGGTGAGTCGATATTCTGATTTTCCGCATTATAGACAATCTTCTTGCTGTCGTCAATCAAATATCCCTCAACACCGTAAAGAATTTTAATTTTTTCATTAAAGTTAGACGCTTTCATTGCGTCCGGGAACGACTGCACAACTCCGTGGTCGGTAACGGCAATCGCTTTATGTCCCCAATAAATCGCTCTGTTGATAAGGTCGTTTACGGAGGAAACCGCGTCCATCGCCGACATCTGTGTATGCAAGTGAAGTTCCACACGTTTTTCCGATGCCTCATCCATACGAACAGGCGGTTTTTCAATTTCCGCAATGTCGTTAATCATCACAATCGTTTCACCTGCATATTGGTCGAACTGTGCCTTACCGCGTGCAACGATATATATACCGCCGCCCTTGACTCCCTTTTTCAATTTTGAAAAAAGCTTGTTAAACGGCTCGTCATCTTCCGTTTTTGTAACGAACATTTTCGCAGATATTGAGTCCTCGTTATCGGTAATATCCATTGTTATAAGGTGAAATTCCTTGCCAGTTTTTTTAGATTTAATATCTCTGTCCTCAACAAAAAATACCTTACCCGAAAATACAACTCTGCCTGAATTATCGTTAATCGAATGAATTGATATAATATCGTCATTAATCGGTCTGCCGTAAAGCATATCCGAAACATTTGCTTTACCTTTGATTTTCGGGCCTGATGATGCAGACTGCATAGTGCCCTCTTGACCGGGTTCGACTTCGTAAATCATTACATTTTTATCTTGCTGTTTAATTCTGTTATCAACCCTAACGATTACTTCCGTAAGATTACAAGCCTTTTTTACTTCACTTTCGACCTTCGCCTGCTGATAAGCGGACGTGTCAGAGCCAAGTAAAATACCTATTTTTCTTCTGTTTTTTGAAACTCTTATTTTTTCTATTTCCAAATCGGCTATATCTTTATCCGTTATCTTTGGAAACACAACACCAATTTTCGGTTTCATATAACATCTTTCTCCTCGTGATAAAACAGGCTGCCGACATTTGCCGACAGCCTTTTTGTATTATTTAAAATATTTAACGCCTGCCTCAAACAGCTTTTGGTCTTTGTTACCCGGAACGTTAAACGATACGTTCTTACCGATACGTTCACTGTGTCCCATTTTACCAAGCACTCTGCCGTCAGGACTTGTTATACCTTCAATAGCATATACCGAACCGTTTGGATTCCAGTCAATATCATATGTTGCCTTATCTTCAAGGTTTACATATTGAGTTGCAATCTGTCCGTTTGCCGCAAGTTCCTTAACCTGTTCTTCCGACGCGATAAATCTACCCTCACCGTGTGAAAGTGCGATTGTATGAACATCGCCTGTATTCACATTTGCAAGCCATGGTGACTTGTTTGAGGCAATTCTTGTTCTTGCCATACAAGAAACGTGTCTGCCGATTGTGTTAAATGTAAGTGTCGGTGAATTACTGTCAAGGTCACGAATTTCTCCGTAAGGTACAAGACCAAGCTTTATAAGTGCCTGGAAACCGTTACAGATACCAAGCATTAGACCGTCACGGTTTTTAAGCATATTCATAACCGCGTCTTTAACAAGCGGATTTCTGAATGCGGTTGCGATAAATTTACCGCTGCCCTCAGGTTCGTCACCGCCTGAGAAACCGCCCGGAATCATTACGATTTGAGAATTGTTTATTCTCTTTTGCATTTCTTTCATTGAGTAAACAACGTCGTCACCCGTAAGGTTTCTTACAACAAATACATCTGCCACAGCACCTGCGTTTTCAAATGCTCTTGCAGTATCGTATTCGCAGTTTGTACCCGGGAATACAGGAATAAATACTCTCGGTTTAGCAAATTTTTCTGTTGCAACAGTTATATTTCTCTTATCATAGCTGAATGTTTCAGGCTCACTTGTAAAGTGACCTGCTTTTGTAGGGAATACCTTTTCAAGCGGTTTTTTCCATACTTCAGCCGCCTCGCTAAGCGGAATATTTACTCCGTCTACTGTAAATGCGTCAGAGCCTGTTGTACCGACTGTTACGGCACCGTCAATTTCTTCTTCAACTTCAAGTACGATTGAGCCAAGCGGTGCATAGAATAGCATATCATTTGTAAGGTTCTTGTCAAATTCAACACCGATCATATTACCGAATGACATTTTTGAAACAGTTTCAACAAGACCGAATCCCTTAACAACGCTTGCCGACAATACTTTGCCGTCAAGAATAAGCTGATGAACTGTGTCATACATTTTCTTCAATTCGTCAAACTTAGGTAAATCGTTTTCGTCACGTTTAACTGTGAACATAACAAGCTTTGAGCCTGATTTCTTGATTTCCTGTGAAATAACCTTATCAGCCTTTACAGGTGCAACGGCGAATGATGTAAGTGTCGGAGGTACGTCAAGGTCGTTGAACGAACCGCTCATTGAGTCCTTACCGCCGATTGCCGCAATACCTAATGCAAGCTGTGTTTTATATGCGCCAAGCAATGAAGCAAAAGGCTTGCCCCAACGCTTAGGATCGGTTCCAAGTCTTTCAAAGTACTCTTGGAATGTAAGATAAATCTTCTTATAATCAGCACCTAACGCAACCGCTTTTGAAACAGATTCAACGATTGCATATGTTGAACCGTGATATTGGCTCCAGCTTGAAAGTTTCGGATTATAGCCGAATGTCATAACGGTTGCCGTATTTGTTTCACCGTCAAGTACAGGAACTTTTGCAGCCATACCGTCTGACGGAGTAAGCTGATACTTACCGCCGAACGGCATAAGTACACTGTTTGCACCGATTGTTGAGTCAAACTTTTCGCATAGTCCCTTTTGTGAGCATACGTTTAAGTCTGAAAGTGTTTCAAGCCACTTTGCCTTTACGTCAGTAACAACTTCTTGCTTAAAGAAACTGTTTTCAGTATCAGGAAGTACAACTTCAATATCCGTATTCTTTGTTGCACCGTTTGTGTTAAGAAAATCTCTTGAAATATCACAGATTGTCTTACCTCTCCAGTTCATAACAAGTCTGTTTTCGTCTGTGACATATGCAACCTTTGTTGCCTCAAGATTTTCGTTATTTGAATATTCTATAAACTTATCTGAGTCCTCCGCTCTTACAACAACAGCCATTCTTTCCTGTGATTCGCTGATTGCAAGTTCGGTTCCGTCAAGTCCCTCATACTTTTTAGGAACTTTGTCAAGGTCAATAACAAGTCCGTCCGCAAGCTCACCGATAGCAACCGATACACCGCCCGCACCGAAGTCGTTACATCTCTTTATAAGGGTAGTAACTTTTTCATCTCTGAAAAGTCTTTGAATTTTTCTTTCAACAGGCGGATTACCCTTTTGTACTTCACTTCCGCAAGTAACAACGCTTTCTTCATTATGCGCCTTTGAAGAACCTGTTGCACCGCCGATACCGTCACGACCTGTTCTTCCTCCGAGAAGAATGATAACGTCGCCCTTTGACGGCACTTCACGAATAACGTTCTTCTTTGGTGCCGCACCTATAACCGCACCGATTTCCATTCTCTTTGCAACGTAGCCTTCATCATATATTTCCTGAACCTGTCCTGTTGCAAGACCGATTTGGTTACCGTATGAGCTGTAACCTGCCGACGCACCTGTTGTAATCTTTCTCTGCATAAGCTTTCCGGCATGTGTATCCTTTAGTGATACTCTCGGATCACCGCTACCGGTTACACGCATAGCCTGATATACATAACTTCTTCCTGAAAGCGGGTCACGAATAGCACCGCCAAGACAAGTTGCCGCACCGCCGAAAGGCTCGATTTCTGTCGGGTGGTTATGAGTTTCGTTTTTAAACATAATTAGCCATGGCTCGTCCTTGCCGTTTACGTCAACATCAACAACGATTGAACAAGCATTGATTTCTTCCGATTCATCAATTTCTTTTAAAAGACCTTGCTTTTTAAGCTGCTTAACTATGATTGTTGCCATATTCATAAGGCAAGTATCTCTGTCAGGTGCATACAAATCAGCTTTTGCAGCCTTATATTCATCATATGCAGCCTTAATGACATCGGCATATTTGCCGTTATTTATCTTAACATCATTTATCTTAGTGGAAAACGTAGTATGACGGCAGTGGTCAGACCAATATGTATCAATCATACGAAGTTCTGTAATTGTAGGATTACGCTTTTCCGTATCCTTAAAATACTTCTGACAGAATGCAAGGTCGTCCATATCCATTGCAAAGCCCATCTTTGAAAGAAATTCTTCCATTTTGCTCTCGTCCATTTCGGTAAAGCCGTCAACTGTCGCAACGTCATCGGGAACAACTGTTTCCATAACAAGCGAAGTCGGCTTTTCAAGGCTCGCCTCTCTTGCCTCAACAGGGTTTATAACGTAATTTTTAACAGCCTCTGTTTCTTCATCTGAAATATCGCCGATAAGAACATATACCTTTGCACTTCTTACAGTCGGACGTTCCTTTTCCGTAAGAATTGAAATACATTCTTCAGCCGACGCGGCTCTCTGGTCAAACTGTCCCGGCAAAAATTCAACCGCAAACACTTTGCCCTCACTGATTTCAATTTCTTCATCATAAGCATTATCAACAGGAGGTTCTGAGAAAATAAGATTTCTCGCCTTTTGATATTCCTCATCGCTTACGCCCGAAACATCATATCTGTTAATAATTCTGACGTCTTTAAGACCTTTTAAAGAAAGGTTTTCTTTAAGATCGGCAAGTACACCCTTTGCCTCAACGTCAAATCCGTTTTTCTTTTCAACATAAATTCTTCTTACGTTTTCCATGATTTAACTCCTTTATATTAAAACTAAACTCAATATATATTCATTCTATCACAAAATAAAAGATTTATCAACATTAATTGCACAAGATTTTGTGATTGCGCGTACAATTTTTATTGCAAATGCTTCCGTTATTTTGTATAATAAATTTACATTACTGATTTTGGAGTGATTTTACTTGAAGAAAAAAATTTTTTCCGCATACGATATAATATTTATAATATCGGTCATTGCTGTGTTTGTATACGCGGTATTTGTACCGCCTGTCCATTCGGTTGCCGACCAGGGCGATTTTGAAAGAGTTATGCGTCCGTGCGGACTTGATTTCCCGTCCGACTACTCTATTTACGACTATGCCGTAAGATTTTTTAATATGAAATTTACGTCAGTCGACTTGTTGTTATATGTGCCAAGACTTCTGTTTTTAGTGCCGACTACGACGTTTATATTCCCTACCGCAACAGCAAGGCTTATATGTCTGCCGTTCGGTGCGTTTGATATGCGGATTTTGGCGGGTATTATGTTTTTGTGGTATGCAACAGTATGCTTTTTTATACAACGCAAATTTAAAATTGAAAATAAGTTTTTGCATTGTATTTTTCTGTTGTTTTTTATCGTTGTATTTTTTAACGGAATTAATTTGACGATTTTAAACAGTCTGTACGGTCAAAGCGTTATGCTTGTATCGTTTGCAACTGTCGTGCTTTTCGGATTGTATATGTTTGAAAATGTACACGATGCTAAAAACAGCGTAATAATATTTTTCACTGTTTCGTCTTGCCTGTTACTCGGTTCAAAATTGCAGTGTGCCGTATTTACACCGTTCCTTATTATCGCTGTATTGTATGTCGGTTTTAAAAGCAACAAGCGAAATTTGTGCATTGTGTGTTCAATCGTTTTACTTTGGCACGGAGTCGGCGGATACGTTATAAACGGCGGTCAGCTTAATTTGGATACACAGTATAACAGTGTGTTTTACGGTATTTTAAAAGACAGTCCCAATCCGAAACAGGATTTAATCGATATGGGGCTTGACGGAGATATGGCGGCCGACAGCGGTAAGCACGCATACCTTGATAAATCAGAATACAAATATCCGCCGCGAAGTGATATTATGAATGAAAAGTTTCATTCAAAAATGAGTAACGGAAAACTTATAAAATTCTACATCACTCATCCCCTGCGTCTTGTATCTGTTATGGAAACAACCGCACAAAATGCTTTTACAAACAAAATAAACCTCGGTACATTTGAGAAAAAATACGGCTATGCACCGAATACGTCCTCATATCGTTTTGATTTATGGGAAAATATCCGTGAGCATTTGCCGAAAACATTGTTCTTTATAATACCGAGTTATGCGGTATTTTTACTGATTGGTATTGTGATGTTGAAAAAGAAAAACAGATATGCCGTTCCGTTTATTTTCGTGATACTTATGGGACTTATTCAGTTCCCTATGCCGTATATCGGCAACGGTGCGGCTGATATTTCAAAACAGCTTTTTCTGTTTAACATATCGTTCGATTTTGGCTTAACCGTGCTGATTTATATGCTGTTTGAGACAGTTTCAAAAAAATTATCGAAAAAAGTTTCAAAAAACAGTTGACAAACCGTATTTCCCGTGCTATAATAACAAAGCAGTCAAGAAATGCGGGAGTGGCTCAGTGGTAGAGCGTCACCTTGCCAAGGTGAACGTCGCGAGTTCGAATCTCGTCTTCCGCTCCATTTAAAAGCTCCGATTTTATCGGAGCTTTTTTCAGTTTGTCGATAAATTGTCCGGAACGTGCAAAATATTATTTTTATATTTTAATTTATATAAATTTATCAAATATACTTTTCAGTAATTCAATATCATCATCTTCCGCACCGGCATAGCCTATGATGATTGAATTGCTTTTTTTATTTTCAGTCATATAATAATCGTCCATATCGTAAAGTTTCACGTCACATTTTAGAGCATACTCTATTATTTCCTTTGCCTTATCCGTTTTAACGACTATATGAAGTCCGACTCTTTCACCGCTTATATCTGCGTTACCGAGCGACTGGATAATCTTATCGCGTCTTTTTTTATAGATATTTTTCACTCTGCTCAAATGTCTTGAATAGTACCCTCCCGAAATAAATTTATTTAACGTATGCTGTTCAAAACGCGGAACGGTTGACGAATATGTACCGAAATGCTTGTCGAATTTTTCAAGCAATTTTTTCGGAAGTACCATATATGCAATTCTGATTGACGGTGCAAGAACTCTTGAAAATGTGCTTAAATACACGACTTTATCACTGCTTGCAAGTCCCTGCATTGCGGGAACAGGCTTAATCGAAAAATTAAACTCGCTGTTATAATCGTCCTCAATTATATATCTGTCCTCCCCTTCTTCCGCCCACGAAAGAAGTTCCATTCTGCGCCATACAGGCATTACCGCACCTGTCGGGAATTGGTGTGACGGTGTGACATACACTATATCCGAATCTGTTTGTTTTAAACAATCCGTACAAAGTCCGTTTTCATCTACGTCTATATAATTTATTTTTCTGTTGTTGTTTCTGAGTATTGCCGATATTTTTTTATAACCGGGATTTTCAACAGCAAACACTTTATCTCTGTCAAAAAGTTCTGTAAGGAGCATTGTCAAATACTCAATACCCGCACCGACCACAATCTGCATAGGCGAACATTTTACTCCGCGAAATTCGTGCAAATATTTTGCAATACTCTCTCTCAATTCATAATCGCCCTTTACATTTCCGGAATTAAGGTACTCCGGTGTTGAGTACATAACCTCCTTTGAAAGCTTTATCCAAGTCGAATACGGAAACGAATTTATATCGACTTTATTTGTCTTAAAATCCGCCTTATATGCCGTTATACTCTCTTGTTCTTCTTCATATTCAAAGTTTCTGTCACCAACGGGAATATCAACCTTGCAAACATAAAAACCGCTCCTTGCAACTGCTCTTAAATACCCCTCCTGTACCAAAATCGAATATGCTGTTTCAACGGTATTTACGCTTATTCCGAGATATTTTGCCAACGCTTTTTTTGACGGCATACGCTCATTTTCTTTAATATTTTTATTTTTTATTTCATCTGCGACATACGAATAAAGCTGTTCGTAAAGCGGTTTTTTTGACGCTTTATCGGCTGTAAAAATAAAGTTAAACATAATCTGACCCCATAAAAAACTTGTATTTTGGCACTTTTAATAGTGTCAATCGGTGGTATAATTATAACCAATCCCAGTGAAAAAGTCAACAGACGGCTGATTTATTTAAGCCGAGCAGAAAGGAATGTTAATAACTATGTCAACACAAATGGAACTAAACAGAAACCTTGCCCAAATGCTAAAGGGCGGAGTAATTATGGACGTAACAACACCTGAACAAGCAAAAATTGCCGAGGAGGCAGGCGCTTGTGCTGTAATGGCTCTTGAACGTATCCCTGCCGATATTCGTGCCGCAGGCGGTGTGTCGAGAATGAGCGACCCTAAAATGATTAAGGGGATTCAAGACGCAGTTTCAATCCCTGTTATGGCGAAGTGCCGTATCGGTCACTTTGCAGAGGCAAGAATTTTGCAAGCAATCAAAATTGACTACATAGACGAAAGCGAAGTGCTTTCACCTGCCGACGACAAGTACCACATCAACAAGAACGATTTTAAAGTACCTTTCGTATGCGGTGCTAAGGATTTGGGTGAGGCGCTAAGACGTATAAACGAAGGTGCGGCTATGATAAGAACAAAGGGCGAACCGGGTACAGGTGACGTTGTTCAGGCAGTACGTCATATGAGAATGATGATGTCTGAAATCAGACGTATTCAAAATATGTCAGAAGACGAACTTTATGAGGCTGCAAAGCAACTTCAAGTGCCTTACAACCTTGTTGAATATGTTCACGAAAACGGTAAATTGCCTGTTGTAAACTTTGCCGCAGGCGGTGTTGCAACACCTGCCGACGCCGCACTTATGATGCATCTCGGTGCAGAGGGTGTATTCGTAGGCTCGGGTATATTCAAGTCAGGCAACCCTGCAAAGAGAGCGTCTGCCATTGTTCAAGCCGTTACAAATTACACTGACGACAAACTTCTTGCAGAGCTTTCAGAGGACCTTGGCGAAGCAATGGTCGGCATAAACGAAAACGAAATTGCACTACTTATGGCGGAGCGTGGTAAATAATGAAAATCGGTATACTTGCACTTCAAGGTGCATTTATTGAACACAAACATTCGCTTGACGCACTTGGTGTGGAATCATTTGAAATACGTCAAAAAAAAGACATTGAAAAACCGTTTGACGGTCTTATTATCCCGGGCGGAGAAAGTACGGTAATCGGCAAACTTCTTCACAAACTCGATTTATATGAGCCGATTAAAAATATGATTGAAAACGGTATGCCTGTTTTCGGTACTTGTGCCGGACTTATCGTTCTTGCGAAAAATATTGAGGGCGAACAGGCGCACATAGGCACTATGGATATTACCGTAAGACGCAACGCATACGGCAAGCAAATCGACAGTTTTTCCGAAGAAGTCGTTATCCCCGAAGTATCGGATAAACCGTTTCCGCTTGTATTTATCCGTGCGCCGTGGATTGACAGTGTCGGCGATAACGTAAAAATTTTGTGTAAGCTGAACGGTCATATAGTTGCCGCAAGAGAAAACAATATGCTTGTAACTTCGTTCCACCCCGAACTTACAAAAAATCTTGATTTTCACAAATATTTCATAAATATGATAAAATAGCAAAAATCCCGATGACATAATTCATCGGGATTTTTATAATACTAATACTGCTCCAAACTAAATTTGAGCAGAAAGGTTTTGATGTTATGAAAAGAAAATATCCGAATCACGTTATTTTCCGTAACAGTAATTTTGACTTTGACGTATGCAATGCCATATCCGCAACTGACTGCACCGGGCTTATTCCGTGGGCACCGAACAGCGAAGAGCAGCTTGACTCTTATGACGAAATTATAAACTACTCACCCGAAAGTGCAAACATATACAACTACGACAAATAGCAGACAAACATTTTATAATCGTCTTCTCCGACCGAATACTCTTTAAAGCAATACGTTTTACCGTCATATCTGATTGTATCGGAAAGCACCGAAAAGCTGTCCAGCGGAATTGTAAGTCCGGTACCGATTGCCTTGACAAAGCTTTCTTTCTTTGTCCACACCTCAAAAAACGCATTGTTTTTATCGGCTGAACAATTTATATATTCGGTTTCTTCCGCCGTAAAAAATCGTTTTGCCAAATTCATATCACATTCTCGCAAGTGCTGTATGTCAATGCCAACATCTTTGTTATGTACGGCACATACCGCATATCCGCCGGAATGTGATAGATTTACATACAAATCCTTGTTTTGCGTTAAGTAAAGTTTTCCGCCGTTTTCTGTGTCCCACTTTACCGTTTTTTTTATATCACCGTTTACCGCATAATTTAGCAGCAGTTCCGCACCTATTGACTGTGATTTTTTATTTGTCTTTTTTAACCTATTGACTTTTTCAATTCGTTTTTGCGACAAATACTTAAACCATTTTTCATCATCGGCATTTATGCTTTTGACGTTCATATAATATACTTTCATATTTTAAGACTTCCCAAAACTTCGCCTATCGGCTCGCTTATAACAAGATCGGCATTTTTATCGGCAGAAGTGGCGGCTTTATTGATAATAACAAGTTTACTGCCTTTGAAGTAATTTATAAACCCTGCCGCAGGATATACGTTAAGCGATGTACCTCCGATTATAAGTACGTCCGCATTACTGATATACTGCACCGATTTTGTGATTGTATCGTCATTTAACATTTCTTCGTACAGCACAACATCAGGCTTGATTATACCCCCACATTCGCATTTCGGCACGCCCTTGCTGTTTTCAATATAATCAATATCGTACGATTTTCCGCAATCCATACAGTAGTTTCTAAGAGTCGAACCGTGAAGTTCAAGCACGTTTTTACTGCCTGCCATTTGATGAAGTCCGTCTATGTTCTGTGTTATAACCGCTTTTAACTTTCCTTTTTCTTCAAGTTTTGCAAGTGCAATATGTGCCTTGTTCGGCTTAACACCTTTTACAATCAGCTTGTCACGATAAAATTTGTAAAATTCCTCCGTATTATTCATAAAAAACGTATGACTTAAAATTGTTTCCGGCGGATAATCGTATTTCATATTATAAAGTCCGTCAACACTTCTGAAATCCGGTATACCGCTTTCTGTTGACACACCTGCACCGCCGAAAAATACAATATTGTCACTTGAATCAATTATCTCTTGTAAAGTCATTGCAATCATCTCCTAAAACATGCTCTCAGTTTATATCGCCTATCTCATACATTGTCATTGCCAAAACCGCCTCACCGGCTGTTTCCGTACGCAGTATTCTCTTACCGAGCGTTACTGTATCTATACCGCTTGAATGAAGTTTTTCGGTTTCGCTTA
>ENA-ORLW01003301-ORLW01003301.1-human-gut-metagenome-genome-assembly--contig:-NODE-3301-length-12601-cov-2.788007_pt1 | contig 12601 bp, 18 predicted proteins | sample MGYA00243017_ERZ508829 | MGnify/ENA primary metagenome ERZ508829 (study PRJEB26277, sample SAMN04329776) | human gut metagenome | biome: human-associated habitat | host: Homo sapiens | place: USA...
CCTGCCGGTGCAGGAAAAAGTACCATATTATCAATATTAGACAAATGGGGATATATTACGCAAGGAGAATGTGCAGAAGAAATAAGAGTAAATAAGAAGGTTAAAGCTGGAGCATTAGCAAATAGTTCATTTGAGGAAGTGGTAAAAAAGGCAGAATTAGAAAGAGATAAAATTAGAGATTGGAAAAACGAAAAAGTCATTTTTGTAGAAAGTTGGCATATTCTTACACTAGCATACATGCTTACACGAGGTAAGAAACTAGGAGATATATCAGAATATTTGGAATATGTAAAGAATAAGCAAAAGGAACTAAAGATACTTTGTTTTTATCTAAAATCTAATCCATATAAGATTCTTGAGCGCTCTAGAAAATTACATACAGAAGAAGATATCGATAAATATTATACTTTTTATGAAAAGCTACAATTAAATATAGAATATATATTAAAACTATTGAATACTGATTATTATGAATTTAACACAACTAAGTCTATAGAAGAAACCAAAAAAGAGATACAAGAATGTTTATTTAAATTAAATATATCTAAAAAAGAATTAGTAAAATTATAAAATTTATAATAAAGGAGATCAACTATGAAGTACAAAAGAATTTTATTAAAATTAAGTGGTGGAGCATTATCAGGTGATAAAGATTTTGGATTTGAAAAAGAATCTTTAGAAAATATTACAGAAGAGATTATTAAAGCTATAGAATCTGGAATAGAAGTAGCTATATTAGTAGGTGGAGGAAATATTTTTAGAGGAAGAACAGCCGAAGAATGGGAAATAGAAAGAGCAGAAGCAGATAATATAGGAATGCTTGCAACAATTATTAACAGTTTAATTTTAAGAGGAGCTCTAAATTCAAAAGGAATAATGAATGTTAGAGTTATGACAGCTCTTCCAATAAATAGTGTTGCAGAGCCATATATTAGACTAAAAGCAATAAATCATTTAGATAAAGGGAAAGTAGTCATTTTTGGAGGAGGTGTAGGACAACCATTTGTCACAACAGATTATCCATCAGTTCAAAGGGCAATAGAAATTAGAGCAGATGTAGTTTTAATGGCAAAACATGGCACAGATGGTGTATATACAGAAAATCCTACAAAAAATCCTAATGCTAAAAGATATAAAAGTATTCAGTATGAAGATGTAATAAAAAATGATCTACAAGTTGCAGATCAAAGTTCATTTATATTAGCTAAAGAATATAAAATGCCAATGTACGTATTTGATTTTAAAGAGAAAGATTCAATACTTAAGATATGTGAAGGGAAAAATATTGGAACATATATAGGAGAAGATTGCAAAACGGAGTTATATTAAGCTGGACAAAGGGGAAGTTTTCTTGGACAAGAGAACCGTCCCTTCGTCCATTTTTTTAATCTCTTCTTTTTCCGAATATAGATAGAACTCTTAAGAAAATGTTAATAAAATCAAGATATAGTTGCATTGCACCATAAATATATAATTTTTCTTGATTCAAATTAGGGTCCTGTTGTAATTGTTTAATTGTGTTGATATCGTATGCAGTTATTCCAAAAAATACAAATAGAATAACCCAATCTAATATTAAATCTAACATAGAATTTCCTATAAATAGATTAATTAAACTTAATATTATTCCAGCTATTAAAATTCCAAATAATAATGTATGCCATGAACTTAAGTCTTTTTTTGTAATAAATCCTATAAGTGCAAAAGCACCAAACAAAAAAGCTGATACAATAAATAGTTGAATAATAGAGTTAAGTTCAAAGACGGCAAATATTGTTGACAGTGAAACACCATTCAGCATCGAGTAAATGAAATATAATATAGCTACTAACATTGGTGATAGCTTCTTAAATAAAAATGAAAAGAGTAAAACGACAACAACCTCTAATATAAGTAAAACGTTAAAATATCCTTTAGTAATAATATCAACAAATAAGCCAGATGAATAAGTATACCATGATACAATTGCAGTTCCTAAAAGGCCAATAAACATCCAAAAAAATGTTTTTGACATTAATTTACTTTCTTGTAACTCCATTATAAATTCACCTCCATGATAATAGTATACTATAAAATTAAATAATAATTCAATACCAGATTGCAAATAGGAAAAAATAAAGTTCAAATAGGAAAAAATAAAGCTAGAAATTAAGATTTTAATATTAAAAGTATATAAATAATATCTTGAGAATGGTAAAATTCTTGTTTATACAGTTTTTATTTGTAAAATTACTTGACAAATAGAAAAAAATAGTGTAAAGTATATTAGCATTACAAAAAGAAAGGGATGCCTGAAATGGAAAAAAATGTCCAAATAAGTATGTTATGCCAAATATATGGAAAATTGTTAACAGATAAACAATTTGAATTTATAAATGATTATTATAATAATGATTTAACTTTATCTGAAATAGCAGAAAATAATCAAATAACTAGGCAAGCTGTTAGGGATATTATAAAAAAAGGCGAGAAAAAACTTTTTGAATATGAAAAAGAACTTAAGATTATGGAAAAAATGTTAGAACAAGAAAAAAAGGCTAAAGATATAGTTAGAAGTCTAGAAGATTTAAAACAGAATTTACAATTTAATAATTCTAATGCTAAAGAAAAAATAGATAAAATAGAAAGCATGTTAGAAAACTTAATTTAAATTCTAAAAGTAAATCTCTATGTTAGTTAGGAGGATGAAATATGGCGTTTGAAGGAATATCCTCAAAATTTCAAGAAATAACAAGAAAGCTAAAAGGAAAAGCAAGGATTACAGAATCTGATTTAAAAGAGATGCTAAGAGAAGTAAAACTTGCATTACTAGAAGCAGATGTTAATTATAAAATAGTAAAAGATGAATTAGTAGAATTACTAGGTGGAACAGAAAGTAAAATTAATTTTACACCAAATCCACCAACAATAATTATGATGGTTGGTCTTCAGGGTAGTGGTAAAACAACAACATCTGGTAAACTTGCAAACATATTAAGAAAACAAGGTAAAAAGCCACTTTTAGTAGCATGTGATGTATATAGACCAGCAGCTATTAAGCAATTACAAGTTGTTGGTTCACAACTTAATATTCCAGTATATGCAAATGAAAATACCAAAGACGTTGTGCAAATTGCAAAACAAGCCATGAATGTAGCAATTAGTAAATTAAATGATGTTGTTATTATAGATACAGCTCGGAAGACTACATATAGATGAAGAACTAATGGAAGAGCTTAAAAATTTAAAATTAAGTGTCAAGCCACATGAAATATTATTAGTTGTGGATAGCATGACAGGTCAAGATGCAGTAAATGTAGCTGAAAGCTTTAATGAAAAATTAGGTATAGATGGAATAGTTCTTACAAAATTAGATGGTGATACTCGTGGTGGTGCAGCAATTTCCGCAAAAAAAGTAACTGGTAGACCTATAAAATATGTAGCTACTGGTGAAAAACTAAGTGATATAGAAGAATTTCATCCAGAAAGAATGGCATCAAGAATTCTAGGAATGGGTGATGTACTTTCTATTATAGAAAAAGCAGAAGAAGCATTTGATGAAGAAGAAGCTTTAAAACTAGAAAAACAGCTTAGAAAAAAAGAATTTGACTTAGATGATTATTTAATGCAATTAAGACAAGTAAAAAAAATGGGTTCATTTTCATCAATACTAAAAATGATACCAGGTATGAATCAAATTAAAGACTTAAAAGTTGATGATAATGAATTTAATAGAATAGAAGCAATAATATGCTCAATGACAGCTAAAGAAAGAAAAAATCCAAAGTTGTTGAATGCAAGTAGAAGAAAAAGAATAGCTTCACGGTAGTGGAACAACAGTTCAAGCAATAAATAAATTTATGGAATCATTTGAGATGACTCAAAAAATGATGAAAAAAATGCAAGGTGGAAAAGGTATGAAAAATATAATGAAAAACTTTAAAGGAATGAATCCAAATGATTTGAAAAATTTGAAATTCTAATATAAATAATTTATTAAAAAAGTAGGTATATTTATTACAAGAAAATTAGTATATAAGCAAGAACTAAAATATTAAAAATAAGATAAAAAATAAGACAAAACTTTTTAGTTTTTGTTTAATTAAATTTGTTATTAATATTAAAAAATATATATAAAGTATTTAGTAGGAGGTGAAAAAGATGGTAAAAATTAGATTACAAAGACAAGGTGCAAAAAAAGCTCCATTCTATCATATAGTTGTAGCAGATTCAAAATCTCCAAGAGATGGTAAAATAATAGAAAAAATAGGAACATACAATCCTATGACAGATCCAGCTACAATCGTTTTAGATAATGAAAAAGTAGCTACATGGATAAAAAATGGTGCAAAACCTACAGATACTGTAAAAGCTTTAATAGAAAAAGCAAAATAAATTTTTATTTTTAAATAAAAGCCTTTAAGAAAGAAGGTAAATTAATGAAAGATGTTTTAGAATTAATTGTTAAAAATCTTGTAAGCAATCCTGATTCTGTACAAATTACTGAAAATACTACAGATTATTCTATACAGTTAAAAGTAAAAGTAGATAAAGCTGATATGGGAAAGGTTATTGGCAAGCAAGGTCGTATAGCAAAAGCAATTAGAACAGTTATGAAATCTATAGGAGTAACTGAAAAGAAAAAAGTTGATATAGAATTTTTAGATTAAGAGGAATATTATATATGCAAGAATATCTTGAAATAGGTCAAATTGTAAATACATTCGGTGTAAAAGGAATGTTAAAAATAAATCCTTTTACAGATAATATAACAAGATTTGAAAAATTAAAAAAAGTATATATCTGTAAAAAATCTTCTATGGAAGAAGTAGAAATAGAAGAAGTAAAATATCATAAAAATATGGTTTTATTAAAATTTAAAGGCATAGATGATATGAATATGGCCGAAAAATATAAAGGAATGTATCTAAAAATACATAGAAAAGATGCAATTAAGCTTCCAAAAGATACATATTTCATTGCAGACTTAATTGGATTACAAGTATATACAGTTGAAGGCATTTTACTTGGAAAAGTAGACGATATATATAATACAGGAAGTAATGATATATATGTTGTAAAAGACGAGCTTGGAAAACAAGTATTACTTCCAGGAATAAAAGAAGTTCTAAAAGATATCAACTTAGAAGAAGAAAAAATAATTGTTCACTTAATAAAAGGTTTAATATAATTAGTTTAAAATGGAGGAATTTATGAAGTTTGATGTGCTAACACTTTTTCCGGAAAGCTTTGAACCAATAAAACAAAGCATATTAGGAAGGGCTTTAGAAAAAAATCTAATTAGTTTAAATTTAATAAATATTAGAGATTTTTCAAAAGATAAGCATAAAAAAGTAGATGATACTCCATATGGCGGTGGTGCTGGAATGGTTATAAAACCAGATGTTGTATATGATGCATATAAATCTATAAAAGATAAAAATGCAAAAGTAATATATTTGTCACCACAAGGGAATGTATTAAATCAAAAAAAAGTTGAATCTCTTAGTAAAGAGGAACATCTTATTCTATTATGCGGACATTATGAAGGAATAGACCAAAGAGTAATTGATGAAATAGTAGATGAAGAAATTTCAATAGGTGATTATGTGTTAACAGGAGGAGAAATACCAGCAATGGTATTAATTGATTCTGTTAGTAGATATGTAGAAGGTGTACTTACAAAAGAATCTATAAAAGAAGAATCTTTTTCTGATAATCTTCTAGAATATCCGCAATACACAAGACCTGAAGTTTTTTTAGGGAAGAAAGTTCCAGAAGTATTACTATCTGGTCATCACGAAAATATTCGCAAATGGAGAGAAGAACAATCTTTAAAAAATACGTATCAGAAAAGGCCAGATCTTTTAAAAGAAAAATAATATGGTTAAAAAATTTTTGATACAAAAATAAAAGGTATTAGGAGCCAAAATAAATCCTAAAATAAGAAAGGGAGGAGAATATCGATGGATATCATAAAATCAATAGAACATGAACAATTGAAAAATAAGATACCTGTCCTTAAAGTTGGTGATACAGTAAAAGTACATCAAAGAATTAAGGAAGGAAATAGAGAAAGAATCCAAGTATTCGAAGGAATTATAATTAAAAAACAAGGTGGCGGAATTAATGCTACATTTACAGTAAGAAGAGTAGCATATGGTGTAGGAGTAGAAAAAACATTTTTAGTTCACTCACCTATGATGGAAAAAGTAGAATTAGTAAGAGTAGGTAAAGCAAGAAGAGCTAAATTATACTACTTAAGAGATAGAGTAGGAAAATCTGCTAAGACTAAAGAAGATATTGGTGCTAGAATTGAAAATAAAGAAATTACTTTAAAAGAAGAATTTGTAGAAGAACCAGTAGTGGAAGAAGCAGATGTTAATGAAGAAGTAACAACTGTAGAAGAAGCACCTGTAGAGCAAACAGAAGCTGTAGCTACAGAAGAAGTTAAAGATGCAGAATAATGATATAAAAATAAAAACCTTTTTAAAAGGTTTTTATTTTTATATCTAGGAAATCTCTATATTATAGGGCAAAATTTAACTATATACATTTTTTATTATATAAAATTTGCACATAATTTATAAAATAATTAATTTTTTTTGCTGATATCAGCATATTTTTTTAATTTCTCGTAAGCCAAATAATTAATTGAACCAGCAGGGAAGTTACCTTTACTATCTTTCTTTCCAGCAGGAACTCCTGTTAAAATTTCAATACCTTCTTCAATTGTAGAAATTGCATAAATATGGAATTTTTTATCTTTAACAGCTTCAATTACTTCATCAGAAAGATTTAAGTTTCTTACATTTTGTATAGGTATTATTACACCATGTGAACCATTTAAACCACGTAATTTACATATTTGGAAAAAGCCTTCTATTTTATCATTCACACCACCAATTGGTTGAACTTCACCTTTTTGATTTACAGAACCAGTAACTGCAATTGATTGATTAATAGGAACTCCTGATAAACTAGATAGAATTGCGTAAAGTTCTGTACTAGAGGCACTATCACCATCAACACCATTATATAATTGTTCAAAACATATACTTGCAGTAAGTGAAAGAGGAATATCTTGAGCAAACATTTCTCCCAAATATCCACTAAGAATAAATACACCTTTAGAATGTGTAGAGCCAGATAATTCAACTTCACGTTCTACATTTATTACACCTGTTTTTCCAGTATAAGTATTAGCTGTGATTTTGGCTGGTTTTCCAAAAGTATAATCACCAATACTCATTATAGTAAGTCCATTGATTTGTCCAACTACGAATCCAGATGTATCTATTAATAAAGTATTATCCTTAATCATTTCTACATATTTGCTATCATATTTTTTTACTCTTTCTATTCTTTCTTTTAAAGCTTTATCAACATATTCTGCGGTTACTATCTTTTCTTTAGCCATTTTAGCCCAAGTTGCAGATTCACCAATGATTTGAGCTAAATCATTAAATCTTGTGGATAATTTATTTTGGTCATCTGCAAGTTTTGAAGCATATTCTATAACTTTTGCAACAGCTCCTTTATCTAATGGAAGTAAGTCTTCTTGTTCACAGTATCCATGAATAAATCTTGCAAGTTTATTCATATTGTCTACATTCATAGGTGAAGAGTCTTCAAATTCAACTTTTATTTTAAATAACTTTCGAAAATCAGTATCAAATGATAATAATGTTTGATAGATATTTTCATTACCAATTAAAATCACTTTAATATCTAGAGGAATTGGTTCGGGTTTTAAAGAAACCATAACCATTGAAGAACGTTGGTCTGCAGTATTTTCTATTAATAATTCTTTCATTCTTAAAGCCTTCTTTAAAGCTTCATAGCATAAGCCATTTGCAACTAAATCACTTGCCTGAAATATAATATAACCACCATTTGCTTTATGAAGTAAACCAGATTTTAGCATTGTGTAATCTGTTTTTAAAGCACCAAAATAGTTTTCATATTCTAATTTTCCAAAAATATTATGATAAGAATAGTTAGAATCCATAATAACAGGAGCACCTTCTTGTTCACTATTGTCAACAAATAAGTTTACACGATAATTAAGCCATGGTTTAGGAAGTTCCATTCTAGGTGCTTGCATCTGCACTTTATTATCATTTTTGTCTTCTGCTAAGAAGTAATCAATATTTTTTAATATATCTTTTTTTATATTATCTAAAAATGTATTAATTTTCTTATTCCTTTTATATTTAGATTTTATTAGATTAATATGACCATTAATTGTAAGCAATGCAACATTAGATTGCCAATCATTTAGTTTTTTATCAGCTTCACGTTCAATAGATTTTATTTCACTAATAACATCCATTATATGTTGTTGAACAATTGCAGATTTATCTTCAAATTCTTTTTTTGTTTTATCATCTAATTTGTCAAATTCAGATTCTTCGATAGTTTTCCCATTAATAACTGGCATCATATAGATACCATTTTTTGCAGATTTTACTTGAAAACCATATTTATTAGATTTCTCATTTAATTTTTCCATAAGAATATTTCTTTTTTCTTCATATTCTTGTTTTATTAATTTCTTTTCTTTTTCAAAATCATCATTATTAAATGTATTTTTTATATCTAATTTAATTTCTTTTATAAATTGATCCATAGTATCTCTAAATTCTCTGCCTTGACCTGCAGAAAGAGAAACTGCAATTGGTTCATTAGGATTATCAAAATTGTATATATAACACCAATCAGAAGGAGATTTCTTCTTTTTTGATATTTTATCTAAGTAATGTTTTGTATACATTGTTTTACCAACACCACTTGGACCTTCTAAGTATAAGTTATATCCTTTTATATCTACATTTATACCAAATTCTAATGCTTTTATACCACGGTCTTGACCAATTCCAGTAGAAATAGAATCAATTTCTGCAGTTGTATTAAATTTAAAAACATTTGGGTCACAAGTTATCTTTAAATCTTTATAAGATAATTCATTATTTTTTTTCATTTGTATCCTCCTTAAAATTTATCTTTTTAAATATAAAGTCATAATAATAGCGTCATATTTGTTATTGTAGTATTTTTTTCGTAGTCCAACTTTTTCAAAATGGAATTTTTTATATAAATTGATTGCTGGTAAATTATTCTCATTAACTTCTAATGTTATATTAGAACAATTTTCGTATTTTGCAAGCTTTATTAAATATTCTAACATTTTAGAAGCAATTCCTAATCCTCGCTTATCTTTTTTTGTTACAATATTCATTATATCAGCTGTATTGTCAATTACTAGAATTCCAGCAAAACCAACAATTTCATCAAATTGTTTAGAAACTATGTATCTAGAATTAATATTGTCAATTTCTGATTTTAATATTCTGTAAGTCCAAAAATTATCAAAGTTTTTTTCTAGGTTTTCTTTTATATTATCTAAATCTTGTATAGTCATTTTAGAGATTTTAATAGAGTTCATAATTTTGAGTTTTTTGCTGTTTTTAAAATTTTACTATTTAATGGGGTGTGTGCCAAGAGTCCGGTTTGGAAGGTTTTGTATATTAAAATAAAAAATAAGTTTTCCAAGGCGCTTTAGTTTTGCATAGATTCAAATGGTAGAGACACACTATAAACAGAAGATGTGAATAACGACTCATGCTCAAACTCATTTTTTATTTTAATATACAAAACCTTCCAAACCTACTTGGGAGATATAAAATAACTTTAGTAGTAACATTAAATAGTGATTTTATACTAACAGGTTCCTTTCGTTATATATTTTTATATATTTTTTTAATATTTGTTTATATTTTTTCGTTTTGTAAGCAATATTAAATTTATTAAGTAATATTGGATTTATTTTTCGCCGTCTAATGCACGTTCTGCTTGAGATTTTCTTAAGTATAGATGAGAGAGTGTATTAGTATTTTGTATAAGTCCTTTTTGAAATTTATCGAAAGCGGATAAAGCTATGCTGATGCTTGATTGCATGTTTTGCTCTTCTGTAGCGAATTTAACTTTTTCAAAATTTTGGGATATAGCATTTTTGTGAACTACAGAACCATCACCAACAAATGTTATATAGTTATCTTTATATTTTTTTAACAATGTAATAATATCATTTATATTGCTTGCAGATAAGTCTTCTTTTAATGTATATGTACTGTTTTTCAAATTGTATAGAGCAAAATATACATTATCATTTTTTGCATCAATCATACAAGCGATTAATCCATCTGTTTTTATATTATAAGCTAAACTTTCTAAAGAGTTAATACCTATAATAGGAATATTTGTTACATCAGAAAAAGCTTTCACAGTTGAAATACCAATTCTAAGTCCTGTAAAAGAGCCGTGGACCGAATGCAACAACTAAGTAAATCTACATCTTGCAAATTTATTTTTGACTCTTTAAGAAGGCTATCTACTAGTGGCATTAATTTTTGTGAATGTGTTTTTTCATCATTATTGTGTTTTTCCATAATTAAATTTTTATCTTCTAAAAGGCAAACACTACAAATTTTAGAAGATGTATCTATTGCTAGTATTTTCAATTTAAAGTTAACCTCTTTTCATTTAAGTTAAAATTTTACTAAAATCAAAATTAGAAAAACGTTCTCCATGTGGAATAAGTTTTAGATTCCTATTTTCAAGATTATTTTCATCTTTTGAGAAAACTATATGAAGATAATCTTTTGGAAGAGCATCTTTTATTAGTTCACCCCATTCTATTATGCAAATACCATTATTAAAATATTCTTCTCCACCAATTGCATAAAATTCATCTACATCTGATAATCGATATACATCAAAGTGATAAATGTTTACAGAATCTTTATGATATTCGTTAACAATAGTAAAAGTAGGACTAGATATTTCATCATCTAATCCGAAGTGTTTTAATATACCTTGTGTAAATTTTGTTTTACCGGGAACCAAGTTCGCCAGTTAAAACAATAACATCTCCATTTCTTAAGTATGAGGCAAATTGACTTGCAAACAAAATTGTGTCATCCTCTTTTTGGCTAATAAAATTATACATGATTTCACCTTTTTATTTAGTATTATTTCTTTTGATATTTTATATTAGTTTTAGGCATTTGTAAACAATTTATAACAAAAAAATAAGGTGAATTTTGGAAGTGTAAAATAGTAACATTTTTAAGATAAAGTTTTGACAAAAAGTATTGAAGATAAAGTAGTTTTGTGGTAGTATAGGCATTAAATAAAAATAAGAGTTTATAGAAAGTAAGTAGAATTATATGAGATAATCAAAATATTAGTGTTGAGGAGTTATCTCAAAAATGTGACACAATCAATTATGAAATTTTAAGTACGGTTAAAGTTCGTGTATCTAGAAAATTTATAAAAGAATAGTCGTTTTAACGAGTAATTTAAAAGTGAGGTTATATATGAAAAAGATAATAAATAAAGACAGTTGCTTACTATATTGTGTAATCTATACAATAACAACAATATTAAATAGCATACTTTATTTGTGTCAAGGATTAAGAGATGATCCGAGTGGTAATTGGCACGAATTAGACAGAGCATTAATAATCTTTATTGGTGTTTTAGCATTACAATTATATAGAAAATTAGAATTTAAGAATAAGTTTTTAAACATTATTTGTGCATATATTCCAACAATGTTATTAACATTTTTATATGTGTTTTTAATGGGGTTAAGAGAAGCACTAGCAAAAAGTGCTTATAAAGATATTTTTATCAATTACACATCATTATTTATTTTGGTAGTTGTTATAGATTTAGTAGTAAAAAAGATTAGAAATAGAAAAAGATAAATTACAAGTTATGGAGGAATGATTATGAAAAAGAAAGTGATTATAATAGTTGTAGTAATAGCATTATTGATTTTATTATTTCCAATAAGGATGCAATTAAAAGATGGAGGCTCTGTCAAATATAAGGCAATTTTATATAGTGTTACTAAAGTTCATTCATTGATGCCAGAAGATGAGGCAGAAACAAGTGGGAAAGTTAAACCTTATAATGATGGTTTTGAAATAGAAATATTAGGTTGTAAAATATATAGTAATGTGAAATAGAAATTACAATTCTAAATGCGAATGATTAATTATAAAATCATTTGCTTTTTATTTTACTACAATATGAAAAATATTTCATTTTATATTGACTAAAATAAAAATCTATAATATAATATGAAAAAAAATTCATATAATAAAGGAGAGATTAAAGTGAAAAATTTTATTAAATTAGAAAATGTAACAAAAACATATAAAATAGGCGAAAAGAGTTTTTATGCAGTGAAAGATATGTCTTTTTCTATTCCAAAAGGAGAATTTGTAGTAATACTTGGTCCATCAGGAGCAGGAAAATCTACTTTATTAAATTTATTAGGAGGTATGGATTCAGTAACAAGTGGAGATATAATTATAGATGGAGAAAATATTGGGAAATATAACTCTTGCGAGCTAACAAACTATAGAGCAGCAAATATAGGGTTCATATTTCAATTCTATAATATACTTCCAACATTAACAGTATTAGAAAATGTTGAATTAATAAAAGATGTTGTGAAAAATGGAAAAGACAGTTTAGAAGCAATAAAAGCAGTAGGACTAGAAGAACATGTAAACAAATTCCCAAATCAATTGTCAGGTGGAGAACA
>ENA-ORLW01003304-ORLW01003304.1-human-gut-metagenome-genome-assembly--contig:-NODE-3304-length-12595-cov-3.244768_pt1 | contig 12595 bp, 10 predicted proteins | sample MGYA00243017_ERZ508829 | MGnify/ENA primary metagenome ERZ508829 (study PRJEB26277, sample SAMN04329776) | human gut metagenome | biome: human-associated habitat | host: Homo sapiens | place: USA...
AATCGAAGGCAGCAAGGCGCAGATAGGACTTTCCGACTACGCGCAGCAGGAATTGGGCGACATCGTTTACGTCAATCTTCCCGAAGTGGGCAGCGACGTTCAATGCGGCAAGGCGTTTACCGACATTGAGTCCGTCAAGGCCGTCAGCGAGGTTCTGAGTCCCGTATGCGGCAAGGTCGCGGCGGTGAACGAGGAGCTTACCGACGCGCCCGAGAAAATAAACGAATGCCCCGACGATGCCTGGATTGTCGAGGTTGAAATGACCGGCAAAGAGGACGGGCTTATGACCGCCGAGCAGTACGCCGAATTTATCAAAACGCTTTAATTTGATTGAAAGACAGATTCCGTCCAAAAAGACGGATTTCTGTTTTTAAAGGAGAGAAGAATGAGTAAATATACTCCGCACACCGATGCGGACGTAAGAGCCATGCTTGACGCCGTGGGGGCAGAGAGTCTGGACGCGCTTTACGACGACGTTCCCGAAAAGCTGATGCTCAAAAAGCTCGGTCTGGAAAAGGGAATCAGTCAGGCGTCCGCAGAGCGCAAATATGAAAAGACGGCTTCTAAAAACAAGGTGTTCGACACGATTTTGAGAGGCTGCGGCGCTTACGACCACTTTATCCCCGCCGCCGTCAGGTCGCTTGCTTCGAGGAGCGAGTTCGTTACAGCCTACACCCCTTATCAGCCGGAAATCAGTCAGGGTATCCTGCAAACCATTTTCGAGTATCAGACGCTCATGTGTGAGCTTACCGGCATGGACGTGTCAAACGCTTCGGTTTACGACGTGGGCACGGCTGTGGGCGAGGCTATGATTATGTCGTGCGAAAAGAAGCACAAGGTCATCCTTGCCGGAGCCGTCAACCCGGAAACTGCGGCGGTCGCAAAAACCTACGCTTACGCTTCGGGCTTCGAGCTGGTCGAGATTCCGCACAAAAACGGACTTGTCGACCTCGACGCTCTGGAAAAGGCAGCAGACGGCGACACCGCCTGCGTTGTCGCGCAGTCGCCCAACTATTTCGGACTCATAGAGGACATGAAATCGGTTGGCGACAAGGCCCACGAAAAGGGAGCAAAATTCGTTTACATATTCAATCCCGTGTCCGCCACGGTGCTTGCCACTCCCAAAGAGTGCGGCGCCGACATTGCGGTGGGCGACGGTCAGCCCCTTGGCATGCCTTTGGCTTTCGGCGGACCTTATCTCGGAATTCTTACCTGCGACTCCAAAATGAGCAGGCGCATGCCGGGAAGAGTGGTCGGTCAGACTGTGGACAAAAACGGAAAAATCGCTTATGTTCTTACGCTTCAGGCGCGCGAGCAGCACATCAGACGCGAAAAAGCGCTGAGCAGCATTTGCTCCAATCAGGCGTTGTGCGCGCTGACGGCTGTCGTTTATCTTGCGACTATGGGACGCGAGGGCATGAGGCAGGTGGCGGAGCAGTGCGTTTCCAAAGCGCATTATCTCGCAAGCCGCCTTACGCAAATCAAAGGCGTAAAGCTCAAATACAACGGCGAGTTTTTCCATGAATTCGCAATCGAAACGGACAAATACGACGAAAAGCTGGAAAAGGCGCTTGCCGCAAAGGGTATTCTGGGCGGTTTGCGTCTTGACAAAAATACGTCGGTGTGGTGCGCGACCGAAAAAGCGTCAAAGAGCGCGCTTGACGCGGTTGCGGACGCTTTCGCGGAGGTGAAATGATGTTGATTTTTGAAAAATCCGTAGCGGGCAGGACGGGAGTGCTGTTAGACGAATGCGACGTGCCCGTAGTCACTCTAAACGCGCCTGAGCGCGCGCAGGAGGCAAGACTGCCCGAGGTGTCCGAAATAGACGTAATACGCCACTATACCGCTTTGAGCAAGAAGGCTCACGGCGTGGACGACGGTTTTTATCCTCTCGGCAGCTGCACGATGAAGTACAATCCCCGCGTCAACGACGCCGTTGCGGCTCTGGCCGGCTTTACGCGCGTGCACCCCTTGCAGGGCTTTGAAAACGCCGAGGGCTGCGTGGAGGTTCTGGACTCGCTGTCCGACAAGCTGTGCGAAATCACGGGCATGGACGCCATTACGCTTCAGCCCGCGGCAGGCGCGCACGGCGAGTTTACCGGCATGATGCTGGTAAAAAAGTACCACGAGCACAGAAACGACCTCAAACGCAAAAAAATCCTTGTGCCCGACTCTGCGCACGGCACAAATCCCGCCAGCGCGCACATGTGCGGCTTTGAAATCGTTTCCGTTCCCAGCGACAGCGAGGGCGGAGTGGACATTCAGGCATTGAAATCGCTTGTCGGCGACGACACGGCGGGACTTATGCTTACAAACCCCAACACTCTGGGCTTGTTCGACAAAAATATTCTGGAAATCACCGAAATAGTGCACAAGGCGGGCGGTCTGTGCTATTACGACGGCGCAAACCTCAACGCGGTTATGGGAGTGGTGCGTCCCGGAGACATGGGCTTCGACGTAATTCATCTCAACCTGCACAAGACCTTCAGCACGCCTCACGGCGGCGGCGGTCCGGGCAGCGGTCCCGTCGGCTGCAAAAAGCAGCTGGCTTCCTTCCTCCCCGCACCCGTGTTCGGCAAAAAGCCCGAGGGCTACGACAGCTCTCTGTCGGTCGGCAAGGTAAAGTGCTTTTACGGCAATTTCCTCGTTGCGCTGCGCGCGGCGGTTTACATCGACACTCTGGGCGCGGAGGGCATAAGAGACGCCGCGCAGAAAGCGGTGCTCAACGCCAATTATCTCATGGCGGGACTCAAAAAATATTATCCCGTGGCGTACGACAGAATTTGTATGCACGAGTTTGTGCTTACGCTTGAAACGCTCAAGCACGAAACGGGGGTGTCCGCTATGGACGTGGCAAAAGCCATGCTCGATTTCGGTATTCATCCGCCCACAATGTATTTCCCGCTGATAGTGCACGAGGATCTGATGTTCGAGCCTACCGAAACGGAAACCAAGGAAACTCTGGACGAAGCGATAAGAGCGCTGGGAGAAATCAGGCAAGCTGCGGACAAGGACGCGCAAAGCCTGCACGGAGCTCCGCACAGGACGATTATCGGCAGAGTGGACGAGGTCAGGGCGGCAAGACAGCCGGTTCTCAAGTACGCTTTCGACAACTGAAGCTTTTAAAACAGAACAGACGCGTTTCGCGTCTGTTTTTTTTGCGCAAGTTACGTCTGACTTTAGTAGAGGAAACGGGAAAAACGCTTAACGCAAGCGGCAGGGAGGGAAAAGCCGCAAAAAGCAAAGGAGCAAACGAAAACGAAAAAATTCGGAAGTTTTTCAAGCTTAAAAGCCGCCTGCAGAGGCGGCATTTAAGGAAAAATTTTAAATAAAATTATTTGCAGAGCTCTTTAAGCTCGTCGAGAGTCTCTTTGAAAATGTTGGCGACGGTTTCGAAGGGAGCGGAGGTTTCCAGATCCACGCCTGCAATTCTCAATTCGTTTACGGGGTCGAGGCTGCAGCCCGTGGAGAGAAATTCCTTGTAGCGTTTAACGGCAGGCTCGCCCTCCTTGAGAATTTTGTCGGCAATGCAGATTGCGCTTGTTATGCCGGTGGCGTACTTGTACACATAGAAGCCTCTGTAAAAATGGGGTATGCGGCACCATTCGTATCTTATCTGTCTGTTGTGCTCCACTGCGGGACCGTAATACTTTTTGTTTAGCTCGTAATAAATGTCGGAAAGGCTCTCGTAATTGAAAGGTTTGTCCGTTTCGATAAGCTCGTGCGCCTTTGCCTCGAACTCCGCAAACATGGTCTGACGGAACATGGTGGTGCGGATTGTGTCAAGCAGATAGCTCAACAGATATTTGCGCATATCCTTGTCCGTTTCCTTTTTGAGCAGATGACGGAGCAGCAGGATTTCGTTGCAGGTGCTCGCCACTTCGGCAACGAAAATGGTGTAATTGTTCTGCTCGCGCCCCTGCGCTTCGCAGCTGTAGTAGCTGTGCATGGAGTGCCCCAGCTCGTGCGCGATTGTAAACACGTCGTGGGTTGTCTTTTCGTAATTGAGCAGGACAAACGGATGAACGCCGTACACGCCCATGGAATAAGCGCCGCTGCGTTTTCCCGGCGTTTCGTATACGTCCATCCAGCGCTCGTCGTAAGCTCTTTGAAGCAGTCCCTGATATTCCTCGCCCAGAGGCTTGAGACCTTCTTTGACCAAAGCAAACGCCTCGTCGAACTCAAGCGCGAGATTGGCTGCGGGAATCATGGGGTAGTTCAGGTCGTACATGTTGAGCGTATCCAGTCCCATGACCTTTTTTCTCAAAGCTATGTATTCGTGCAGCATGGGCAGAGTTTTGTTTACGCTTTCGATTAAGTTGTCGTAAACCTTTCTGTCGACCTCCTCGTAAAACAGAGCTTTTTCCAGCGCGCTGTTGAATTTGCGCGCTTTGGCAAAGAAGCAATCCTGCCTTACGCTGCCGCAGTAAAGCCCCGCTATGGTGTTGATTTTGCCTTCGTATGCCTTGTACCACGTTTCAAACGCCTGTTTTCTGACCTCCTGCGAGGGGTTCTGCATAAGCATGCTGTAGCTGCCGTGAGAGAGAGCCACAGGCTCGCCGTCGACCTTGACGGTGCCCCAATCCATTTCGCCGTTGTCCAGTCTGCCGAAGGTTTCGCGGAAATATCCCGTGACCTCGCCTGCGTTTGTGAGCAGCTCTTCCGCTTCGGCGGAGAGCACGTGCGCCTTTCCCGCTTTGATTTTGCGGAGAACGGAATTGTACTTTTTGAATTCGGGCTTTGCCATGATTGCATCCAGCGTTTTTTCGTCCAGCTTGCTCAGCTCGGGCTGAACGAAAGAAAACGCCACTCCGAATTTGTTGTTTATGCTCATGACCTTGTCCTTGAGCGCCTGCACGTCTGTGTTTTTGCTGTCCTCGTCCATTTTCATGTGGGTGTAGCACAGCGCTTTTTCCAGATGCTCGTCAATGTCGCCAACAAGCATCAACAGCTCGTAAATATCCTTTTCGTTGTTGAGTCTGCCCTCATAGGCTTTGATTTTGCCGATAAGCTCGCTTGCCGTCGCGCAGTCCTTTTCGAGCAGCGCCTCGTCCGGATAAATAGCCGAGAGATCCCAAGTATATTTTACCGGAATATCCTGTCTGTTTTCGTAACCCATTGTCTTATAGTCTCCTTGTCTATCGGTTTGAAATCCGAATATTTTTCCGATAAATATATTAACATATCGGCACGGTTTTTCGTATGACAAAACAATGAAATAGATTTTCACCTGATGACTTTATTCGGCATGAAAAAGTGCAAACGGAGTAAACTTCAAGAATAACCGAAAACTTTTGTGAACGCCCGGAAAAAGGAAAATGTGCTTAAGTTTTCAACTCGTTTAAGGAAAAAACAGGAATCGCCCAAACGCAAATTTTTTGTTGACCTTGCGGAGGTTTTCGTTTATAATGGGTGCACCGTAACAGTCGAGAGACTTAAAAGGGAGGAAAACCAATGAAATCAAAAACAAAGCTTCTGCTGGTTGTTTTGCTTCTGGCGCTTGCGTTTACGTTTGTGCTTGCGGCGTGCGACGGCAAGGATGCGACGCCTGTTTCTATCGAAGTGACGAAGGCGCCGGACAGATCCGTTTATCTTGTGGACGACTATCTTGACGTATCGGGCGGTATTCTCACCGTTACATACAGCAACGGCAAAACCAAAGAAGTGCCCATGACGCAGGATATGGTTATGTCTGACAAAATGACGGTTGGCGAAAAGAAGATTACCGTCACTTATACCGAAGGGGAAATCAAGCTGACCTCTACCTGGGACGTAAAGGTTTACACCAAATTCGTAACGGAGCTCGTGCTTGTGAGCAAGCCCCAAAAGGTTTCTTACGTTGCAGGACAGACCTTTGACCCTACCGGTATTTCCGTTAAGGCGGTTTACAGAGACGGTTCGGAAGAGGACGTCACAGCCGGCGTCGCTTACAACAAAACGGTGCTTTCGGCGGAGGATGAATTTATAGTGGTTTCCTACGGCGAAAGAAATGTCAAGGTGGATATTTCCGTTGCGGAAAAAACACTTTACGCCTTGACGGTTAAGCAGGCTCCCGAAAGGACGGCTTATGTCGTCGGCGAAAAATTCGACGCGACGGGACTCGTGCTCACCGCGCAGTACAATGACGGCACCAGCTTTGACGCAACCGGACAGTTCACGTTCTCCGACGTGCCTTTGACGTCCGAGACTACCTTTGTGGAGGTTACCTACAAAAATTATACCGACGTCGTATGCAATGTTCCCGTAAGCGTGTACGAAAAGGAAGGGCTTGTGCTGACGGTCAAGACTTCTCCCGCCAAAACCGTTTATGTCGAAGGGCAGACCTTTGACCCTACGGGGCTTGTGCTTTACGCAAGCTACGGCGGAAAGGTGGGCTTTGACGTGACGGAAGGTATTTCCTTTGACAAAACCGCGTTGAGCATTGACGACACCGCAGTAGTCGCAACATGGGAAGGAGCAAGCGTTGACATACCGGTAACGGTTGTTGCAAAAGCGATCAATCGCCTGACTGTGAAGACACAGCCTTCCAAAACCGTTTACATCGAGGGTGAAGTTTTCGACCCCGCAGGTCTTGTCATAGGCGTGCAATGGAACGACGAAAGCGAAACCGAGATAGATTGGCAGGAGTCCGGACTCGTTTTCAACAAAACGGAGGCTTTGAAGCTCAACGACTCTATCGTTGTGGCTTCTTACAGCGGGAAAACGGTAAATATTTCCATCAGAGTCGTTGCGGCGACGTTGAACAACGACATAGACGACGAAGCGGTGGCTGCTGTTGAAAGCGCCAAGGACATTTACAACAAATACAGCGGCGGAGACCAGAAAACCTACAAGACTTTTGCCGAAGTGAAAGCCGATTATGCAAACTTCGAGTTTTACGTCAAACTTGCCGATGTGTCCTTAGCTCCTCAGACGCTCACTATAGGCGGAACGCAATACGACATGGACGCGACTGTGATTTTGTCCATTGGCAACAACGTGTTTGTAAGGGACTCCGTGTGGTTTTGGGACGACGAGAGCAATGAGCTTTACGTTTCCGCGATAGTCGTGCTTTTCGAAGCCGGCGAGGGCAAAGTGAAAATGAACGACGTCGAAATGCAGATAGCAGTCGATGCGCTGAGAGGTTCTCTTTCCGTTTCGAATGTGACGATAAACGGTTCCAGCACGGTTTCTCAAAACGAGGGCAAGTATGATGTGACGCTCAAAAACGGCAGCGACATGCTTAAAATCGCTTACGACGGAGCGGAGACGAGCGACCTGATTATCACCAGAAAAATTATCGTCAAGGGAGACCAGACAACCGTTTCGTACGGCTTTACCTCTCCCGAAAGCGATCTGGCTCTGGGATATTATCCTCAATGGGGAGCGACCGCCGAGGACAACGAAAGCGGCGATTATACTCTGACTTACAGCGTGTACGTTTTCGGAAAGGGACTTGTCGAACTGAAATTCAACATCGACATAGACATTCCTCAGGCTAAATTAAATTAGATGTTTGACGGGCCGGCTTGAAGCCGGTCCGTTGTCGTTTGAACGCTGTTTGAGTCGGCTGCGCGTCGGAGTGAAGCGTATAAAACATTGTGTCCGACGTTCTTTTGATTTGTTGACTTTAGAGCGGCAATATGATAAAATAAATATATATTCGGCGTTGCGTATGACTGACGGAAATTCGGCAGGTTACTGCGGGGGAGTACGCAAACGGTTCATGCCGTCCGTCTGGGCAATTTCTGCGGCTTTGTCATGCGAAATTGCCTTTTTTGATTTTTTTTCGGAGGTACAAGGAGTTTATGGCGGTTGTCACTATCATTATGGGAAGCAAAAGCGATTACGAGGTCGTTTTTCCCGCTTACGAGATTTTGAAAAAGCTGGGCGTTGAAGCGGAAATGAAGGTCATGAGCGCGCACAGAACCCCCGACGAGGTGTCGGAGTTTGCCAAAAACGCAGCCGAAAACGGCGTAAAGGTGATTATTGCCGCTGCGGGAAAGGCTGCTCATCTTGCGGGCTTTGTTGCCGCGCACACGATTCTCCCCGTCATCGGGCTTCCCGTCAAGAGCTCTACCATGGACGGTCTGGACAGTCTTCTGTCCGTCGTACAGATGCCAAACGGCGTGCCCGTTGCCACCGTTGCGATAAACGGCGCGCAGAACGCCGGCTTGCTTGCGGCGCAGATGCTTGCGCTCTCCGACGGCGCGCTTGCGGCAAGGCTTGCCGAGCACAAGGAAAAAATGCGAAAAGACGTGCTGGAGATCGTGCTGCCTCAGTGACGAGCGCGGTTTCGTAAAGTTAAATCAATCGAGTTAAAGGAGTCAGAAAAATGGAAAAAAGAGAATTGATGTACGAGGGCAAAGCCAAAAAGGTGTTTAAAACGGACGACCCCGACGTTGTTCTAGTCAGCTACAAGGACGACGCCACCGCGTTCAACGGACAGAAAAAGGGACAAATCGCCGGCAAGGGCGTGGTAAACAACAGGTGCTCCAACTTTATGTTCGGACAGCTGGAAAAGCAGGGTATCGAAACGCACCTGATAAAGGAAATTTCCGACACGGATACTCTCGTCAAAAAGGTGGAGATAGTGCCGTTGGAGGTTATCGTAAGAAATATCGCGGCGGGAAGCCTGAGCAAAAGACTCGGGCTTGACGAGGGCACGCCTTTGAAATCTCCGGTGCTCGAGTTCTGCTACAAGGACGACGCGCTGGGCGACCCCATGGTCAACGATTATCACATTTTTGCGCTCGGTCTCGCTACGAAAGAGGAGCTTGACGAAATCAAGGACAAGGCGTTCAAAATCAACGATTTCATGCGCGCTTATTTCAAGGTTATAAACATCGACCTCGTGGACTTCAAAATCGAGTTCGGTCGTTTTCACGGCAAAATTCTGCTTGCCGACGAAATTTCTCCCGACACCTGTCGTTTCTGGGACACCGTCACGCATGAAAAGCTGGACAAGGACCGTTTCAGACGCGACCTCGGAGGCGTGGAGGAAGCATACCGCGAGGTGTTGGCAAGACTTATGGGAGAAAAGGCGTAATGACGGACAAATCGCTGTCTGAAAGAAAAATAAAGGAAGCCTGCGGGATTTTCGGCATAATTTCCCGCGAAACCTCCGAGCTTGCGCGCAAGACCTATTTCGGGCTTTTCGCGCTTCAGCACAGGGGGCAGGAAAGCGCGGGTATTGCGGTTTCATACGAAAAGGACAAGGCTGTTTATTATAAAAACATGGGACTGGTCAACGACGTTTTCGGAGAGGCGGAGTTGAAGCTTCTGCCTCCGACAACCGTCGCTATCGGTCACGTCAGATATTCAACCACAGGCTCGAGCAACGTAGTCAACGCTCAGCCGGTGGTTTTTTACGGAAAAAAGGGCAGAATGGCGGTTGCGCACAACGGCAACGTGGTCAATGCCAATCAAATCAAGGCGCAGATGCTGGACAAGGGGCACATTTTTCAAAGCTCTATCGACAGCGAGGTCATTGCCGCGAGGATAAATTTCCACATCAAGGACGACCTTGTGGGTGGGATAGTCGCCGCGTGCGAGGAGTTTTTAGGCGCGTTTTCGCTGCTCATCATGGCGGAGGGCAAGCTGGTCGCCGTGCGGGACAGACACGGACTCAAGCCGCTGATAGTGGGGAAAACCCCCGAGGGCGAAATGGTCGTTGCAAGCGAATCCTGCGCGCTGGACGCCGTTGGAGCGGAAATTATCCGCGACGTCAAGCCGGGAGAGGTGCTTATCATAGACGAAAATCTCGGAATGGAAAGCAGGTTTCTTAAAAACATAGACCCCAGATTCTGCATTTTCGAGTACGTTTACATCAGCAGAAGCGACTCCGTCATAGACGGAGTGTCGGTTTACGACTCCCGCTACAAATGCGGCAGAATGCTTGCGGAGCTGTACAAAATCGACGCCGATTTGGTCGCGGGCGTGCCGGACAGCGCGCTTGTGTGCGCGAAGGGCTATTCCGACGTGAGCGGTATTCCCATGGTGGACGCAATAAGCAAAAACCGTTATGTCGGCAGAACCTTTATCCAGCCTACGCAGAGCATAAGGGAAAGCTCGGTGAGCTTGAAGCTCAACGCTTTCCGCAGCAACATCGAGGGCAAGAGAATTATTCTTATAGACGACTCGATAGTTCGCGGCACAACCAGCAAAAAGATTATCAGCCTGCTGCGCAAGAACGGCGCAAAGGAAATTCACATGCTTGTAGGTTCTCCGATAGTCTGTCATCCGTGCTATTTCGGCGTGGACATGCAGACAAAGGAGGAGCTTGTCGGCGGCAAAATAACTAAGGACGACATCTGCAAGAAGATAGGGGCGGACAGTCTCAATTATATTCCGTTAGAGTGTCTCAAAATCGCCTGCGGCGGCGGAGGCTTCTGTTCGGCATGCTTCGACGGAGTTTATCCCGACAGCGTGACGGACGACGAAACGGGAAAATTCATTTTCGAATAAGCGTAAGCAAGGGACAATTTTCAACAGGAGAAATTTATGGCTATTGATTACAAAAGCGCGGGCGTAGACGTGGAAAGAGGCTACGAAGCGGTCAGACTTATGAAAAAATACGTCAAGGAAACCTACAACGACGGCGTGCTGGGCGATTTGGGCTCTTTCGGCGGCTTTTACGCGCTGGACGACAAGCCGGACGGCGACGTTCTGGTTGCAGGCACCGACGGCGTGGGCACAAAGCTGAAATACGCTTTCGTTCTGGACAAGCATGACACCGTGGGCATCGACTGCGTGGCGATGTGCGTAAACGATATAGTGTGTCAGGGCGCAAAGCCGCTTATTTTTCTCGATTACATAGCGCTGTCGAGGCTTGTGCCCGAAAAGGTCGCCATGATTGTAAAGGGCGTTGCCGAAGGCTGCAAGCAGGCGGGCTGCGCGCTTATCGGCGGAGAAACGGCGGAAATGCCGGGCTTTTATGCCGAAGACGACTACGACATGGCGGGCTTTTCTGTAGGCATTGCCAAAAAAGACAGGATAATCAACGGCAGCGGCATAAAGAAAGGCGACAGGCTTATCGGGTTAAAGTCCAGCGGCGTGCACAGCAACGGCTATTCGTTGGTGAGAAAGCTTTTTCCTCCCGTAAAAGAGGAGCTGGAAAGGTTCGACGAGGAGATTGGAGAAGCTCCCGCACAGGCGTTGCTCAGGCCTACGAGGATTTATGTCAAAACCATACTTTCTCTCATTGAAAAATGCTCCGTCAAGGGCATAGCGCACATCACAGGCGGAGGATTTATCGAAAACATACCGAGAATTCTGCCCGACGGGCTTGCCGCGGAGATTGACAGAAATTCTTATGAGCTGCCCAACCTGTTCAAGGCGCTCAAAAGGCGCGCGGGCATTTCCGACGAAAAAATGTACAATACGTTCAACATGGGCATAGGCATGGTGCTGTGCGTCGACAAGGCGGAGGAGTCTGAAGCGCTTGACGTTTTGCGCGAGCTGGGAGAAGAACCCGTGCGGCTTGGCAGAGTGGTCAGGGGCAAGGGCGTTATTCTATGAAAAACATAGCCGTATTCGCGTCGGGAGGCGGCAGCGATTTCCAGAGCGTTGTGGACGGAGTGGAAAGCGGTCTTATCGACGGCAGAGTGGTGCTGCTCGTGGCGTCCAGAGAGGGCATAGGCGCTCTGGAGCGCGCAAAAAAGCACGGCATAGACTGCGCCGTGTTCGACAAAAAGAAATTTGCGTCTGTGGACGAAATGTTTTCCGCAATAGGCGACGAGCTGGAAAGGCGAAAAACCGACCTTGTCGTGCTTGCGGGCTACCTCAGCATTCTGACGCCCTCGTTTGTCGGAAGGTTCGAGAAAAAAATCATCAACATACATCCGTCGCTTATCCCCAAATACTGCGGCGACGGCTTTTACGGCATGAGGGTGCACAGAGCGGTCGTGGCAAACGGCGAAAAAGAAAGCGGCTGCACGGTGCATTACGTAGACGAGGGCACCGACACGGGGGAGATAATAGCGCAGGCGCGCGTTGCAGTTGAAAAAGGCGACACTCCGGAGGACGTTGCCGCGAAGGTGCTGGAAAAGGAGCACGAGCTGCTGCCCCGAGTGGTCGCCATGCTGTGCAAATCACAATAAGGAATTTCATCGAGAGGAAAAAATATGAAAAAAAGAGCGTTGATAAGCGTAAGCGACAAAACCGGCGTCGTGGAGGCTGCAAAAAGGCTGGCTGCTTCGGGATATGAAATCATAAGCACGGGCGGCACGCAGAAATGTCTGGAGGACGCAGGCGTAAAAACCCTGAATATAAGCGACGTTACGGGCTTTCCCGAATGTCTTGACGGCCGCGTGAAAACGCTTCATCCCGCAGTGCACGCGGGGCTGCTGGCAAAGAGGGACAATCCCGACCACATGCGCCGCTTGAAAGAGCTAAAGCTGGAAACAATCGACGTGGTTGTAGTAAACCTTTATCCCTTCAGGCAGACGGTCATGTCGGGAAAGGAGTTCGAGGAGGTTGTGGAAAATATAGATATTGGCGGACCGACCATGCTCAGAAGCGCCGCCAAAAACAGCCGAGACGTAATAGTTCTTGTCGACCCCGCCGACTACGAAAAAACTCTTTCCGAGCTGGAGTCGGGAAAGTGATTTAACAC
>ENA-ORLW01003305-ORLW01003305.1-human-gut-metagenome-genome-assembly--contig:-NODE-3305-length-12595-cov-2.297971_pt1 | contig 12595 bp, 14 predicted proteins | sample MGYA00243017_ERZ508829 | MGnify/ENA primary metagenome ERZ508829 (study PRJEB26277, sample SAMN04329776) | human gut metagenome | biome: human-associated habitat | host: Homo sapiens | place: USA...
CACGCGGTACCACGAGCCGTACAGCTGCCGCAGCAGACGGCGTCCCGGCTTGTTATTCTGAGGCATAGCGCCCCTCCCCCTTCATGCAATCTCATTTCCGATAAGAATTGCCCCGCAGAGATAACCTGTGGGGCAATTTGTGAGTAAACTATGCTTATTTGCTCGTAGATGAGGTTTCCTTGAGCACAACATCGTGTGCGCCGCCCTCGACGATCGAGGTTGCGGATACCAGCGTGATCTTTGCCTTCTTCTGGAACTCCGGAATGGACAGAGAGCCGCAGTTGCACATGGTGGAACGTACCTTGCTCAGGGTCAGGCCGAGGTTGTCCTTCAGCGAGCCTGCGTACGGAACGTAGGAGTCAACGCCTTCCTCGAAGGACAGCTTCTTGTCGCCGCCCATGTCGTAGCGCTGCCAGTTGCGGGCACGAGCAGAGCCCTCGCCCCAGTATTCCTTCATGTAGCTGCCGTTGATGTTGACCTTGTTCGTCGGGGACTCGTCAAAACGAGAGAAGTAGCGGCCGAGCATGAGGAAGTCAGCGCCCATAGCCAGCGCCAGCGTGCAGTGGTAGTCGTGAACGATACCGCCGTCCGAGCAGATCGGAATGTAGATGCCGGTCTCCTCGAAATACTCGTCACGAGCGGCTGCAACCTCGATCAGAGCGGTAGCCTGACCGCGGCCGATGCCCTTCTGCTCACGGGTGATGCAGATGGAGCCGCCGCCGATGCCGACCTTGATGAAGTCCGCGCCGGCCTCAGCGAGGAAACGGAAGCCCTCACGGTCAACAACGTTGCCCGCGCCGACCTTTACACTGTCGCCATACTTTGCGCGTACCCAGGACAGGGTGCGGCTCTGCCACTCGGAGAAGCCCTCGGAGGAGTCAATGCAGAGAACGTCTGCGCCCGCCTCAACCAGTGCCGGAACACGCTCTGCGTAGTCGCGGGTGTTGATGCCTGCGCCGACTACATAACGCTTGTGCTCATCGAGCAGCTCAAGAGAGTTTGCCTTGTGGCTGTCGTAGTCCTTACGGAATACCATATAAACAAGGTGCTGCTTGTCGTCCACCAGCGGCAGAGAGTTCAGCTTGTTGTCCCAGATGATGTCGTTTGCGATCCTGAGGCTGGTATCTGCCGGAGCGGTGATCAGCTTGTCAAACGGAGTCATGAACTCCTCAACCTTAACGCTGCGCTCCATGCGGGAAACGCGGTAGTCGCGGCTGGTGACAATGCCGAGCAGCTTGCCGTTAGCGGTGCCGTCATCGGTAACAGCCATGGTGGAGTGACCGGTGCGCTCCTTCAGCTTGAGAACCTCCTCAAGGGTGGTGTCCGGCTTTACGTTGGAGTCGGATACGATGAAGCCTGCCTTGTAGTTCTTTACGCGGGAAACCATGGCAGCCTCGCTCTCGATCGACTGCGAACCGAAGATAAAGGAGATACCGCCCTCCTGCGCCAGTGCGATTGCCATACGATCATCCGATACCGCCTGCATGATTGCGGAAACCATCGGAATGTTGGCATACAGCGCGGATTTCTCGCCCTTTTTGTACTTAACGATTGGTGTGCGCAGGCTTACGTTCGCCGGCATGCACTCCGCAGAGGAATACCCCGGTACCAGCAGATATTCGTTAAAGGTATGCGAAGGTTCACTGAAATAATACGCCATTTCGTCGTTCTCCTTTTCTCCAAATAGGTCGTTTTTGATAGTTAAGTTTATTATATCCTTTTTGCCCTGTAAAGTAAAGCGGGCATATGACGGTTTTTCACGATTTTTGCCGCATGCATGTTATGCAATCCGTGCAATAAACTGTCGGCGAAACTACAGTTTCGCCGACAAGAGGAACGGACCGTGGGCCGTTCCAAAGTCGTACGAAAGTTCCTCCCGGTGGTCGAAACTTTCTCCCTCCAGAAGTCAAAAATCCGAGGTGCATGTCCCCGGATTTTTTGCATTTGCAAAGCAAATGCTATTTGATGCGCGCTAACGCGCGAAATATTTGAGAATATTGATGATATGACTTTTCGATAGCTTTTTTGCTGTCAAATCTGCTGCTCGGCGGCGAACTGCGCCGCGCCTGCGGCAGCTTCCTCGCGGCCGTCGGACAGCGTGAGCGGACAGCCGAAGGCAGACTCAAAGCGCTGCTGCAGATACCGGTTCTGCCGCAGACCGTTGCCCGAGCCGATCAGCCTTTTCGGCGTGCCGCCGGCCTGCCGATACGCGGTGTACATTCGATGCAGCTCGTCGGCCATGCCGTCCATCACACCGTAAATCAGGTGTAAAGGCGTGAAATTGTGCGTTGTAAGGCCGGAAATACTGCCGGTCAGGCTGCTGTCTGCGCGCGTGCCTTCAAACAGGGTGCAGACGGCAGGCACATCATCCGGACGCGGATTTTCATCCAGCAGACGCGCCATTGCGTCGTAGCAGCTGTGCACCTCCGTGCCGAGCATGGACGCGGTGGAGCGGAAAAACTGCTCGAGCAGCGCGTAAGCGCGTCCGCCGCACAGCGAAGCACCGGCCAGAAGATAGCCGCCGCCCGGCATGGGACGGGTCTCTAAGCCGTCTGCCTGCAGATAGTGCGGCGTGAACACGGAAAACTGACTGCCGGTGCCGACATTCACAAGCATTTCGGCGGTTTTGTCGCGTACCGAGCGCAGAAAGCTGGCTTGATTGTCACCGATGGCGGCACAGACAGCCGCATTCCGGAAGTGCCCGATTACCGGCTCGGCGGCAAGCTGCGGGACAAAGTTCGGGTCGATACCGGCTTTTTGCAGAGCGTTTTGGTCGAAAGCACAGCGTTCCGCGTCGAAGAAGCCGATGCTTGCGGCATTGCTGTCATCCATGCGCGGCGCAGCCAATCCGCACAGCCGCATGGCAAGGTAGTCACCGATGGTGCAGCAGGTGACGGCGGCGGGCGGCACAAGTCCGGCGGCAAGGTTGTACGCGTGCGTTGCCAGACCGAAACCGACTGCGGCAAGGCATCCGGTCTCGCGCGTGAGATACTGCACCCAGCTTTCGGTTTTGCTGTGCGGCAGGCTGCCGCGTGCGTCCTGCCAGGTGTACAGCGGACTGACGGCATTGCCGTCCGCGTCCACATACAGAATGCCGTGCATTTGCCCGGTCACGCCGATGGAATGAATATCCGGATAGCGTTCAAACAGCGTTTCGATAACAGAAAGTGCGGTTTGCGTGATCTTTTCCACGTCCTGCTCGCGTGCGCACGTCAGCGCAGACGGAATAAAGGCACCATTTGCCCGCGTTTCGCTGGCGAGAAACTGTCCGTCCTCGAGCACAGCCGCGCTGATCGTTGTGGTGCCGATGTCAATGCCTAATGTTTTCATGCTGGGTCCCTCGGTTCGCCTGATGGTTCTGTCAGCAGTATAGCACAGCGGAGCGTGTATGAAAAGAAATTGCGCACAAATTTGTCCACAAGTTTGTGGATAATTTACCGACTTGAAAAACGAGTTGCACATGCTATAATAAAGTCGCAAAACAGAGAAAAGGGGAGCGAACAACATGGACCGAAATTTTCTCAAGCAGAGCATTCGGCGTGAGCTGGACTATTACAAGGACGGCCTGTTCAACGAGGATGAGGATGAATACTGGGAGCGTGCATGGGCGGCGCCGGACGATGACGACAGCATGGCGGAAAACGGCTTTCTCAATGTAGCGATGGCGCATCTGCAGGGCGATGAATGCGACGAAATCGTGCTGCTCGGCACGGAATACGGCTATCATGAGCCGGATTACGACAGCTATATCGACATCGGACACGCCTTTGTCAACGATATGGGTACCGGTTTTCTGCAGACCGAGGGCACCGAGGATGACTGGGAACAGCTGGTTGACGATATTGCGGAAATTCTGGATGGAAAGACGGAGTAGCTTTCCACTGAGTTATCCACATTACTGTGGATAAAATAAAAACGCTCGAGTAATCTGATATGCTCCCCCTGTAGAAGACTTTTCTAATTCTTTGTCTTCTACAGGGGGAGCATATCAATCTCGAGCGTTTTTATCGTCACGGCGGAGAAAAGGCGCAGCTGGAGGCCGCGCCTTACACCTTAATTATTATTGCAGAGGTGTTTGCAGGGGTGCTGTTTTACAGCACCTGCGGCATCAAAATCGCGCAGATCATAATCGGAATATTAAACGCGATAAACGTTGGGATACAGGTATCGCGGATATGGTCGTGCTGACCGTCAGCGTTGAGACCGGAGGTTGGGCCGAGCGTAGTGTCGGACGCGGGCGAGCCTGCATCACCGAGGGCAGCGGCGGCTGAGATGAGCAGAATAGTAGCCGGAGTGGAGAACCCAAGCGAGCTGCACATCGGCACGAACAGCACAGCCAGCACAGGCACAGTGCCGAACGAGGTGCCGATACCCATCGTCACCAACAGACCGATGAGCGTAATGACAACCGCAGCGACAGCCTTGCTGCCGCCTACGGCGGAAATACCGGCGTTTACGAGCGCGTCAATGCCGCCGGTGGCCTTGATGACCGAGGCGTAGCCGCCTGCCACCAGCATAATAATGGCAATCTGACCCATCAGACGGATACCGCCCTCGATCTGCTCGTCAATGTCACTCCATTTGATAGCGCGGAACACGATGATGATGATCAGGCCGCACAGCGCGGAAAGCGCCAGATCCTGACTGATAACCTGCACGACTGCGACAACAATCGCGGCGGCAAGCATGACATAATGGCGGTACTCGAGCTTTTCCGAAATTACCTCGGCAGCGGAGGTGTCTGCTTCAATGTCGTGGTAGTCCCGCGGCTTGCGGTACAGGACAAATACGGCGATGAACAGACCGATCAGCATGGCAACGCCAATACTCCAGTTGGCGGCGGTAACGTCCTTGACCGTTACAGAAAGACCGTTTTCACTCAGATTATCCGCGATAACGCGCTGGAAAATCAATCCGAAACCAAACGGAATGGTGATATACGGCGCTTTATGGCCGAACGCCAGCGCACACGCAACGGCACGCCGGTCAAGCCGCATACGGTTCATCATGCCGAGCAGCGGCGGCACGAGAATCGGGATATACGCGATATGCACCGGAATGAGGTTCTGCGACAGGCAGGCAACGAGCGTCAGCACACCGATGAGCGCCAGCTTGTGTCCGCCGAGCAGGCGTGACAGCTTTTTCGACAGAATATCGGCCAGACCGGTCGTGGCGATGCAGGTGGCAAACGTGCCGAGCAGGATGTACGCCAGCGCAGTCGTAGCGTTGCTGGCAAAGCCGCCGGTCAGCAGCTGCATAACGGTCTGCGTGCCCTCGGGCGCGTTCAGCAGCGGGATACCGCCGGCTACGCCGCCGATGATGCACGCGATGAGCATGGACAGCAGCACATTCAAACCGGTCAGGCACAGAACACAGAGCACCAGTACGGATATCGTGACCGGGTTTGTGAGCAGGCTGAAAAGAATAGACATGGATGGTTCTCCTTAGAAACAAAAACCGCATGCAGCGGGACTTGCACACGGTAAAGTATTGAAGTTTTTCTTATTGTAGCAGAAAAAAGCCAAATCGTCAAGAAATGTTTCTTATCGAAAGAAGTTATTGGAAAAGCAAACGGCACCTGCGGGGAACAGGTGCCGAAAGATACTATATAAATAGGTAAAACGGAAATTACTGGCGGCGCTTAAAATCAAGATAGCCCTGCAGGATAAGCGTTGCTGCAACGGCATCGACGCTCTGGCGGTGCTTTTTTTCCTTTTTGCCGCTGCGGTGCAGGATTTCGTGTGCGGCGACCGTCGTGCGGCGCTCATCCCACAGCACAACGTGCAGTCCGGTGCGCTCCTCCAGCTCCTTCGCCAGAGTCTCGCACTTTTCGGCGCGAGGGCCAACCGTGCCGTCCATATTCTTCGGGTGGCCGAGGACGATCTCCTCGATCTTGTTTTCCTGAATGAAGGCCACCAGCTTGTCCACCAGCTTGGCGTAATTCCACTCATGGATGACGCTCGGCGAACCGGCAAGAAAGCCGGAAGGATCGGAGATCGAAAGGCCGGTGCGGGCGTCTCCGTAATCAATGCCCAAAATACGCATAGTCATACTCCTGTTTCTTGGGCAGTTTTTCAAATCGGTGTTTTCTGCCCGTGTGATTACCCTGAGTATACCATAAAAAACGAAAATAATCAGCACTTTTTCAGAAAAAATGCTTGACCGTAAATCTCTCACATGCTATACTAAAAACACCTATGCAGGTTCTTTTTTTGCGCCTATTTTTCGTGTGTCTGAAAAGTTGACGTCGGAACGCTGACAGAGGGAGGCAATTAGCTTCAAGCCGTGTCACAGGGATACGGAAACGAAGCGAGATATTAAAAGGAGGTGCCGTTATCTATGCGCGTAAAGATCACGCTGGCCTGCACCGAGTGCAAGCAGAGAAACTATGACACAATGAAGAACAAGAAGAATGATCCGGATCGTCTGGAAATGAACAAGTACTGCCGTTTCTGCCGGAAGCACACGCTTCACCGCGAAACGAAGTAAGGGAAAGGAAGTAGCTTAATGGCTGAAGAAACCAAAGCGAAAAAGCCCGGTCTCTTTGCTCGTATCGGCAAGTGGTTCCGCGAATTGAAGAGCGAATGCCGTAAGATCGTCTGGCCCACCCGTGAGCAGACGACGAACAACACGCTGGTCGTTATCGCCTGCGTAGTCATCATCGGCATTTTCATCTGGGTGCTTGACATCGTATTCGGTCTTGGTGTCCAGACGCTGCTTAAACATTTCGCCGCCTAACTTAAAAGGAGGCAACAATGTCAGACGCTGCAAAATGGTACGTTGTTCATACGTACTCCGGCTACGAAAACAAGGTAGCCTCTTCGATCGAAAAAGCGGTCGAAAACCGCAAGCTGCATGACCTGATCCAAGCCGTCAACATCCCGACCGAGAAGGTCGTTGAGGTAAAGGACGGCAAAAGCCGCGAGGTAGAGCGCAAGCTGTACCCGGGCTACGTGCTCGTTAAGATGATCATGACCGATGAAACCTGGTATCTGGTCCGCAATACGCGCGGCTGCACCGGTTTTCTGGGTCAGGACAAGTCCGGCGGCTCCAAGCCGATTCCGCTGACTGAGGAAGAGATCATCGCAATGGGCGTGGAAAAGCGCGAGATCGAGGTAAACTACGCCGCAGGCGACAGTGTTCGCGTTATCGACGGCGCGCTGGCAGGCTTTATCGGCGTTGTATCGTCGGTTGAGCCGGATAAGAACAAGGTAAACGTAACCGTTTCCATGTTCGGCCGCGAAACCCCTGTCGAGCTTGAGCTCGATCAGGTTGAAACTCTCGACGAGTGACAATGAGCGGAAGATAGATTTCCGCATTTACGGCAAGTGGGAGAGTTCCGTGCCAATTAGGAACTCGCCAGCCACCACATTTTTTGAAGGAGGAACCTTTCAACATGGCACAGAAAGTAGTAGGTTATATCAAGCTCCAGATTCCCGCAGGCAAGGCAACCCCGGCTCCCCCGGTAGGTCCGGCTCTCGGCCAGCACGGTGTAAACATCATGGCTTTCACCAAGGAATTCAACGAGCGCACCAAGAACGATGCCGGCATGATCATTCCGGTTATCATTACGGTTTATGCTGACCGTTCGTTCAGCTTCGTTACCAAGACGCCTCCGGCGCCGGTTCTGATCAAGAAGGCTTGCGGCATCGAGTCCGGTTCTGCTGTACCGAACAAGACCAAGGTTGCAAAGCTGTCCAAGGCTGACTGCCAGAAGATCGCAGAGACCAAGATGCCCGACCTGAACGCCGCTTCTCTCGAGGCTGCTATGAGCATGATCGCGGGCACCGCCCGTTCGATGGGTATCACCGTCGAGGAGTAATCTCCGGTTTTTATTTGTTGTACGAAGCTGCGGCTATCTGCCGCATACAGTGGGAGGGTTATTCAAGTTCCCGCTTAACCACTTAAGGAGGATTTATTGTGCATAAAGGTAAAAAGTATGTAGACAGCGCAAAGACGATCGACCGCACCAAGCAGTACGATCCGGCTGAAGCGCTTTCCACCGTTGTTTCCACCGCGAAGGCTAAGTTCGATGAGACCATCGAGCTGCACGTAAAGCTGGGCGTTGACTCCCGTCACGCTGACCAGCAGGTTCGCGGCGCTATCGTTCTGCCCCACGGCACCGGCAAGCAGGTTCGCGTTGCTGTATTCGCTAAGGGCGCAAAGGCTGACGAGGCTCTGGCTGCAGGCGCAGACATCGTTGGTGCAGAGGACCTGATGGAGCGCATCCAGAAGGAGAACTTCTTTGAGTTCGACGTAGTTCTCGCCACCCCGGACATGATGGGCGTTGTAGGCCGTCTGGGCCGCGTGCTTGGTCCTAAGGGCCTGATGCCGAACCCGAAGGCTGGTACCGTATCTATGGACGTTACCAAGGCTGTTCAGGAGTCCAAGGCTGGTAAGATCGAGTACCGTCTCGACAAGACCAACATCATCCACTGCCCGATCGGCAAGGCTTCCTTCGGCGCTGAGAAGCTGCAGGACAACTTCGACGCTCTGATGGGTGCTATCATCAAGGCTAAGCCGGCTGCTGCAAAGGGTCAGTACGTTCGTTCCTGCGTTATTGCTTCTACCATGGGCCCCGGCATCAAGGTAAGCACCGCAAAGATGATCGGCTAATTCAATAGCATTATACTCGGCGGTTTTCCGCTGAGAGTCAGAAAGACAGACCGATGATTTCGATTGTTGGTCTGTCTTTTTGTAAAATAGCGTGGATTTTCACTGCACCAGACAGCGTGTGCCGAAAAATACGAAAACTCTCTCGATTTCAGAAAAATAGTAGGAAAGGCAGGTTAATTATGCCCGGTTTAGTCTTAGAAGGCGGAACCTTCCGCCCGGTATTCTCCTGCGGCGTGATGGACGCGCTGCTCGATAATGACATCATGTTCGATTACGTCATCGGCGTTTCCGCCGGCATCACCTATGCGGCGTCGTATCTCTCACGGCAGCGCGAGCGCAACATTAACATACTGCGGCAGTATCGTGGCGACAAGCGCTATTTCGGCGCGCGCAACCTGCTGCACGACCACTCCATTTTCGGTACGGATTTCGTGTTCGATACTATCCCGAACCAGCTTGTGCCGTTTGACTGGGACGAATTTCACAAATATCAGGGTAAATATTTGGTGGGTGTTACCAATGCAAAGACCGGTAAGGCCGAATACTTCGACGGCATGCGCATGGATCGTCCGTGCACGATGCTGCGAGCGACCTGCGCTATCCCGATCTACTTTCCGCCGGTGCAGATGGACGGCGAGACCTATTACGACGGCGGTCTGGCCGACCCAATCCCGATTCTGCGCAGCCTGCACGACGGCAACGAGCGCAATCTGATCGTGCTCACGCAGCCGGAAAGCTACCGCAAAACGCTTGGACGCGGCGTGCAGTTCACCGCAAAGTGGCTGAAACGCAAATATCCGGCAATGCCCAAGGTGCTGCTTGAGCGTGCCAAGCACTACAACGAGACAGTTTGCTTCTGTCACCGTCTTGCGGAGAACAAACCGCAGGACACCGTGCTCCTTCAGCCGGAAAAATCGCTGAACAGCTTTGAAAAAGACGTGAAAAAGCTGGAATGGGGCTATGAAATGGGGTATAATATGACGTGTGCCCGGATGGAGCAGATCAAAAATCTGTTCCGATGACGGGTTTTGGTAAAAGAGAAATATTTTAGGGGGAATGAAAAAACGATGCAAAGCAACAGAATCATTCAGGTAGAGGAAAAGGTGCCGCCGCGCCTGCTCGTGCCGCTGTCCATCCAGCATATGTTTGCGATGTTCGGCGCGTCCGTGCTCGTGCCGTTCCTCTTCAAGATGAACCCGGCGATCGTGCTGTTCATGAACGGTATCGGCACGCTGCTGTTCATCCTCATCACCAAGGGCAAGGCGCCCGCGTATCTCGGCTCGTCGTTCGCATTTATCGCTCCGGCGACCATCGTTATCAACAACTGGGGTTATCAGTATGCACTCGGCGGCTTTGTTGTCGTGGGTGCGTGCGGCTGTGTGCTCGCGTTCATTATCTATAAGTGCGGCACGGACTGGATCAACGTCGTTCTGCCGCCCGCAGCCATGGGCCCGGTCGTTGCGCTGATCGGCCTTGAGCTGGCAGGCTCGGCGGCTGAAACCGGCTGTATTATCGGTAGTGGCGTAACGAGAGGCACGGTCATCACGTTCCTCGTAACGCTGGCCGTTGCGGTATTCGGCAGTGTGCTGTTCCGCGGCTTCTTTTCGACTATCCCGATTTTGATCGCCATTATCTGCGGCTATATTGCGGGCATCTGCACCGGCGTTATCGAAACCCAGACCATCATTGATGCGCTGCACACCAGCTTTATCTCCATTCCGAATTTCCAGACCCCGAAGTTTGACATCAACGCGATTTTGATCATTCTTCCGGTCCTTCTGGTTATCGCAAACGAGCATATCGGCCATCAGCTCGTCACCGGCAAGGTCATCGGCCGCGACCTGCTGAAAAACCCCGGTCTGCATCGCTCGCTGTTCGCGGATAACTTCTCGACCATGATTTCCGGCTTTATCGGCTCGGTGCCGACCACCACCTACGGCGAGAACATCGGTGTTATGGCTATCACCAAGGTGTACTCCGTGCGCGTTATCGGCGGCGCGGCTGTGCTGAGCATCATCTGCTCGTTTGTCGGCCCGCTGGCAGCCCTGATCCAGACCATTCCGGGTCCGGTCATCGGCGGTATCTCGTTCCTGCTGTACGGCATGATCGGCACCTCCGGTCTGCGTATCCTGGTTGATAACCATGTGGATTACAGCAAGAACCGCAATATGATCCTGACCTCGGTTATCTTTGTTACCGGCCTGTCCGGCGTGACGCTGGCGCTGGGCGATGTATCGCTCTCCGGCATGACCCTCGCCGCTATCGTCGGCATGATCATGAGCCTTGTGTTCTATGCGTTCGATAAGTTCCATCTGTCGAATGATGCGTAAGTGAATATGGAAAAAGCGTCTGCTCACGCAGACGCTTTTTTATTATGAAAATCATGAAACAGGTGCGGAATTGGACGAATCAACTTGTGCAATCGCTTCCAGATGGAGCAGGGTTTGATTTAACATATTCAGCTGTGCCGGTCCGATCGACGTCAGAGCAAATGGAAGCGATGGAATAGCAGAGAAACGCTTCCGAATCTTGATATCGGTATCGCAGCCTGCATAGGAAATGCTGAATTTAGTCTCGGTTTCAAAGATATTTCCTAATATACTGGAGGTCTGAAGGCTTTTCCACATTTCAGATACCGCGGTATGATTAGAAAAGTCTAATGCTATATATGGGTGATAGGGATTCTTGCTTTGAATAACGATTGCTAATTTGTCATAGACTGTTTGCCCGGCGGCATGCTGTTCGGCGGTGCCTTGAGAAATGCCGCCTTTCGTTTTCATTTTCATTTGCGTATAGGCGTGCTTTGAAGTAATAAGCTGTGCCTGGAGAATATCGGAGTAGGGAAGAGAAAAACACTCAAATGCTTCTAACGGATGGGCATTTGTGCATTGAAGGGCATGTAATTCCGGCAAATCCTTTGTTTTATAATAGAGTAATTGCTGATTGGCACTGTCCAGAATAATACCTTGCGAACCGGAAAAATTGATACGGCATCGATCAATAACAGCATGGGAGGGGCATGTGATTTCTATGCTCCAGTCACATTTGCTGCCTTGTGTCTGCAAATGCTGATTTAAGGCGGTATAAGCTGCTTCCAACCATTTCGGTAAGTCTTGATTAAACAGATGTATAACATCCTGTCGTGCCTCGTCATGAAGCCACTTATTGGATAGTATGGAACGAAGGGCAGCATAGATTCCCCAGAGTATGAGAGCTATGATTAGACATACTAAGAGCGTTCGTAAGATTACCATGTATCGTCCTCCTATTATCTTCTTTAGTATAGCTGGAAGAAATATGTATGTCAATTATGAATATCATAATGATATCGTAATATCATCGTGATTGGCATACCCTATAATAAGGTGATTGCATGCTGATTATAGGGGAACGAATTAAAATGCTGCGGGAGAGTCACAACCTCTCACAGGCCGCGCTGGCCAAGCGGCTGGGTATCACACGGTCGAGCGTAAATGCGTGGGAATTGGGTCTGAATGTACCGAGTACGCAGTATATTATCGAATTATCTGAGATTTTCAAGGTATCGACGGACTATCTGCTGTGTGCTGCAAAAACGCAGACGCTGGATTTAACAGGTCTGGACGAGGAGGATATCGCCGTTCTGTATGCGCTGGCGACCCATCTGCGTAGAAAGAACCGGGAAATGAAATTATAAAAATAATTTGAAAGGTGTCTGCTCATGCAGATGCTTTTTATTATCCCATTGTTGAAAACCGAAAATCCTTACTATATAATTGTAAATATCCTGACAGATAACGGAGAAAACACAATGCAGAACGAAAAAACATCCGTTTTGGTGCTTGCGCAGTGCGATTTGACCATGCGCGAGACGTTAAATACCCGATTCGGCACGCAGTGCGCGTTCACGTTCGCGGAGAACGGCGAACACCCGACCGCAGAGCAGCTCCGCGCGGCTGCGGTTATTTTCGGCGAGCCGAGTGAAGCCCAGCTGGCGCAG
>ENA-ORLW01003306-ORLW01003306.1-human-gut-metagenome-genome-assembly--contig:-NODE-3306-length-12593-cov-3.117050_pt1 | contig 12593 bp, 27 predicted proteins | sample MGYA00243017_ERZ508829 | MGnify/ENA primary metagenome ERZ508829 (study PRJEB26277, sample SAMN04329776) | human gut metagenome | biome: human-associated habitat | host: Homo sapiens | place: USA...
AGAAGATGTAAACTTAAATATGTTATCTTTATAAAAAAATATAAGAACCGCTATCGCTATTATAAATAACAACAGTACCACAAGATTTTTCTTTTTTCTAAATTTTATCTGTTTTACAGTTGTATGTTTTCCTTCTTTAAAAATTTTACTAGAACATTTCGGACAATACCCAAAGCTATCAATATTTTCTTTTGATTTACCACAGTTATTACAAATATTTTTCATCTATAAGTCTCCTTATTTTTTATCTTCTTCGTCTTTTTCCTGTTTTGCAAGTAATGCTTCTATAGTGCTTTTAATAATAGCTTTATTAGTTTCGTTTAGACCTTTTATGCCAGAAGCAAAAGCAATGTCTGCTTCGTCTATATTTATTTCTTGTTTAGGTTCTGGTAACTTGCCATGATAAGTATAATGTAAGTGAAACATTATTTTTTTTATATCTTCTTGCCTATTTAAAGGCAAACTTTTAACAGCTTCATTTATTATATCTTCAACGTTTTCTTGTCTATGTTTATTTATATAATTTAAAGTATTACATAGTAATTCTGTTTCTTCTTGTGTTCTTTGATAATTAAGTGTAAGAGAATCTATTTTTTTGAAATCTTCATAATTTCTATAGTAACTTTTTCCCATTAAATAATCCATCGTGCAATTGAAAATTTTACACATTCTCAATTTTATATCGTCACTAGGTGCATTTGTTCCATTTTCATAGTTTGCAATGTTAGATTTTGAATTTAAACCAAGCAGTTTTGATAATTCTTCTTGTGTTAAATTTTTTTCTTTTCTAAGTTCTTTTACACGTTCTTTAATAGTTGTCATAAAATCAGCTCCTCCTAAAATATTATAACATTAGGTTCAGCAAAAGTAAACAGATTAAAAATTTTTTTCTTAGAAAATAGTGAATTAGCCAGAATTACAAAACTTTTCTTATAAAAGCTATTGACAAGTTCAGGATAACTGATAAAATAAGTTCAGAAAAACAGAACGGAGGTGAATAGATGAACAAGTGGGAAAATTTTGTTTTTACAGAAGAACTAAAAAAAGAAAGAAAAAATAAAGGTTACTCAATTGAAGATATGGCAAGAATGATGGGATTTAAAAGTAAAGTGGCATATTACAATATCGAGATGGGAATAGCAGAACCTAAAATTTCTCACATTAATAAAATTTCTCAAATATTAGGTAAAGCACCAAGAAATTTTTTTAACTTTAAAGTTCAGCAAAACTAAACAAGAAAGGAGCAATAATGAAAGATTTAATAAAGATTAATATTAATGAAAATCAAGAACCAATAGTAAATGGTAGGGAATTACACGAAGCATTAGGAATAAAAACAGATTATAAAAAATGGTTTGATAGAATGTGCGAATATGGATTTACTAAAAATGTTGATTACTGTACAGTTAGTCAAAAATGTCCAATAGCGAATGGAGGATATCAAGAAAAATTCGACCATGCAATTAAATTGGATATGGCAAAAGAAATAGCAATGATACAGAGAAATGAAAAAGGAAAAGAAGTAAGACAATATTTTATACAAGTAGAAAAAGATTTTAATAGTCCAGAAAAAGTAATGTCTAGAGCATTAAAGTTTGCAGAGGAAAGATTAAACACACTAACATTAGAAAATACTCAACAAAAACAATTAATAGGAGAGTTAAAACCAAAAGTAGATTATTTAGATACAATTTTAAAAAACAAATCAATAATGACTGTTACAGCAATAGCAAAAGATTATGGAATGAGTGCTAAACAATTTAACAAAAAATTACATGAGTTGGGAGTTCAATTCAAGCAAAGTGAACAATGGTTTTTATACAAACAATATCATAATTGTGGATATACACATAGCAAAACTACTGAAATAACACACAAAGATGGAACTAAAGAATTGAAATTAAATACTGAGTGGACTCAAAAAGGGAGATTATTCTTATATGAATTATTAAAGAAAAATGGATTAGTTCCAGTAATAGAGAGGTGAAAATAAATGAGTACTAACGTACCAAAATATTATAGTGCAGAGCAATACTCCAAAGAAAGTGGATTAGGAGTAGAAGAGGTAAAGAGGCTTTGTCGAATAGGTGAAATACCATGAAAGATGACACAGGGCGGATATTACAAAATACCAGTTTATGAAAATGCAGTACCAAAAGAGCAATACGACCAGTTAAATAAAAAATATATAAAAGCAATAACAATATTAGAACAAATAGGAAATACAGCAAAACAAATCATTTAGAAAGGCAGGTGAATAGAGATGGTAAGACCAAGAGGAACAGATAAAGCAAAAGTAATAAGAGTAATAAGAACAGAATCGATTATTGGGAATGGAACAAAAGAAGACCAAGTACGACAAATATATCAATACTGGGATTTTAAAGGTAATTTGTTGGCCAAGCACGATACTTTAGATGAAGCATTAGTTATTTAGATTTTAAAGACTTTTTATCTTTAGCAATATTAGGAATATCAGTTAATAATTGTTCTTCATCATGTCGAGCAATATACCATTTTTCTAGTAATAGTTCTATTAGTTTTAACAATCTTTCAGCCTCATACGGGTCAACGTCAACGACAACATTAACATCTTTTTCCATATGGGCTCCGATATTACCGATAGAACGTAAAGAATTTATTGCATTCCATTGAGCGGTAGGTATCTTATCTTGAAGTGCGTTAATTTCATCAATTAAACGAGATTTGGAAATTTTCCAAAAATCTCTAATCATACCTTGTAAACAACGACGAGAAAGTGTCGCAGAAGCTTTTGGACTTAGGTTAATAATGGAATAAGCTTCTTCGTAATCTTCACGAATATTTTTAGGAATATATTCTGGAAATTGTCGTGCATTGGAAATTGGATATATAGGAACAACAATGTCACTTAAAATCGAATCTCCAACTGCAACAAAAGAAACTTTTTTACATTGAGGACAATAATACATATGAACATTGATAATACCTGTATTTACGAAATCTTCAGTTACAAAGTGTGGAACATCTACATTAAAATAACATTGTTCTTCTCGATGAGTATTGTCATATAATGGAATATTTGCGTTACAAAAAGGACATATGTAATTACCGTTTGATACAGAGTTAGAATAGATATTACTAGCCAATATAATCACTACCTTTCTTAATAAAGATAGGTAGATTATATAAATAAAAAAATTAAAAGTAAAGGAGATGAAACAAATGACAAAAAGAGAGTAAAAATTAATAAGACAAGCTCAAATAAGAGCAATTAAATGTACATTAGGATTAATTAGATTATACAGCTTAGGTTTTGCGGGATTAGTTTATATGTTTATGAAATAATTTTTACAAATGTTCAGTTTAGAGAAAAATGCATGTTAAAGTAGATTTAGAGGAGGTGATTAAAATATTAAGAAAAAGTAGAGTTATAGAAAGAAAAAAAGGAGATGAAACAGAATATCTAATGACAGCTAAACAAGAAACTATAGAGGGTTATTTTGAAATGTTAGATGTAAACAAGTGGCTTAAATTTAAAGCTTTTACAGTAGAACAATATAACAAAGCTGTGAAGTTTGAAGAAACAGTTTTAAACATATTAAAAGAACTAGCAGTGCCTGGAAAACAGTACTAGTTCAAAACAATTAGTATTTATGTTAATACCTTAAAATTATATTAACATAAAGCTATTGAAAAATCAAGGGGGTTTTATGGAAGATAAATATTTAGAAGAAGAACGAATCAGATTAGATAAACAAGAAAGAAAACCAGTTTATGAATGTCAATATTGCGGAGCAGACATATATAAAGGCGAAGATTATCATGAATTAGATAATGAAATATTCTGTTGTAATTGTTTTGATGAAATAATTATTAAAGACACTACAAGAATTGTAGGTGAAGATTAATGAATAAAATACAAGAATATTTAGAAAGAAATTCTAAACAGATAACCGAAATAATAGAGAGTGAAGATGTTTATAGAATAGAAGATATATCAGAATTAACAAAATTAAACTGTTTAATAGCAGAAACTTATATAAAGATTGTGGGTGATAAAGATGGAACTATATCCCCACCAAAAAAAGGTACTAGAACAACTAAAAAACAAAAATAAATGTGCATTGTATCTGGATATGGGGTTAGGTAAAACATTCGTAGCAAGTGAAAAGATGAAAGAATTGAATGAAAATTTAAATATTATTGTTTGTCCTAAATCTGTAGTAGATACTTGGGAAAATCACATTAAACAATTTTATCCAGAATATCAAGTATACAAATATGAAATACCTAAAGATTTAACATTAAAAACAGTAATAATAATTAATTACGATTTAATCTGGAGAAGAGCAGAATTTCAACGTTTAAAAGACTATACATTAATTTTAGATGAATCACAGTTTATAAAAAACTCTACAGCATCTAGAACAAAATTTATTATGAAAATGAACTTTAAAAACTTAATATTATGTTCTGGAACACCAACACGGTGGGAAATATGAGGAATTATTAACACAATGTCATCTACTAGGTTGGAAAATAACAAAAAAAGCATTTTGGAATATGTACATAAATTACATTTTAATCAATATTGGAGGTTTTAAAACACCTAAAGTTATAGATTATAAAAATGTAGAACATCTAAAACTTAGATTGTCAGAATATGGGGCAGTTTTTATGAAAACAGAAGAAGCAATTGAACTTCCAGAGCAAACACATAACATAATAAAGGTAAACAATACAAGTGAATATAAGACTTTTAAGAAAGATAGAATTGTAACAGTTCATAATAATTTGCTAGTTGGAGATACATCACTTACAAAATTATTATATTTAAGGCAATTAGCATCTCAATACAATAAAAATAAATTACAAGCATTAAAAGATTTAATTGAGTCAACAGATGATAGATTAATAATATTTTACAATTTTAATGAAGAAAGAAAAGAAATAGCAGATTGTGTAAAAGCACATCTAAGTATCATAGCAGGTGATATTAAAGACTTAAGGAATTATGAAAAATATAATGATTCTGTAACACTTGTACAATATCAAGTAGGAGCTACAGGGGTTAATTTGCAAAAAGCAAACAAAATAATTTATTACAGTTTGCCACTTAGTTCAGAATTATTTGAACAAAGTAAAAAGCGTATTCATAGAATACGGTCAAAAAAATATATGTTTCTATTATTATTTAATAACTCAAAATTCTATAGAAGAAAAGATATTAGAGACATTAAAACAAAGGAAAAATTATACAGATGAATTATTTAGAAAGGATGATAAATAAATGGAAAGATTAGATTTTAATAGTGAATTATTGAAACCAATGAAGGATCAATTAGAAGTTATTTTAAATAGATTAATGAATGTTGTTGTAACTGGAAGAAGAGAAGCTGAAATTACTCTAAAAATTAATTTAGATAGTACTCATTTAGGAGAAACACAAGATGACGGGAATTACATAGAATGGGAAGAACCAAGACTTGATTATCAAATAAGCGAAAAAATTAAAGAAACAAAAAATACTAACAAGGGAAGCTTAGGATATGACTATGAATTAAAGATAAATGAAGATACTAATGAAGTTTATGTAGAAAAAATTAATAAACAATTAAGTATAGATGAGATGGAGGATTAAATGCTAGAAAGAGATTTTCAAAATGAAGTAATTAAATTTCTAAGGTCTCAACACATTTATTACATAAAGGTTTGGCGGAGGAGGATATTAACGTTCACGGTATTCCAGATTTAATAATATGCCTAAATGGCTTGTTTGTTGCAGTAGAGCTAAAAAAAGAAGATGGAAAACCTAGTGCATTGCAACTATATAACATAGAACAAATTAAAAAATCTAATGGACAAGCTATTATTCTAAAACCAAGCCAATTTGAAAAGTTTAAGCAAAAAGTACTGGAGGTAAAAAAGAATGTACAGTTATTCAAGAGTATCAACTTATTGTAATTGTCCTAGACAGTATAAGTATAGGTATATAGACAAATTAAAAGTGTATGATGATTTTGAAGCAGACAATGCACTAATAGTTGGAACAACTATACATTTAGGAATAGAACAAGGATTAGATGTAGCAATAATGTACTATAAACAACAATTTCCTAGAATTACAGATAAACATATAGAAGAAATTATGAAGTTAGAATATTGGATTCCTATTGTAAGAGAACAATTAAAAAATCTACGGAAGTGACTTTACTTATGAATATGAAATAAAGAACACAGAGTATGTAGGATATGTGGATTTAATAATACATAATCAAGATGGAACAGTAGATGTAATAGACTTTAAATATTCTAACAATATAGAAAATTATATAAATTCAAAGCAAGTACACTTATATAAATACTATTTAGAAAAAATAGGATTTAAAGTAAGAAATTTAGGATATTTGTTTATTCCTAAAACTGCAATAAGAATGAAAAAAACAGAAGATATATATCATTTTAGAAAAAGACTATTAGAAACAATAAAGGATAAAAAAATACAACTTAAAAAGGTTGATTATGATGAAAATAAAGTAAAAGAATTTTTTGAAGAAATAAAGAAAATAGAGCAAGATGAAACTTACGAAAAAAATGAAACAAGACTATGTGATTGGTGTGATTACAAAGAATATTGCCAATCAAACGAAACGATAGATTATATGATTTCAAATAAATAAGGAGGAAAATTATGTTACCAGAAAATAAAAAAAGAGATGTTCAAGCATCTAAAAAAGTAAAATTATATTTATATGGAAGCCCAATGTCTGGAAAGACAACTTTTGCAAATGGTTTCCCAGAAGTATTAATGTTAAATACAGATGGAAATATTCAATATGTTGATAGTCCATGTGTAGCAATTAGAGACAAAATAACTATGAATGGAAGAATAAAAAATACAAAATTTGCATGGGAAGTATTTAAAGATGCTGTAGATGAAATTATAGCAGGTCAACATACATTCAAAACTATAGTAATTGACTTAATAGAAGATGTATATGAGGCTTGTAGGGTATATATGTACGATAAATTAGGAGTAGAGCATGAATCAGATGCAGGTTATGGAAAAGGCTATGACATGATAAAAACAGAATTTTTAACAACAATAAAAAGAATTATAAATAGTGATTACAATATTATCTTACTAAGTCACGATAAAGTAGAAGAGGTAAATTTAAAAATGGTACAAGTATTACAAGTTATACTGTAAATTTACAAGAAAAAATTGCTAAGAAGATAGCAGGAATGGTTGATATAACAGCAAGAGTAGTACTTGATAATGATAATAATAGATTTTTAGATTTTACATACAACGACTATGTATTTGCATGGAAAAAAGGTTCAAAAACTATACTCTATGGTTTATGGAAATTAAAAGAATATAAAGAAGATTACATTGTACTAGTTGAAGGAGAATCTGATACACAAACACTTTGGTATTATGGAGTACAAGCTTTAGGAGTACCAGGTGCAAGTAATTTTAAAGAGGAATATGTTCATATATTAGAAAACTTTAAAACAATATATATACAAGATGAGGAAGACCAAGGAGGAGCTACTTTTGTAGGTACAATATTGAGATATGTAGATAATAGTAAATGCAAAGTAATAACTTGCAAGAAATTTGGTTGCAAAGATATTTCACAAGTACATATAAAAAATAAATTTGATAAAGAAGAATATCTAAAATCTGAAAAAGAAATCAAATTTAATAAAATGGCTTTTTATGATGATAATAAATTTTTACATGATGCATTTGGAGATTATTTAATTAATAAATATAACATATTAAAAATAGAAAAAAGATTATATATGTATCAAGAAGGTAGTTATATTTCTTGCGAGGATGCCCTAGGAAGCTTTATTGTAAATTTAATACCTAATTTATCAATGAATAAAAAAAGAGAAGTAAAAGACTATATAAAAGACAAATGCAAGGAAGTGGAAGAAGCAGATGAGAAATATATATGTCTAGAAAATGGAATTTTAGATATTAAAGATTTAAAACTAAAATCTCATTCTACAGATATTGTAACAAGAAATAAAATTAAATTTGCTTATTATAAACAAGAAAAGAATGATGAGATAGATACAATTATGAATAATTTAGCAGTAAATGACCAAGAAGTCGTAACTTTATTGTACGAAATGATAGGTTACTGTTTATATAGAGGAATGCCATTTCAAAAAGTATTTATACTTGTTGGAAATGGAGCAAACGGAAAATCAACACTATTAAATATGATAACGAAATTGTTAGGAGAAGAAAATGTATCGCATGTTGATTTAAAAGAAATAGCAGGAAACAGATTTGGTAAGGCTGAGCTATATGGGAAATTAGCAAATATTGCAGATGATTGTAGTGCTAGTTATCTAGACGATACATCTGTAATGAAACGTATTACAGGAGAAAGTTATACAAGCATTGAATTTAAAAACCAAAACAGTTTTAGTGCAAAAATAAATACAAAAATGATTTTAAGTTATAACACTATCCCTAGAATGAATGATACTACAGATGAATTAACACGTAGATTAGTAATAATTCCATTAAATGCAGTATTTAAAAAAGGCAATCCAAATTACGATCCATTTATTAGCGAGAAATTAAAAAAGAAAGAAAATCTAGAATATGTACTCTATAAATCTGTACAAGCTATAAGCAAAATTCTAGAAAATAAAGAATTTACAGTTCCTAAGCAAATAGTAGAAGCTACTGATGAATATGTAAGAGAAAATAATCCCGTAGCTAATTTTCTATATGAAGTATATGAGGAAAAAGAAATTTCTGACATTCCATGCAATGAATTATATACAGCATTTGATGTGTGGAGAAAGGAAAATAAGTTTAGAGGAGAAATAAGTCTTACTAGATTTGGTAAAGAAATGAAGAAATTAGGGTATGAAAGAAAGCAAATGAAAAAAACAATACTATAAAAAGATATTATGTTAAACAAGAAATCTTTGAACAAATATCTATATAGTAACTAAGTTTTAACTGAGTGGTAACTGATTTTAAAACTGTCTTATTTATTAATATATATATACTTTAACTGACTTAACTAAGTTTAATATATATAAATTATATATTTATATAGTAATTATATATATAAAAAAATATAAGAATAAGATTAGTCAAAAGTTAGTGAAGTCAGTTACCTCCTTAGAACTGTAAGGGTTTCGACGTTACTAAGTCGGTTTTTAAGTGTGTTACCTTAAAAAAATGGAGAAAAAATGGTAAGAAATAAGGAATTTAATGATTGGTTAAAAGAACAAGAAAAAATAGAACCTAATGAAAATGTATTAAAAACATTTAAATATTTTTTAATGCAATTAGAAGAAGATGTGAAAAATGATACATATAACAAAACACATTGCGATGCTATAGATAAATATGCAATGAAAGTGATTAACAGAAAAATAATGAACGAAGAGAAAGTAATAGAGTTTGTGAGACAAGCACAAAATTTAATTTAATAAAGCAGGTGATTAAATGAAATACATATATTTTATAGCATATTTTATGAAAACAAAAAACGGATTTGGATTTGGAAATGTAAATATTACTAGAAATAAAAAAATAAACAATATCGAAGAAATAAGAGATATTGAAGAAATCATAAAAGACGACTGTAAACTAGAAACAGTATCAATAATGAATTATAAATTATTAAGCTGGTAAAGGAGGACAAATGAAATACATACTAATAGAAACGTTCTTCGGCTACATATTTAGACCAATTCTACTGTGGAATATACAAGATATATTAACAATTTTATTAGAGATGGCATTGTAAAATTAAACATAAAAGAAATAGATAAGATGTTTAATTATTTAAACTTAGAAATAGATAGAAGAAATGCAAGAAAAATAGGAAGTACATAAAAAAGAAGAGTTCAATTGAACTCTTCAGAAAAGATAAGAATAAATTATTAATTGCATTCTTCTGCCAATACTCTAAGAGCGAGACGTTCTTCAGTATGGAGATGGTTTAACTTATCAGAAAGATAAATATAAGTATTCCTATTATTGTTATAGCAAATATGAAGGAATGAACCTAAATAAGAACCATTCTTAAAAACTTCATAAGACTTCAATTCGCTATAATTTTTGAGAAATGAACCATACTTATCTTTCAAAGCATCTGACAAATCTAAAATGCAATTCCGAACTTCTAATCCATACATAATTGTACCTCCTAAAAAATATGTTAATTAAATTATACAATATTAAATTGTTAAAGTAAATGGAAGTTTATTCCGGAAAGATAGGTGAAAAATGAGTAGAGCAGATGAGATGTTTGAAGAATTAGGATATGAAATAGATATTGATATTAAATACTGACTTATAAGATACAACAAAGAAGATAAATATTATATAAGATTTGCAATTGAAGATAAAACAATAGAATTAAATAGCATTGAAGATAATAGGGTATGGATATTAGGCATGAATATGAAATTACTACAAGCAATAAACGAAAAAGTGAAAGAATTGGGGTGGTTAGATGTCTAAAGAAATGAGTATAGAAGAAGTAAAAATAGTTGAAAATTTACTTGAAGATAGTAGAGATTGTGGGCAATATTGTATAACAAGAACAGAACTAGATGCAATAGAAAAAGTATTAGCAGAATTAGAAAAACATATTGAAAAGAAAGATAAACAAATAGATCTAATGGCGAAATACATACTACAATTTACAGTACATACTAAAAAAACAGCTAAATTTTGTAATGATGAAAATTGCTTCAAGGACAAAATGTGTAAATGTGAACAATGTATAGAACAATATTTTAAAAGAAAAGCAGAGGAGGAATAAAAGAGTATGGAAGATGAAGAAATAGAAGAATTAGATGATGAAGATGTTGAAGTTGAACAACAAAATACATTTGATTTGTATTGGACTTGTAAAGAATGTAAAACAGAAAATGTAGAATATAACATAGCACTAGATGACAATATAATATGCACTTGTGATAAATGCGGAAAGAAGTATCAATATTATCATTGCATATATTAGCAGATATTATAAAAATAAAGCAGAAAACCTTTCTAGTATTAACACAATACAGGAAGAAAAATAAAAAATGTGGAGGTAAATGAATATGAAAAATAAAATATTAAAAATAAGTATTTTAATAATATTAATTTTAGCAATTATAATACTTACTGGCTGTGAATATGATTATGGAATTAAACAAGGAACAATAATAGATAAACAATATAGAACAGAATATATAACATATACATACACAACAAGTTATGTAGGAAGTTCTATAATTAGAACGCCTATACCATTGCATCAACCAGAAACTTATAATATACACATACAAAAAGAAGAAGAAGGAAAAACAAAAGATTGTTGGATAGAAATTACAAAAGAAGAATATGAGAAATACAATATAGGAGATTATTATAATAAATAGGAGTATAATATGAAAAACCTTACAAATGAAAGTAAAAAACAATACACATACTACTGCGACAACTGTGGAAAACAAATAAGTTTTAAAGATAGAACATTAAATAAGATTTATGTAGAGAAAGAATATAATAAGAGAAAGCACGTGTGTGATTTGTGTGATGAGTGTTATGAAAGAAAGTTAGGAGGAACAAATGAGATTAATTAAAGAAGAGAAAAGAAATGTTATATCAGATTTAAGAAAATACCCCGATTGGATAGTAAGAATTGAATGTGATGGGCTAGGAGGAGAACCTGTTACACTAGGTGGATATGGGGAAGAAACGTTTATAAATAGTGATTATAGACGTTCTACAATAGAAGATTATATGGAATATGGAGAAGAAGTAAAAAAGAAGATATTTGCAATAGAAAGAGTGTTTGATAGATTACAAGGAGATATGAAAGAAGTTGTAAGACTTAGATATCTATTGCCAGGGAATGAACCTATAGATATTCAAAAGAAGTTAAATTTATCAAAACCTACATATTTTAGATTGCAATATAGTGCATTAATATGTTTTGCAAGAGCATTAGGATATATAAAATAAAATTGAGACTATTTTGATACTTTAATGAGACTATTTAATGGACAAATTGAAACTGTCAATATATAATTTCAGTAGAGTTAGAAGTGTGTTCGAGAGAACATATAAAAATATTTAAATAAAGTGAAGCACAAAGAGTTAGTTATATAAGTATAGCTAGCTCTTTTTAATTAAAAGAAAGGAGAAAAGAAAATGAATAAAGAAAAATTGAAAAAAGTGTTTGAAGAAGCAAAACAAAAAACAATAGATGTAATAATAGAACTAACAGTACCTACAAGAAAAGAATCAGAATATATAATTATACTAACAGACAATTTAGATTATAAGTTAGATTATTATAATAAAAATTACAATGACAATCTTGAATTAGAAAGATGTAAAGATATAAAAATATTATCTGCAAAGACAATAGATACAGATTTGTTTTTATAAATTTTAGCTATTAATTATACTAGATAAATTAATATAAATAGTTTGTATATTTTTCATGCAAAGCTCCTTTTATAATAGAAGTATATACAATCTAAGACAATTCTAGTTAAGTCTTAGATTTATAAATAGTATGTAGAAATACATAAAATAACATCTCTCCTAAAAGGTT
>ENA-ORLW01003310-ORLW01003310.1-human-gut-metagenome-genome-assembly--contig:-NODE-3310-length-12586-cov-4.567831_pt1 | contig 12586 bp, 9 predicted proteins | sample MGYA00243017_ERZ508829 | MGnify/ENA primary metagenome ERZ508829 (study PRJEB26277, sample SAMN04329776) | human gut metagenome | biome: human-associated habitat | host: Homo sapiens | place: USA...
CTAATCGTGCAAGCACGAACGGCTTTTGGAGCTTTTGACCCTGGTATCATATCATTTTTTTTCCAGACGAATCTCGTCAAGTTTTTTCTTAACATCATCAGATGTCTCATGAAACAAATAGACTTTGCCACTGTCTGACTTTGTTGTGCACATTTCGCGAATCTCATGACCGGCACTTTCAATTTGCTTTTTTAAGCCAAGTGCTGACATACGCACACCACCCTGTCCGAGAATGATAACCTGCTCAAGACCATCTGATGTAGCTACAGTTACGCGATGCTTTCTTCCCATTGCATGAACTGTTTTTTCAATATATTGATCTGCTGTCTCTGCCTCTTTTGTGTACACAATGTAAATATTGTGGTACTTTTCAACATGCTCTGTTCCTCCAGGCACCTTATAGGCATCAAACACAAGGATCAGCTTACACTTGCTGTAACCCTGATAATTACTTAAAATATCCATCAATGTAAGCCTTGCTGCCGCAATATCTGTCTTTGAAAGCTCGTTTAACTCTGGCCAGCCAAAAATAATATTATAGCCATCTACAAGAAGATATTCCTCTTCTTGCTGCTTTTTCTTTGCTGGGCGATATGCAGATGCTCCCTTTGGCGCTGAAGATTGATACTGCTCCTCGTCATCTTGGCGATACACCTTTACAGGTCCATATGTTCTCTCAAAGATCTGCTTTAGCTCCTCATTCTCTGCCTCATAGTCTTCAAGAGAACGCATGGGTTCCTGCTTGGCGCGTTTTGCCTCATTTGCTGCACGAAGCATCGCATCTTCTTCTGATTCCTGCTCTATACCTTCAATATGCATATAATCTGGCACTTCATACCACGGAACAACAAAGCCTGCTCCATGCGCACAAAATACTGAGTCTGGCGTATTTGACAGATCTGCCTCCGGCAAATATCCGATGCGTTCTACTACCTCTTCCTCATTGTGGCACGGTGCATATCCCTTTAATGTACAAAAAAGACGACCATGACCTCTGCTGTAGGCAACGACCTCTCTTTGATAGCCCCGCATCGTTGATACTGGTGCTGTTCCAGAAAGTATGCTTAGCTCTCCTTCCTGCTCAGGAGCAGAAAACGTACCGCACATCTGCTGAATATCAGTCATTGCTCTTCCAATACATTCTGATGGAATTTCAAGACGGTACGCGTACACAGGCTCTAAGAGTCTGCTCTTTGCCTGCATCAAGCCCTGTCTGACAGCACGGTAAGTAGCCTGTCTAAAATCTCCTCCCTCTGTATGCTTTATGTGAGCACGGCCTGCTATAAGTGTGATCTTCGTATCGGTCAGCTCTGAGCCTGTCAGCACACCCTTATGTTTTTTTTCTTCTAGATGCGTTATAATAAGGCGCTGCCAGTTCTTTGAAAGCAAATCTTCGCTGCAGTTTGTCTCATAAACCATTCCGCTGCCTGGTTCTCCCGGTTCTATTAAAAGGTGAACCTCTGCATAATGACGAAGCGGCTCAAAATGACCGATTCCCTCAACAGTATTCTCCACAGTTTCCTTGTAAATAATGGAACCAGAAGTAAAAAAGGCTTCCACGCCAAAGCGCTCACGAATCAAACTTTGCAAAATTTCAATCTGCACCTCACCCATGACTCTCGCATGAATCTCAGAAGTCTCCTCCTGCCATACAAGCTGCAGCTGCGGCTCCTCCTCCTCTAACACAGAAAGCTTTCTATACATCTCGTGAATATCAATCTCTGGCGAAAATGACACGCAGTATGTAAGAACAGGTTCCAAAATCGGCGTTTGCGCCTGAATCTCACAGCCTAAACCTTGTCCTGTCACAGTATCATTTAATCCAGTTACGGCACAAACCATACCAGGCTGTGCCTCTGATACTGATGTAAATGAAGCACCTGAGTAGACGCGGATCTGATCAATCTTTTCCTCACCAATCACCTGCTTTGCTTTAAGCACACCGCCTGTCACCTTTAAATATGTCAGTCGTTTTCCCTGTGCATCACGTGCAATTTTAAATACACGTGCTCCAAACAAATCGCCATACACTGGTACTGTCGTATACATCTCAAAGCCTTCCAGAAATTCTGTTATACCCTGCATCTTTAAAGCTGAGCCAAAATAACATGGAAAAAGCTTTCGATCCTTGATCTGCTTTTTTATATGTTCCAGTCTAATCTTTCCAGTCTCAAAGAACTGTTCCAATAATTCCTCATCTGTCTCTGCCAGACGCTCATCGAAATTTTCAAGATCAGAAAAGTCTACGCAGCGGCCATCAAGGCGTTTCTGCAGCTGCAGCAGCGTTTCTTCTTTATCAGCACCTGGCTGATCCATTTTATTAATAAAAAGAAATACAGGAACATTATACTGCTTTAACAAACGCCACAGTGTCTGCACATGACCAGACACGCCATCTGCAACACTAATTACCAATATTGCATAATCAAGCACCTGAAGTGTTCGTTCCATCTCTGCCGAAAAATCCACATGGCCTGGCGTATCTAAAAGCGTAAGCTTTCTGTTTTTCAAATTTAGCTCTGCCTGCTTGGAAAAAATCGTAATTCCTCTGTTTTTCTCAAGCTCATACGTATCTAAAAATGCATCCTTGTGGTCAACTCTTCCCAGCTTTCTTGTGCCGCCTGTCAGGTAGAGCATACTCTCAGCCAATGTTGTCTTTCCTGCATCTACGTGCGCCACAATTCCGGCAACGGTATGTGCACATTCTTTTATCTGAGCCGTTTGCTCCATCTTAAGCCCTCCTGGTCATTTACTGAATCTGGTTATAATATTCGTTTGGAACATATCCGGTGACAGCTACGCCATCATCACGATACTCCTCTGTTACAATCTGTCCATACTTGCGAAGCAACTGAATTTTTCCCATCTCATCGTATCCATAGAGACGCTCCACATATTTTTTGCGATTTCTCAGAAAAGAAAGAAGCACCTCGCGCAGCTCGTCAAGACCTGTGCCATCTTTTACTGAAATCTCAATTGTTCGGTCTGCCTGCATATCTCGCTCGAAAAGATTTTTTTCTTCTTCTGATAACAGATCCTGCTTATTCATAAGAGTAAAGATTGGTTTTCCCTCTACACCTAACTCCTTTAATGTCTGGTATACAACCTGCATCTGAGTCTCATGCTCTGGATTTGAACAGTCTACAACATGAATAATCAGATCAGCATGCTTTGCTTCCTCAAGCGTACTTCGAAATGCATCAATCAAATGATGTGGAAGCTTATCAATGAAGCCTACTGTATCCGTCATTAAAAGCGGCTCATCATTGCCTAAACTAAGCAGTCTTGTTGTTGGATCAAGCGTTGCAAACAGCTTGTCCTCTGCAAGTACCTCTGAACCAGTCAGCTTATTTAACAAGCTTGATTTTCCAGCATTTGTATATCCCACAATTGCAGCAACTGGTATATGCGTATCATTTCTTCTTTTTCTTGTAACTTCTCTTGTGCGCTTTACCTGCTCAAGCTCTGACTTTAACTGACCTATACGCTGATGAATCAAACGTCGGTCTGTCTCAAGCTTACTCTCACCTGGTCCTCTTGTACCAATACCACCGCCTAGTCTCGACATAGACTGACCCATTCCTGTCAGGCGATTTGCACGGTAACGAAGCTGTGCCAGCTCAACCTGAATTTTTCCCTCACTGCTTCTTGCGCGAGATGCAAAAATATCAAGAATTACCATTGTACGGTCAAGCACATTAAAGCCAAGCTCCTGCTCTAGATTTTTCATCTGAGCTGGTGTAAGCTCATCATCACACACAATACCGTCTGCGTCTAACTGTGCCGCCAGCTGGCGAATCTCTTCAATCTTTCCTTTTCCAACATAAGTAGCTGAAATTGGATGATCAAGATTCTGATAGATAGAACCGACGGCCTCACCGCCAGCTGTATCCACCAAAAGAGCAAGCTCCTCCAGCGATGCTCTTACTCTGCTCTCCTCTGCCGTATTCACCGCAACTAAAAGCAGACGTTCTTTTTTTTGCGCTGTTTCTATCATAAATTACATTTACCCTTTCTTTCTTCGTCCTTTTTTAAGATGCCTTTCATTATAAACAGATAAGCAATCCAAAGGAAAATTCCAGCAGTCACCCATGCGCTTGCATTAGCAACACAGATACCTGTATAACTTTTTGCCCTTGCTGCCATGAATGCAAACACACTTCTGCTGATCAGCTCAACGACACCTCCAAGTGTAGGAAACAGTGCATATCCACATCCCTGAAGTACATTTCTATAAATAAAAATCATACCAAGCGGAATAAAGCAAAGTCCACAGATTTGAATATACTCGCGCACATAGCCGATCACCGTGGTCAGATCACCGTCAAAGAACAGTGATGTCATAAAAGGAAGTATAGCAAGAACGACAAAGTAAATAATTACAGCATAGCTGCAGCTAAGAACCATTGCTGTCTTTTGGCCTTTTCTTATACGCTTAGTAGAATGTATGCCCCAGTTTTGTGCACTGTATGTTGCCATTGTCATGCCCATTGCCTGAAATGCCTGAGTCACAAGCTGCTCTACCTTGCAGGCTGCTGTATAAGAAGCAACTACTGTAGAGCCAAGCAAATTCAATGCTGCCTGTAAAATCATAGTTCCGATTGCAGTGATAGAAAATTGTAGAGCCATTGGAATACCAATATTTAACTGAATTTTCGCACCAATTGGATCGAGCTTAAAGTGCTCCTTCTTTAGTTTTAGTATATCTACTTTTGTAAGCAAAAATACAAGACATAAAATTCCTGAAACACCCTGTGAAATAACTGTTGCAATTGCAGCACCAGCTACGCCCCATGACAATACCATGATGAAGAACAAGTCAAGAACAACGTTTAACAGTGCTGATAAAATCAGAAAATAAAGCGGAACTTTACTGTTTCCTACTGCACGTAAAATGCTAGCTGTTAAATTATACAATGTTGTAAATATAATACCCACACAGATGATAACAATATATTCCTTTGACATATCAAAGATATCCTCTGGCGTCTGCATTATGCGAAGCAGCCAGTCCATGCCAAGCAAGCTCGCAATTGTCATAATAACAGTCACAATCAAGCCAAGCACAAAAGCATTGCCGACACTCTTTCTAAGCCCTTCATAGTCGCCTGCTCCATAACGCTGTGATGACAAAACAGTAAAGCCTGTCGTCAATCCATTCATAAAACCAAGAATGAAAAATACAATTGTTCCGGTTGCACCTACCGCAGCAAGTGCATCTGATCCAACACCTTTTCCTACTATAATCGTATCGACCATATTGTAAAGCTGCTGAAATACACATCCTAACAATACAGGGACTAAAAACTTTAAAATCAGCTTTAATGGGCTGCCTTTTGTCATATCAAGATTCATAGTGTTTTCCTCCTGTTTACTTAAATCTCCTCTACTACAAAGCCCCATGGTGCAAGCGTCAAACGATCTTTTTTCAAAACTGCGCCCTCCTCTTTGAGCACTCTTGATACCTTTGACGCCTCTTTTGGCAACTTCACGCTCTGTTCCTTTCCTGAATAATTAAACAGATAGCGAATCTTTTTCCCCTCCTGATTTACACCCTCTTTTATGATAACTGGAAATGCAATTTCCTGCTTCCAGCCCCAAAGTCCTGCCTCTTTTACAATGCTGGCAGTCAATTTCTTTATGTATGCACTGCTTGTCTTGCAGGCGATATAATAGCAAGTACCTTTGCCCCAGCTGTTTTTAGTTACCGCGGCATACTCTTTCCACATATAATGATCATAAAAGGCAAGTACCTTTGCCCCAGTTGGCTCAACTAACTCCATAAAGTCTTGTACCTGCAATTCATCCTTTGACACGCCAAATGTTTCACCAGACAGACCAACATTTTTTGGTGCAGTAAAACGATCATACCAGGCACCCATGCACTCAGAAAGACCTGCCGGCTGTCTGTCACAATTCACCTTGACATGCTCATCAGTAAAGCCTGTCTTAAAAGTAGCAACAAGTGTACCTCCATTTGCTGCAAATGCTGATAAACGCTCAAATACTTCCTTTGGCGCACTATATAATGCAGGGACAAAAATCACTTTATATGCATCGAGATTAGTTTCATCTGTCCAGATAATATCACACTCTATATTCTGCTCATAAAGCGCATCATAAATCCAGCGCACAACATCATTATAGGAAGTTTTTCCGCCAGGAATTTGGAACCAGTTAAGCGCAGTTAATGCTTCATTGCTGACCATAATAGCAGCCTGATTCGTTTTCTTTAAGTGAATCAATTTGTCGCTTAAAGCCTCAAATGATTTTCCTATCTGGCTAACCTCACGATAAATTGCATTCTCCTGCAGATCATGACTTAAAATACCTTTCCAGTATGTTTCACATGCATTGTGAATTGAATGCCAATGCCAGTACATCACACTGTCAGCTCCGCTTGCAAGATGAGAAAATGCCTGTAATTTAAGCTGACCTGGATATGGTGTCCACTCTGGAAAACCTTGTGCTTCTGTCTCAATTACAAGATAATTATCCTTTTTAAGTGAACGTGTCATATCACCACAGAAGGAAATTTCCTTTCCTGTCAGATCATCCTGTGATGGATGATAAATATCACAGCCTGCTATTGTAAGTGCCTTTGATGCAGCCGGATGGTCAACATCTGGTTGAACACCGTAAGAATGACCCTTCCATGCAAAGTCAAAATTATGAGTAACAAACTGATCCTCGCGCATATATTCCTGCACAATGCTTCTTTGCCACGTCAAAAATTCCGTTACAAGACTTCTTTGAAACTGCTCAAATGCACAGCCAAGGCTTCCATTTATAGTACCTCTTACACTTGGAAACTGCTCCCAGCTGTTAATTCTGTTACTCCAGTAATCCAGTCCGAAATCGTGATTGAACCTCTCAATATCTCCCTGATACTGCTTCTTAATCCATGATACAAATGCCTGCTGTACATTTTCGCTGCTCGTACCAAAATGCTTTGTCTCATTGTCAAGCTGAAATCCAATAACGCAGGAATAGTCCTTTACCACTTCCATCAGCTTACGAATAATACGCTCGCAGTAGAAACGGTAAGCGTGATGTGTTATGTCCATAATCTGACGCGCACCGTATGGACGTCGCCCACTCTTATCTGTCACCATGATATCCGGATACTTTTTTGCCATCCAAGCTGGTATTGCATATGTTGGTGTTCCGATAATAACATTAATTTTTTCGCGTTCACAAGCTTCTAGTACCTTTGTGACATGAGAAAAATCAAACACTCCGTCTTCTGGCTCTTCTGTGCTCCAAGTCGACTCTGCAATCCTGATTACATTGATTCCTGCCTTTTTCATCATAGCAAGATCCTTGTCAAGCCGTTCATACGGCATATACTCATCATAATATGCACATCCATATAATAAATGATCCATCACGCTTTCCTCCCGCTGTTTTTTAATTTATTGTTCCTGCCACTTACGCACCATGGCAATCTCGCTTGCATAACCGTCATCCTCGTTAGGTGTCTCAAGAATAAATGGACGACCCTGAAGCGCTGGATGAGTGACAACTCTTCTTAAAGCTTCCTCTCCAATTTTTCCAAGACCAAGCTTTTGGTGGCGATCCTTATGTGCACCGCAATCATTCATACTGTCATTTAAATGTACAGCACACAGTTTGTCAAGACCGATCAGACGATCAAACTCAGAAAGAACTTCATCAAGATGATTAACGATATCATAACCGCCGTCCCACACATGACATGTATCAAAACAAACACCAAGTTTTTCCTTACATGAAACACGGTCCATGATTTCTTTTAATTCCTCAAAGCTTCTTCCGACCTCGCTTCCCTTTCCGGCCATCGTCTCAAGTAAAATCGTTACGCTCTGTGTACTGCTTATGCACTCATTTAACGCTGCTGCTATAAGCTCAATGCCGACTTCGCTTCCCTGACCAACATGTGAACCCGGATGAAAATTGTAAAAGGCACCTGGCAAATATTCCATACGCCTTATATCATCCTTTAGCATCTCCACAGAAAATTTGCGAATATCCTCCTTTGCTGCACAAACATTCATTGTATATGGTGCATGTGCAACAAGAGGACCAAATGAGTGATCTTTCATCAGTGTCAGAAGACGCTGTACATCTTCATCTTTTATCTCTTTTGCGCTTCCGCCTCTTGGATTTCTTGTGAAAAAGGCAAACGTATCACCGCCAAGCGCTACTTCCTGTTTGCCCATCGCCTCATATCCCTTTGACGAAGAAACGTGATTTCCAATATAAATCATTCTCTATGCTCCTATCACTCTAGCGGCAGACCAATTGTATAAACACCATTAAATACACCGCCAACCTCTAGCATTCTTTCATATGCACGCTCCTGAAGTGTACCTGTGAAATCATCTGCATCGCATCTTCCATGCCATGGCTCTAAGCATACAAATGGTGCATCGCTCGTTGGTGACCACAGTCCAAAAATTGGCTCATCAAACTGCATAACTACATACTCCTGTCCATCCGGATAAGCCAGTGCCAGACGTGATGCCTGATCATCCTTTGAAATAATAGCATCTCTTGAAAACAGATCAGCTGTAAGCGGCAGGTCACGCGGCAATACAAGAGTATCATCCTCAAGTGCCATTGCATTTTCTGTAACACGATAACAGATAAATGTTCCTTCAATATTATCGCCCACGTGAAGATGATCTGTATCTGGACCAGCCTCTAGTGTCATACTGGTGAAAAATGCCGGGTGTGCACCAATTGAAAAATACATTTCTTTTGTATCTGTGTTGATTACATTCCAAAGTACAGTTACTTCTGTTCCCTTTAACTGATAACCAACCTCAAGACGGAATGTGAATGGATAATTTTCCATTGTCGTCTCGTTAGATACAATTGAAAACCACAGCGTATCTTGTGTCTGACTGTCCAGTGTAAATTCCATATCTCTCGCAAATCCATGCTGTGTCATTGTATAAGTCTTTCCATTATAGCGGTACTCTTTGTTTTTCACACCACCGACAAACGGAAAAAGAATTGGAGAATGACGCTTCCAATACTTTGGATCTCCATCAAATAAATATTCCTTTTTTGTTTTCTTGCCAACCAGACGCACAAGCTCTGCGCCGTGACTTGCAACCTCCAGATAAATGTGTTCGTTTTCTAATTGATATACTGCCATTTTTCCTCCTACATATTTTTTATTGTATTCATTGCATCTTCATAGCTGGTAAACACATGTCCATTCATTTTATTTCGCACTGCACCGTCAATATTTTCCTGTTTGTCATCAAAAAACAGACATTCTTCTGGCTTTAATGAAAATAATTCAAATAACTTCTGGTAGATCGCATCATCTGGTTTTATCATCTTGTAGCGAAATGATAATAGCACACCATCTGCCTGATCAATAAATGGAAGCTTTTCTCTACTGTCATGCAGCTGCTGATCACTGAAATTGGACAATAGATACACACGATATCCCATTGACTTAAGCTTTGGCACCCATGTGCTTGTGTACGGATACTCACCAACTGTACCATTTATATTTTCCATTACCATATAAATTTCTTTTTCAATACCAGGATCGTTCTCAATGAAGCGAGCCAAAAGTTCTTCTTTTGTCAGAACACCTCGGTCAATCTCGTTCCAGTCATCATTTAAAAAGACTGCATCTGCCAGACGTTTCTTTATTTCATCTGAAAATCCAAAATGATCCAGATGCTGCCGCCATGAAAACGGAATCAGTACATTTCCAATATCTAATACAATATTTTTAATCATTACTTTTTTCCTTTCTCAAGTAAACAAACTGTTTCCACATGTTCAGCCTTTGTCCACGGGAACATATCGACTGGTGTTGCCTGCTTTGTGTGATAGCCTTTCTTTGCCAGATATTTAAGATCTCTTGCCAGTGTCTGCGGATTACAAGAAACATATACAATGCGCTTTGGATTTAAAACAGCAACTGAATCCATAAATGCTTCACTGCTTCCGCTTCTCGGTGGGTCCATGAAGACAACATCGGCATGACTTCCCTCCTCTGCCATCTGTGTCATCTGTTCTCCTGCATCTCCCTGAAGAAAATGAATATTTGTCACATGATTTGCTCTTGCATTGGCAATTGCATCCTTTACAGCAAGCGCATTTAATTCAATTCCAAGTACAGTTTTTGCTTTTGATGCTGCAGTCATTCCAATAGTTCCAATTCCACAGTAAGCATCAATCGCAATTTCCTCACCTGTCAGATTTGCCAGCTCAACAGCCTTTTCATACAGCTTTTGTGTCTGCACTGGATTAATCTGATAAAAGGACTGCGCTGAGATACGAAAACGGTTATTGCAAAGCACATCTTCAATATAGCCCTTTCCGTACAGTACAATATTTCTATCGCCAAGCACCATACTTGTCATTCGGTCATTTACATTTAATACAACACTTGTAATCTCTGGATGCATCTTTAAAAGTGCTTTCACAAAGTTATTTTTTGATGGGAACACTGGTGAAGTAACAACAAGAATCACTAGCACTTCACCTGTTGTAAAGCCTCGTCTGATCATAACATGGCGCAGCAGACCATAACGTGTGCGCTCACTGTAAATCGTAATCTTAAATGATTTGAGCAGTCCTCTTATATCACATATAATCTGATCTGCAGTCTGATCCTCTAACAGACAGGAATCTACTGGCACAACACTGTGACTTTTCTCCTCATAGATTCCAGAAAAAATTTCGCCTTTTTTATAGGAAAATGTTGCTGTCACCTTATTGCGGTAATGGTATGGATTTTCCATTCCGATAATTGGATTTACCGGACAAATTCCTTTTAGTTGTGTTCTCACATACTGTTCTTTTTCTGTAAGCTGTTTCTCATAACTTCCGTTAATATAAGTGCAGCCGCCGCACATACCGGCCGCTGCACACTTATTTGCATTTTTTGTCTTCAATTTAGTTTTCTCCATCTGTTGATTCATCTGTTGATTCATCTGTTAATTCATCTTTTGACGCATCTTGTTCCTTACTCTCGTCCAGATCGCATTTTGACAGAATCTGACTGCTTAATCCCTGCAAAGATGCCAGATCAAACTCCTCGTTTCCAGATACAGACATACCATGGCGTGCTGCCAGATCACTTGTGTAATCAGCCAGCGGATATGTTGTGACAATGTCATAATATTCACTAGATTCTCTCTGCTCATAATGAGTTACAACAAAATCAAGTGAGTAATCTGAAATATGAGTTCCATCCTCTTCCTTACTGATTGTTATATTCGCCTGACCGCCAAGCATATTTTCCACTGTATTCTGGATTGACTGGAAATTGCCAAGTGAATAATAAACAAGAGTACGATCTCCATTTTCTGCTGTGATCCATTTAACAGGTTCTACTACATGAGGATATGATCCAATAATCAGATCAACACCATTGTCCGCCAGAAACTGTGCCTGACGCTCCTGCTCCTGCGTGTAGTCCATGCTGTTTTGCTCGCCCCAAAATGGAAATGCGATAATAAAATCAGCTTCCTCTCTTGCCTGCTTTAATATATCAGACAGCCAATCCTCATCATACTGATTTAATAAATATGGACTTGCATCCAGATCAGCTGTCTGGTTAGAACCATAGCTATAATTAATCATTGCAATCTTAATGTTATTTGTCTCCACATAAACAGGCTCATCCTTAGCCTCTCTGGAGTTATTTACACCAAGAAGCGTAATATTCGGATATTTTGTACTAAAATAGCTCATCATCGTATTCAGGCCGGCACTGCCTTCATCCATGATATGATTATTAGCAGCAAGAACAACATTGATTCCTGCATCTGCCATACCATCCGCAAGTTCCACTGCAGTGTTGAAAATACCTGTCTCAGTAGAAGTCGCCCCAAGTTCAATACCACCTAACACAGTATCCTGACTAATCACAGCAAGATCGGCTGCCTTAAAGATATCAGCCATATTTGCAAAATGCTTAGTAAAATCATATGTTCCATCAGCATTCTTTGCGCTTAATGTACAGGAACGATGCATAAGATTGTCTCCTACTGCGACAAGCTTAGCACTAGTTGGCTTAAACACCTCCTCCGTAACCACTTCTGTGTCTGCCTGTACCTGATTTGTCGGTGCCTGTCCATCCACATCAATCGGATATCCCGGATCTTGTACCGGTGTCTGTGAACTAATACTTGCCTTAGCACTCTTAAAACCAGCTAATAAAATACTTCCATAATGGTATCCAAAATAACCAATTACAGCCACCGTAACTAGCATCTCTATTCCCAGTATCATATATATAATTTTAAAAGAATCCTTCTTTTTCTTGTGGGATTTACTCATTCTTCTATTACTGCAGCGTTCTCACTGCACTCCTTTCCATTCTTTATGGGAATTTCCCCTTCGATACCAGATTGCATCGGCTTTTGGAGCTTTTGACACTGGTATCATCTTATCACATTATAAAACAGCAGGCATAATTTTACAAGATCTTTCTCTGAAATGTCAAGCATGAAAGTTACAGTTACAGCATGACGAGTGAACTGTGACATAAAAAAATAAGCATCTATTTCGTTTCCAAAATAAACGCTTACTTTTTTTACATTACATCACCTTTAAAACGGCCTGT
>ENA-ORLW01003313-ORLW01003313.1-human-gut-metagenome-genome-assembly--contig:-NODE-3313-length-12568-cov-6.702106_pt1 | contig 12568 bp, 11 predicted proteins | sample MGYA00243017_ERZ508829 | MGnify/ENA primary metagenome ERZ508829 (study PRJEB26277, sample SAMN04329776) | human gut metagenome | biome: human-associated habitat | host: Homo sapiens | place: USA...
GCATGAGGCCACTGGTTCGAGTCCAGTAGTCTCCACCAAAAATCACCGGAATCACTTGATTCCGGTGATTTTCTTTCATAATTCGCAACTTTTTAAGGTGCTTAATTTTTGCCATTTCTTTAAGACTCACAACCTGACCCACACGGGGAAAGGGCTGGAAAGTACCGGACAGGGCCAGACAGGATTTTTCCTGGCCGGCCCTGTATTTTTTGCCGTATTTACCGCATCTGCTGGCTGATGACCCCACCGATGGCGTCCGCCGCGTCCTGCTTCATCTGGGCCGTGGCGTGGGTGTAGGTGTTCAGGGTGAATCCCGCCGAGTAGTGGCCCAGCGCGCCGGACAGCGTTTTCACATCTACCCCACTTTTCAGGGACAGTGTGGCGAAGGTGTGCCGCAGATCATGAAACCGAATATGCTCTGCGCCGATGGCCTTTAGAATTTTATCGTGCGTCCGACGGAAGGCGTCTGGATCGTACATGGTTCCGGTCTTGGGCGACGGGAACAGATACGGGGTGCGAGGGTGCTTTTTGTGTTCGGCAACCAACAGGTCGACCGCCTGCTGTGGGAGAGCCAGCGTTCGCACGGAGTTGCGAGTTTTCGGCGGACTGACCATCAGTTCGCCGTTAATTCGATTTACCTGTTTCGTGATGGAAAGCGTTTTGCTCTCTACATCTAAGTCCGTCCATTGGAGGGCCAGTAGTTCCCCTCTCCGCAGGCCCGTGGTCAGTTCCAGATAGAAGGCCGCGAGAAGCCCACGGCGCTCCGCTTCCGCGAGATACAGACCGATTTTCTCCTGCGGCAAAATTTTCATTTCCTTTTTCTCAAGCTGCGGCAGCTTGCAGCCCTGGGCAGGATTGCTGAGGATCAGCCGCTCCGCTACTGCCTGCTCCAAGCAGTTGTGCAGCAGCGTATGGACGCCCCGCACCACTCTGGGACTGAGGCTTTTGTCTCTGAGTTCAGGGAAGTTTTTGCGCTGAACTCGTCCGCTTTTTTGGAGGTTGTTGTAAAACCGCTGGATCTGAATGGTGGTCAGCTTGTCCAAAGAAATATTTCCAATTCCGGGTATGATGTGGTTCTCGATGTAGTTGGTGTAGTACGCCTTTGTGTTGGGGCGGATGCGAGGTTCAGCATAGACCTCGTACCACGTTTTCACCCATGACGCGACAGTATAGCTGCCAGCTTTGGATACGTCCAGCCGCTGGCTTTCGCTGATCGCGGCTTTGAGTTTCTCCTTGACTTCGGCCTGCGTTTTACCCAGCACGTTCTTGATGAGCCGTTTTCCAGTTTGGTCATAGCCCGCGGTGTACCGCCCCTCCCAGCGACCATCCTTGCGCTTTCGGATGTTCCCCTCGCCGTTTGCTCGTCTTTTCGGCATAAAATCAGCCTCCTTTGTAACGGCAAACCATACCGTAAACAGCAGAGGAAAGCTACCGGAAAACGGAATCGTTATCAGAAAGTTATCATTTGAGTTTGGAGGAACTTCCCTGCCCTATCTTTGTCTATTGCGGCGCAATTCTTGCGCTGCCGGAGGGTACGCTTCTTTGGTTACAGCGGTGCGATTTTCGAACGGTCAAGAAGCCCTTTTTATTGACTACAGCAGCGCAAAATATGTGCGATCTGCGCCGAAAATCGCCGCTGTGCTGAAATCACTTTTTCGTGTGGTTGAAAACGAAAAATTCCTCAACCGCTTGCGGAACGGTCACCTTGAAAAGTCCGCTGTCACGGGCCTTTTCCGTGCCTGACGTTCACCGAAGACTGCGAAAGTGCCTCTCAAGGTGCACCTTAGACTGCGGTTTCAAAACCCCGGAAAGCCCCGCACTGCGGGGCTTTGAGGCCGAGAGGTGCCCAATTACGGGCACCTCTCTTTATCTTGTGCTTTTATCGAACGGCCTTCACCGTCCAAAAATTCAGCTTAAAAAGTTCGATTTTTCGCTCAAAACCGTTCCCGCAAATATCGCCAAAAAGTTACCGCTACAACTCCGTCCCAAACCGCTTTTCATCGCGTTTTTCAGCCTCTCGCACAAACGGCCCACGTTCGCTTTCACGGGTGAAAGCGGGTACACACTCGGCTTTCGGAGAAGGATCGCACACAGCGGCTTACACGCCGAAACAGGGGGCGTTTCGGATGGGGGTGGTATCACTACTCTCGGAGCGTTCCGCACGTTCACCAACATCCCCGGGCCGGGTATCAGAACGGCAAGTTTTGCCGCTTTTGGGGCTTGGTCGGGGGTGCTCCCAAAGAACGCAGAAAGCCTTCGGAACAGCGATGCGCTTATGCGCGTCGCTGTTCCGAGGCGTCGCGGCCCCGCTGGGCTGCGTGATCCTGTTGCTATTGTGTCAATGATAAAAAATATGATCAATCCGTGGGCTGGTTCATTTTTGATTCTTTGCTGGGCAAATGCAAATTCTATCAAAAAGGTTGTTTTACAGCCCTTTTGATAAGACGCAACCGCTGGTTGCCAATTTTTCAACCCCACTTGGTGGACTTTTGGCGTGCCTTTTGGTAAACTGAACGCAGAAAATCCGCAAAGGAGAACCACTATTTATGACACTTGGAGAGAACATCGTGCGCCTACGCACACAGAAAAACTGGTCGCAAGGCGATCTTGCCGATGCGTTGGACATTTCGCGCCAGAGCGTATCCAAATGGGAGACCGACGCTTCTATCCCCGAACTGGACAAACTCTTAAAGCTCTCTGAGCTTTTTGACGTGACGCTTGACGAACTCGTGCGCGGCGAGGAGGTGCCAAAGACGGAAACAGCCATGCCTGCGGCACAAACTGTACCCGCGTCCTTTGCACCGCAGGCAACACCCGAGCGTGAAAAGCGCCGTACCATCGCTGGAACAGTTTCACTGTGTACTGGTGCAGTCATTCTGGTTTTTTGCCTGCTGCTCGCCGGTGATCCGCTGACAGGGCTGCTGTTCGCGTCACCGTTCCTCATCTGCGGCATCATCTGCTTTGCTGTGAAGCAGCGTGTTGGTCTCTGCTGCGGCTGGGCGGTCTATCTCTGTATTGATCTCTATCTCCGTTTTGCGGCAGGTCTTTCGTGGACAACCATCTTTATGACGCACCTTTGGACGGCGCAGATGAACTATGCGCGCCTTTCCATCGCGTGGGTGCAGTTCATTGGCATGGTCCTGATGATCCTCTGCACAGTGCGCTCCTACCGGACGCTCAAGGTGTCCGCGACGAAAAAAGAGGTTACATGGCTTATCGTCGGCTGGGTTGCCGCGCTCGTTGTGCTGCCGCTTTTGATGAGCTACGGCGTCATGCCGCTGTGGAGAGATAATCTGCACAACTACAGCAGTTTTTCCCCGTATTTCTTCATCAACATTCTGTATGGCTATGTGCGTTTGGCGCTTGTCAACGTTTTGCTCGTGCGCACGCTTGCCGTCTGGCGCGTGAAGCGGGAAGAGAAGAAAGCGGACGTAATCCGGCAGTGACTTAGGAAAACATTACATTTTGACCCACGCCGTGACCCACGAACAGAAAAAATGGGGCGGAAACAACGGAGAAAAGCGTATCTACGGGTGATGGAATTCTTCGGCAAATCCGTTTAACACCGCTGAAACAGTGCGGAAGACGTCCCTATCGAATCTTCACACGCATGAGGCCACTGGTTCGAGTCCAGTAGTCTCCACCAAAAATCACCGGAATCACTTGATTCCGGTGATTTTCTTTCGTAATCCGCAACTTTTTAAGATACTTAATTTTTGGCGTTTCTTCACGACTCACACGCTGACCCACACGGGGAAAGGCGCGGAAAGTACCGGACAGGGCCAGACAGGAATTTTTCTGTCTGGCCCTGTATTTTTTGCCATATTTACCGCATCTGCTGGCTGATGACCCCGCCGATGGTGTCGGCGGCATCCTGCTTCATCTGGGCCGTGGCGTGGGTGTAGGTGTTCAGGGTAAACCCTGCCGAATAGTGGCCCAGCGCGCCGGACAGCGTTTTCACGTCTACCCCGCTTTTCAGCGACAGCGTGGCGAAGGTGTGTCTGAGATCATGGAACCGGATGTGTTCCGCGCCGATGGCCTTCAGAATTTTGTCATGGGTTCGGCGGAAGGCATCCGGGTCATACATAGTCCCGGTCTTGGGCGATGGAAACAGATACGGATTGCGAGGGTGTTTCTGATGTTCGGCGATCAGCAAATCCACCGCCTGATGCGGGAGGGCCAATGTACGGATGGAATTTCTCGTTTTCGGGGGGCTTACAACCAGTTCCCCGTTGATTCGGTTCACCTGCTTGGTGACGGCGAGTGTCCGGTTTTCAACATCCAAGTCCGTCCATTGGAGGGCCAGCAGTTCTCCCCGCCGCAGGCCGGTGGTCAGTTCCAGATAGAAAGCGGCGAGAAGCCCTCGGCGCTCCGCTTCCGTAAGGTACATCCCGATTTTCTCCTGCGGCAGAATTTTCATTTCCCGTTTCTCGAGCTGCGGCAGTTTGCAGCCCTGGGCGGGATTGCTGAGGATGAGCCGCTCCGCCACCGCCTGCTCCAGGCAGTTGTGCAGCAGCGTGTGAACGCCGCGCACCACTCTTGGACTGAGGCTTTTGTCCCTGAGTTCAGGAAAATTCTTGCGCTGGACTCGTCCGTTTTTCTGGAGATTGTTGTAAAACCGCTGGATCTGGATGGTGGTCAACTTGTCCAGCGGGATGCTGCCGATTCCGGGGATGATGTGGTTTTCGATGTAGTTGGTGTAGTACGCCTTTGTGTTGGGGCGGATGCGAGGCTCGGCGTAGACCTCGTACCACGTCCGCACCCATGACGCCACTGTGTAAGTCCCAGCTTTTGATACGTCTAACTTTTGGCTTTCGCTGATCGCGGCTTTGAGTTTTTCCTTGACCTCGGCCTGCGTTTTGCCCAGCACGTTCTTGATGATCCGTTTTCCGCTCTCCGGGTCATAGCCCGCCGTGTACCGGCCCTCCCATCGGCCATCCTTTCGCTTTCGGATATTGCCCTCTCCATTTGCTCGCCTTTTCGGCATAAAATCAACCCCTTTCGGCAACGAACAATACCGTAACCAAGGGAACAAAGCTATCGGAAAACCGGACTGTTATCAAAAAGTTATCATTTGCCCATCGGAACCACGCCGCCCTATCTTTGCCTATTGCGGCGCAATTTTTGCGCTGCCGGGGACGTTCTTCTTTTGTTACAGCGGTGCGATTTTTGAACGGTCAAGAAGCCTTTTCATTGACTACAGCGGCGCAAAATATACCCGTTTTCCTCCGAAAATCGCCGCTATGCAGAAATCACTTTTTCGGGTGGTCGAAAACAGCAAATTCCTCAACCGCCTGCGGAACGTCCACCTTGAAAAGTCCGCCGTCACGGGCCTTTTCTGTGCCTGACGTTCACCTATGACTGCGAAAACGCCTCGCAAGGTGCACCTTAGACTGCGGTTTCAAAACCTCGGAAAGCCCCGCACTGCGGGGCTTTGTGGGCGAGAGGTGCCCGATTAGGGGCACCTCTCTTTATCTTGTGCTAAAATCGAACGGCCTTCGCCACTCGAAAAACCCTCCTGTAGAGTTCAGCTTTTCGCTCAAAATCGTTCCCGCAACTATCGCCAAAAAGTTACCGCCACAACGCTGTTTCAAACCGCTTCTTATTCCGATTTTCAACTTCTCGCACAAACGGCCTACGTTCGATTTCACGAGTGAAAGCGGGTACACACTCGGCTTTCGGAGAAAGATCGCACACAGCGGCTCACACGCCGAAACAGGAGCCTTCCCTCCCCCGGCCACAATGCGACTTTGTGCTGCCAGCGAAATTGCTCTGTTATACCACTCGATTCCGCCGTGCTTTTATATACATACATTTCCCGGTTCTCTGTGAACCCTCAACACCAGCAGAAGAGAATAATCCGGCAAAGCTGCCGCCATAAATTTTATCCCCAACCGCTTTTCAACTTCTCCTACAAACGGCCCACGTTCGCTTTCACGAGTGAAAGTGGGCACACACTCGGCTCTCGGAGAAAGATCGCACACAACGGCTCACACGGCGAAACACGGGGCGTTTCGGATGGGGGCGCTATTACTACCCTCGGAGCGTTCCACACGTTTCGGAAACCCTGCGTGGCCGGGGTTTAAAACGGCAAACTTTGCCGATTTTGTGGCTTGGTCGTGGGTGCTCCCAAAGAACGCAGAGAGCCTTCGGGACAGCGATGCGCTTATGCGCGTCGCTGTTCCGAGGCGTCGCGGCCCCGCTGGGCTGCGTGATCCAGTGAGTGTGCTATTGATTATGTGGTGAGCATTTGTAACCATTGATTTCGCCGCACTTTTATCTTTCATCGTGTTTTTCAGCTTCTCGCACAAATGGTCCATCTTTGCTTTTGCGGGCAAAAGTGGGTACACACTCGGCTTTCAGAGAAAGATCGCACACAACGGCTTACACGCCGAAACAGGGGATAACCGCAACCTCCTCACCACGAGGTAATACGGAATCCATGAGGTGATATTTTAGCTAAAAACGAGCGGTTCTTCCCAAATCACACTATTCAAATAAGAAGTTCTGTGATATTCTATAAATAATTTACTAAAGGAGGTCGTTTCTTTGGGCCATATAGATTTTGAGAGATTTGTCGAGAAGGTATGCCAGACGCTGGAAGCGGTTTCCGCATCCGCCCCACATCGCATTGCCGCATGTAAAAGCGGGGAGGACTTCGAGGCGTGTGTAGTTGAGGCCGTTCATGCGGCACTGGACGATTTAGGACTAACTGCGACTGTACATTATACTCCGGGTGGGCACACGTTTCCTGATATTGTGATTGAATTTTCTAACGGTGAAAAATACGGTATCGAGGTAAAGAGTTCTGCTTCAGCGACATCGAAGTCCTGGAAAATTAACGGGAATAGTGTACTTGGAAGCACGAAAGAAAATGTTATTGACACCTATATTGTCTTTGGCAAAACAGCAATGGGCAATCAAGCGTTTCGTTTTAAACGCTACGAAGACGCCGTAGCGAATGTGGCGGTAACACATAGTCCCCGGTATGCCATCGATATGGATATCGCCCCTGGAGAAACCTTTTTTGATAAATCAGGACTTACCTATCAGCAGATCTCTGAATCTGAAAACCCCATTGGACTGATCACTTCCTATTTTAAGTCTCAGGGGCAACGCGCATGGTGGTTAGCGGAAAGCACCCCCGCCGCCATACGAATGTTTGCGAATCTATCTGTTACGGAGCAATCTGAGCTATTGGGATACTGTTTCGCGCGTTTCCCCGAAGTATTCTCTAACAGTCCCCAAAAGTTTCATCGCAGCGCAATGTGGCTTGTCACGGACCGCAGCGTAGTGTCTCCGTCACTGAGGGACAACTTCACCGCTGGCGGGCGCATGGATATTGTTTTGGGCGACAGAACATATAAAGACCTCGCACGGATATTTCATAATCTACATGACTATCGAGAGTGGGTTATCAAATCTCTCGAAGAAGCGTCTGCCGATGAACTCAAGGAAGACTGGGACTACCATTGGCCCCTTGAAGACACGTTGCGCGCCAAAGTAGATGCGTGGATCAGTGTCACCGCCAGCAAGATTCCTGATAATTCTGTAAATGGTTATGACAGGGAAATGCTGCTTTTCGACTTGATCGCGCCGCAAAAATGAGGCGGCTGACTTAGCCGCCTCATTTTGTTTATTGGAAGTATTTATCCCAGTTGTCTTCGAGCCTTTTGGCGATGTGGTACGCAAGCAGAGGCGGAACTGCGTTTCCGATTAATTTGTAGGCGTCGGACGCTGAAACACTTTTTTCTCCGTTTGTGGCAGGAAGCACGAACTTATAGTCATCAGGGAATGTTTGGATTCTTGCGCATTCACGGATAGTTAGGCGCCGTTCAACCATGCCATTGTCAAGTTCCATTGCGTTTTTACCACCGTGCTCAGCGCTTAGACGACGGTACTCAATGTTTCCATGATGTTCAGAGCGAATTGTCGGACCAATTCCATCCAAATTTACTTCTGTTTGACCTTGGCAATGTCTTCCCATATACTTTGCTTGAGAATACTTTTTCTGATCAATATCAATAGCTACTTTGGGTTCATTGAGTTCTACGAATGCGGTCCGAAGCGTTACGAAAGGTCGTAATTGATTGGTATTCTCCGGCTTTTCGCAGTGTGTAGGAATCGGATAAGGATCATATTCAGCATCAATGGTTGTCCGACTCAGAGCGGCAAGCGCATCAGGCTTTAGTTCAGACTTTTTAAAGCCGTAGAATATAACACGTTCTCTACTCTGTGGAACCCCATAGTCTGCCGCAAGTAGAACACGAGCTGGTACGACTAAGTACCCACCGTCACATACTGAGGCAAAATCTTTTTCGATAATTTCTTTGACATCTTTGAGGTTTGTCAGTCCTTTTACATTTTCGGCTATGAAGATTTTGGGTTTTGTGATACCGATAACCTCACGCATCCACATATAAAGTTGACCTCGGCTCTCGATCGACGGAACATCATCTTCTTTCACTTTTCCTGTATGGCTTTTATCCGAATCAAAACCTTTTCGTTTACCGGCAATTGAGAAGTCTTGACACGGAAACCCTCCGGTTACCACATCAATATTTGCTGGGAAGATAGTATGCTGATTGCTTTTTTGGAGTTTCACAAGATCGACAATGCTTTGATTGTGATATGTATCAGGAAGAATGCCATATTTGGCAAAGTGTTCTGTCCAAGTACGTTGAGCGTCGGGGCGGATATCGTTAGCGAACACCGTGTGGAATCTGTTTTTGGGTAGGTAGACCCAATGCTCGTTTTCTTTTCGGACATTCCAGTGACCGTTGATCATTGGATTGACAGATTCCTTCAGCACATGGAATCCACCCTCAAATCCTAAATCCATACCGCCGCATCCTGAAAATAGCGATAATACATTCAGTGGTTTTGCTTTTGCCGGTGTCTTTTTTCCACCTGATAACCGCATGGGTTTTATCGCGTCCTCCGGAATGATCCAAACCCCGCTTTGCTTCTTAGCACCAAGAATGCGCTTTTCAGCGCAATATGTTTGTACACGACGCTTCGAAAGTTTCCACCTTTGCGCTATGATTTCGACTGATGTGTAGTTCATAAGTATCCCTCCGTCAGCCTACATTCTATTCGTTTTGACGCCGAAAGTCAAGTTTAACCAAGCTAAGCACAGAAAAAAAGAGATGATTTGATGTGAGCAGAACTCCTGAAACCACACACAAAATAATGTCTGCCATTAAAGCGAAAGATACCAGGCCGGAATTAGCCCTCCGCAAAGAATTATGGCGCAGAAGGCTGCGTTATCGAAAGAATTACAAAAAACTTCCCGGCAAACCGGATATTGTTTTTCCTCGAGTGCGGTTGGTTGTATTTTGCGACGGTGATTTCTGGCATGGACACAATTGGGCCATCAGAGGATATGGATCATTAGAAAACGAACTGCGGCGTTATTCAAAGACGTGGGCAGATAAGATATCACGAAATATCCAACGAGACGAGCGGATCAATAAAGAGTTAGAGTCGCTTGGGTGGAGAGTCCTTCGCATTTGGGAGAGCGATATAAAAGCTGATGTCAAACGGTGCGGTGACAGGGTCGAGTACGCTTATTGGAACATTATCCGCAATTCTTTACCAGACGGGGAGGATTTTGAGGAAGATGTATAGTGTGGTGAGTCTATTTGCTGGTATTGGCGGAATTTGTTTAGGCTTTAAACAAGCTGGTTTCGATGTCATATGGGCAAACGAAAAGGATCACGCTGCTTGTTTGACGTATCGCTATAACTTTGGAAATAATTATCTTATGGAAGGAGATATTCGAGAGATTCCAGAAGAAAGCATACCGCGCGCTGATGTGCTTGCTGCTGGATTTCCGTGTCAATCCTTTTCTACCGCTGGTGCCGGGCGAGGTTTTGCTGACCCAAGAGGCACTTTGTTTTTTGAGGTTATCAGAGTGGCTAAAGCTATCCAGCCCAGAGTAATCTTCTTGGAAAACGTTGAAAATCTCATGGACCACGATGACGGAAGAACTTTTCAAACCATCTATTCGTCCTTAGTGGAACTCGGATATATTATCCGCTATCAAGCGATGGCCACTCATGAGTACGCAAATATTCCACAGACTCGCCGCCGGGTATATATTGTGGCGTTTTCTGATTTGGAACTTAGTGACCACTTTTCTTTTCCGGAGCCGATACCGTTAACAAGCCGAGCAATGGAATGGATCAAACTCGATGAGCGCAAACCAGATATTTACTATTATTCAGAGGATACAGTGTTCGACAGATACATACGAGATACCGTTACGAATCGGAGATACATTTATCGTGTGTTCAATGGGGCGGCACGGGTACTCACGAATGGCAAATGTCCGACTTTGACCGCATCTATGTCTACGCCGAGAAATGCTGCCGTACTAAGGGACGATTTCGGTGTCCGGCGTCTGTCTTTACGAGAATCATTAATATTTCAAGGATTTCCCGCAGAATTCTATTTTCCGAATACAATAAAGATTCATGACGCATACAAGCAGATTGGCAATTCTGTTTCGGTACCAGTCATCCGCCGTATAGCGGAGGAGATTCAGCGGATCATTTAGGAGGTTGTGTATGCCCACTGATTATGCCGCAATTATGCTTGAAATCCAGAAAAAACTGATTGATTTTTACACAAACAATAGTTTTCCGGATGGAAACAATAAAAGCACCCAGTTCGAAATCGCCGTATTTGAAGCATCCAAAGAAGTGTTTGCAACCTATGATCGAAACAATGGTCTTCCTCAGGATTACCATACTGTTGAATACCTTGGTGGAAACATATTTCCAGATATAATTATCCACATCGGAGCGACTGGCCAGAAAGTTGGCATGGAGGTTAAATATCATTCTTCAAGCAATGATTGGAAAACAAAAGGAAACAGCACTTATGGTACAACTCAAGTCGATGGTTTGTGTGAAATCTATATTGTATTTGGAAAATTTGTCCACAATACCTGCGATATAAGAATTCGTCCTTATGGTGAATGTATATCTGGGATATCTATTACGCATCGCCCTCGGTATGATATTGACATGGATAGCTCTGTTGACTTTTGCTCAGATGAATTAGGCATTTCGTATGGTGAATTGTGTCAATTAACGCCTAAGCAAAGAAAAATCCACATTAACACCTACATCGCGAAAACAAAGTACACTACCTTGTCAAGCGTAGAGGCTGATAGGAAAAAGCTTTTGATCTCCCAGGCTCTCGTTCTTTTCCCTGAAATTTTTTCTCGCAATCCTCGAAGGCGGTATAATAATTTCAGTGTTTGGCTTTTTGCGAATAATGTGATTTGCAAAAATGTGCGTGATTTCTTAACGGCCGGTGGGCAGGATGAAATCAGCGGAATAACTGTTCCAAAAGTCTTTGTTACGCTCTATAATCACATTGAGTGCGTCAAGAATGAAATCGAACACATTCCTCCTCAGGTTTTGGCTCGTGCTTGGTATGGATCCGTTTCAGAAGTAGGTAATATTCCTACGGATACCCCCGGAAGATTACGCTGTTGGTTGGCGTTAGCCACTAATCACCATGGAGATGAGACATCAACAATTAAAGGCACGAATTTGAATTTCAAACGTACACTTTTGAACTGGTTAGGGCTTGAGTGATTTCAGACGAAAACAATCGTTCTCACATTGCGTGATTCTCAATGTAGTTGATGCAATAGGGTTCTTGTTTGGGTGGATATGTAATTTGGTATAGTGTGTCCGCAGCCATGTTGCAACCGTATATTCATTTGCGCGGCTGATATCCAATGCTTGGCTTTCCTCAATGGCTTTCTTTAGCTTCGCCTTGCATTCTGCCTGTGTCTTACCCAGCACATTTTTGATGATGCGCTTTCCTGTTTCGGGGTGGTAGCCTGCTGTGTAGCGCCCCCCCAACGCCCGTCTGCGCGTTTGCGAATGTTGCCTTCGCCATTTGCACGTTTTTTCGCCATTTAGTCTTCCTGTTCCGCCGGATGGCAGATGTGTTCTTCTTCCTCCTGTTCGAAGGAATAGAGCCCATCTGCCTCCAGCTCTTTCGCCATGCCCCACGCCAGCTTGAAGCCCGCCGTGAAGCTCATCAGCTTGGCTTCGACCAGCAATGCGTTCTGTGCGTCCAACAGCCGCAGCAACTTTTCGCGCCCCACGGCATCCATGTCCCGCCGCAGTTCCTCCTGCGCGTATTCGACCTGCTTGTCCAATTCACTGTGTTCCTGATGGTCGAAACGCTTTTGCAGGGCTTTCATGTAGTCGTACATTGCGGCACCTCCTTTTGGCAACCACAACACATACCACAACTGCTGGCGGAAAGCTATTACTTTTTCGAGAAAGATCTTATTGATTCCAGCGACGCAAAATGTGACATGTGAACAGGAATGGAAATCTCCAGTTGACCCACGCCGTGACCCACGAACAGAAAAAACGGGGCGGAAACAACGGAGAAAAGCATATCTACGGGTGAGGAAATCATGCGGCAAACCCGCTTTATTCTTCCGAAAGTCCGCAGAAGACGTCCCTATCGAATCTTCACACGCATGAGGCCACTGGTTCGAGTCCAGTAGTCTCCACCAAAAATCACCGGA
>ENA-ORLW01003319-ORLW01003319.1-human-gut-metagenome-genome-assembly--contig:-NODE-3319-length-12553-cov-2.857486_pt1 | contig 12553 bp, 13 predicted proteins | sample MGYA00243017_ERZ508829 | MGnify/ENA primary metagenome ERZ508829 (study PRJEB26277, sample SAMN04329776) | human gut metagenome | biome: human-associated habitat | host: Homo sapiens | place: USA...
TATATAACTCTATTAGAAAATATTGGAAAAGTATTAAAATAATTTAGAGAAAGTTTAAAAAGAAATAAAATGGATAAAATAGAGTAATAAAAACTTGACTAAAGAATGTAAAAAAACTATACTATAACTATATGAAAATCAATTAAATAATATGAAATTCAGAAGGGAATGAAAGCAAAAATGCAAATAATTTCAAGCAAAGATAATGAAATAGTAAATCAAATAAAAAAAATGAAAGACAAAAAATATAGAGATATAGAAAATGCATATATAGTAGAAGGCATAAAACTCGTAAGAGAAGCACTACAAGAAAATGCAAACATAAAACAAATAGTATTATGCGATGATTGTGAAAAAGCTGAAAACATATCAAAAGAGCTTATGTATGAAATAGCAAAACATAACTGCATATATGTAACAAATAAAATATTTAAATATATATCAGAAGTTCAAGCACCACAAGGAATTTTGGCAGTAATAGAAAAAAACAATGCAAATGGAGAAATAGATTACAACGAAGATATAATAGTTGCATTAGATGATATTCAAGTCCCAGGAAATTTAGGAACTATATTAAGAACAGTAGATAGCATAGGTGTGAACCAAATAATAGTTTCAAAAGGTACTGCAGATGCATTTAACTCTAAAGTAGTACGTTCAACGATGGGTGCAATTTTCAGGGTAAAGATAATAGAAACAGATAATTTAATTCAAACAATAAAAGAAATAAAAAAACATCATTTCAAATTAATGGTTACATCATTGCAAACAGAAAATAGTATATATGATATACAATTTAACAAAAAGATAGTAGTAATAGGAAATGAAGCAAATGGAGTTTCAAAAGATATTCAAGAAATGGCAGACGAAAAAGCCAAAATACCAATGCTTGGAAAAGCTGAAAGCCTTAATGCTTCAGTTGCAACAGGGATAGTATTATACGAATATGTAAGGCAAAAATTATTTAAATAAAAAGAAAAGACACATGTAAAAAATGTGTCTTTTGAATGTATATTGATAAATAGAATAAAAAGGAAGTTTACCAATATAATGAATTAAATAAGAATACCGGACTCTTAAAAAATGTAAAAATTTTTTATGCTAAAACTATTATAACATATTAGAAGTGAAAGAAATGTAGAATGTTGTCGAATAAAATAAATAATTTAAACATAAATTGTAAAATGGAAAATGTGATGTAGGATCATGTCGACTTTTAATTTAATATGCTAAAACTTGCGATGAAAAGTTCTTGCAATTTAAAATTCAAAGTATTATAGTAGATATTGTAACAAAGGGGGACGAGAAATGAAAAACTTTTTTGGGAGTATTTTTATAAACCGCGATAAACTATTAGAAGCAGGAATAAACTATCCAATAAAAGTAGAATATTATAAAATAACAGATGAAGAAAGAACAAAACAAGAAAATCATTTAGTATATGGAGTACAAATAATAAAAACAGAATATAGAGACAAAATAGGAGTAGAGCAAAGCAAGGCAGAACATCTCACAAATAATGAAAGCGAAATAAATAATATGTTAAATCTTTTAAAAGAAAATGAAGTAACTCCAATAGGATTAGAAGATGTTATAATAGAAATAAAAAAATTACAGGCACTTGCAAAAAATAAAAAATTAAGCTACAATACATAGAAGTATAAACGGGAAGGAGATATAAAAACAATATGACAGATAAATTAATAATAGTAGAATCACCAGCAAAAGCGAATACAATCAAAAAATTTTTAGGCGGAAATACTAAAGTTGTAGCATCTATGGGACATGTTAGAGATTTGCCTAAATCAAAACTAGGAATAAATATAGAAAATTATTTTGAACCAGTATTTATAAATATTAGAGGAAAAGGTGATTTAATAAAAGAGCTAAAAAAAGATGCTAAGTCAGCGAAAAAAGTATATTTGGCAACTGACCCTGATCGCGAGGGAGAAGCGATAGCATGGCATCTATTTAAAATATTAGATGTTGATAAAGATAAAATAACAAGAGTAACCTTTAATGAAATAACAAAAACAGCAGTACAAAAAGCAGTAAAAGAACCAAGAGATATAGATATCAATTTGGTAGATGCACAACAAGCAAGAAGGGTATTAGATAGAATAGTTGGTTATAAAATAAGCCCGATATTATGGAAAAAAGTTAGAAGAGGATTATCTGCAGGTAGAGTACAATCGGTAGCAGTGAAATTGATTGTTGATAGAGAAGAAGAAATCGAAAAATTTATCCCGGAAGAATATTGGAATATATATGTAAAATTATTAGATGAAAAAACCAATAAAACATTTGAAGCTAGATTTTTTGGTAAAGATAGAAAGAAACAAGAGATTCACAGCAAAGAACAAGTTGATGAAATTTTAAAAAATATTAAAAATGCAAAATATATTGTAGAAGAAGTAAAAAAAGGAGAGAAGAAAAGAAATCCAGCTCCACCGTTTACAACCAGTACAATGCAACAAGAAGCTTCAAGAAAATTAGGATTTACATTAAAAAAGACAATGTCAGTTGCACAAGTACTATATGAGGGAGTTAAGATTCCTGAAAAAGGAACAGTTGGACTAATTACATATATGAGAACAGACTCTACAAGAATTTCAGAAGAAGCAAGAACAGCAGCAAAAGAACATATTGTAAAAACATATGGAAAAAAATATTATGAAAATAGATATTTTAAAACAAACAAAGAAGCGCAAGATGCACATGAAGGTATAAGACCAACATATACTGATTTAGAACCAGACGTAATAAAAGATTCTTTAACTAAAGATCAATATAAATTATACAAACTAATATATAATAGATTTATGGCAAGTCAAATGACATCAGCAGTATATGATACCATGGCAGTTACAATAGATGCTAATACATACACATTTAAAGCAAATGGTCAAAACTTAAAATTCAAAGGCTTTATGACATTATATGTTGAAGGAACAGACGAAAAACAAGAAGAGGAAGAAGGAATTATTCCTGAATTAGAACTAAAACAAGAAGTGAAAGAAAAATCAATTGAACCAAAGCAAAGTTTTACAGAGCCACCTGCAAGATATACAGAAGCAAGTCTTGTAAAGGCACTAGAAGAAAAAGGAATTGGTAGACCAAGTACATATTCTCCAACAATTACTACTATTTTAGAAAGAAGATACATAGAAAAAATTCAAAAGCAATTGGTACCAACAGAACTTGGCAAAATAGTTAATAAACTACTTACAGAGAATTTTACAGATATAGTAAATGTAGAATTTACAGCCCAGATTGAGGATGAGTTTGATCAAATAGCTGAGGGAAAAGTAGAATGGAAAAAAATAATAAAAGATTTTTATGAACCTTTTGCTATTGTCCTAGAAAAAGCTGAAAAAGAACTAGAACATGTTGAAATAAAAGACGAAGTTTCAGATGTACCATGTGATAAATGTGGGAGAATGATGGTAATAAAATATGGTAGGTATGGCAAATTTTTAGCATGTCCACGGATATCCAGAATGTAAAAATGCAAAACCTATAGTAGAAACAATAGATGTACCATGCCCTGTTTGTGGAGCAAAAGTACAAGTAAGAAAAACAAAAAGAAGAAGAAATTACTATATATGTGAGAATAATCCAAGCTCATGTAATTATATTTCATGGAACAAACCAAAAGTAGGGGAAGTTTGGAGTCCAGAAAAGAATGATGAAACTTTGAATAAAGAGACAATCCCTAAGGCGAAGAAGACTACAAAGAAAAAAAGAACAAAAACTAAAAAGACTACTAAAAAAACTAATAAGAAAACGAATAGGTAATTTTACTAATCATAACATAATATAAATTATTGTAAATAACACGAAAAATTTTACTAGCATAAAATTTATATTTAAAATTAAACAATAATAAAAAAATAAAAAAGCAAAAAATTGCATATAACTATTGATTTATACAGAAATCTATGATAAAATAACAAACGTTAAAAACACACATAAAGATGAGTTTAAAAAGAGTGCTTGAGGTAAAGAGCCTTAAGTCTTTTTAAATGCTAATAGTCTTTATGGAGGTAATAACTAAAAGGAGGAATTAAAAATGGCAGTAGTTGCAATGAAACAATTACTAGAAGCAGGTGTTCACTTTGGACATCAAACAAGAAGATGGGATCCTAAAATGGCGGAATACATATTCCAAGCTAGAAATGGTATCCATATAATCGATTTACAAAAGACATCTAAAAAATTAGACGAAGCTTATAACTTTATGAAAGAACAAGCTGAAGAAGGAAAAACAGTTCTTTTTGTAGGAACTAAAAAACAAGCACAAGAATGTGTAAAAGAAGCAGCTGAAAAATCTGGAATGTACTATGTTGACCAAAGATGGTTAGGTGGAATGCTTACAAACTTTGGAACAATAAGAAAAAGAATAGACAGATTAAACGAATTAGAAAAAATGCAAGAAGATGGTACATTTGATGTATTACCTAAAAAAGAAGTAATTCTTTTAAAGAAAGAAATGGAAAAATTACAAAAAAATCTTGGTGGAATTAAAGATATGAAGGAAATGCCAGGAGTTATGTTTGTAGTAGATCCTAAAAAAGAAAGAATAGCTATATTAGAAGCTAGAAAATTAGGTATACCAGTAGTAGGTTTAATCGATACAAACTGTAATCCAGAAGATGTAGATTACGCTATACCTGGAAACGATGATGCAATTCGTGCAGTTAAATTAATAGCAGATGTAATGGCAAATGCTATTATAGAAGGAAGACAGGGTGAATCTCTTGAGATGGACTCTGAAAGTGAAGAAAATGTTAATCTTGAAGAAGAGCCAACTAGCATAGAAGAAGTAGCACAACAAGAAACAGTAGAAGAATAATATAAAGAAAAATCGTTTAAGTATAAGCGATTAATATAATATTATATAAGACCTAATTAAAAGGAGTGGAGCTCTTCTCGCTCTGCTCCTTTTAAATTATATATAATTAAATTTTGTGATTAAAAATTATATAGGTGTATTAAGACACTTGTATAACTATTTAAAGACATGGATGATTAGTCATCTATAAATACAAAATTAAGGAGGAATTAAAATGGTAACAGCAAGCCAAGTAAAAGATTTAAGAGAAAAAACAGGTGCAGGAATGATGGACTGCAAAAAAGTTTTAACAGAAACTGATGGAGATATGGAAAAAGCAATTGAATTATTAAGAGAAAGAGGAATTGCAAAAGCCGCAAAAAAATCAGATAGAGTAGCAGCAGAAGGATTAGTAGATGCTTACGTTTCAGAAGATGGAAAAATAGGGGCTTTAGTAGAAGTAAATGCAGAAACAGATTTCGTTGCAAAAAATGATGAATTTAAATCTTTTGTTTCAGATGTTGCAAAACAAATTGCATTAACAAATCCAAAAGATGTAGAAGAATTATTAGCTGCAAAGTCAATTGTTGAAGAAGACAAAACAGTACAAGAAGTATTAACAAACAAAATAGCTACAATCGGTGAAAATATGTCAATTAGAAGATTTGCAAGATTCGAATCAACAGGTTTAGTAGAAAAATATATCCATGGAGAAGGAAAAATTGGAGTATTAGTTGAATTAGAAAATGGAAATAATGAACTTGCAAAAGATGTTTGTATGCAAATAGCTGCTGCAAAACCAGAATTTTTAGATAGAGAATCTGTACCAGCAGAAAGAGTAGAAAAAGAAATGGAAATCTTAAAAGCACAAGCTATGAATGAAGGAAAACCAGCTGAAATAGCAGAAAAAATGGTACAAGGAAGAATCGGAAAATTCTATGGAGAAATTTGCCTAATAGAACAAGACTTTGTAAAAAATCCAGATATGAAAATTAAACAATTATTAGATTCAAAAGAAGCAAAAGTTATTCGTTTTGTAAGATTTGAAAAAGGCGAGGGAATTGAGAAAAAAGAAGAAAACTTTGCAGAAGAAGTTGCTAAACAAATAAAAGGATAAATTTTACAAAAAAGAATCAAGATTTAGAAGTGGAACTAGTTTCATAGACACTAAAAAAGACTTGATTCTTTTTTTATATAATAGGAAAGTTCTATTATAGAGAAAAATTTAACTAACATGTCTTTCCTATTATATAAAAAAATAATTGCATGCCAATTTTTTATCAAAAATTGGCACACGAACAATTAAACGCGGGCTTTAAAATGTTCTAGAAAGAGAAAATGTTCAAAAAAGCCCGCTATTGTTCTTATATAGAAAAATCAAAGATTTTTATCTATAAAATAAAATCACTAATGCAGATTATATATCATTCTTTCTAGACTGGACTTACAAGTAAAATTATTAACTAGTAACTATATATTAAACAATATTACAAAATTACTTGTTATTTATTGGTAAAATTTGATATAATCAAATCATTAAAAAATTGACAGGGGTTTAATAATATGGATAAAGAGAAAAAAATAAAATTCAATATATTAGCTGTATGCTTAATTATTTTACTAGCGTTTGCAATATCACCAGTTACAATGCAAAATGACACTTATTATACTATAAAAATAGGAGAACAAATTGTGCAAAATGGAATAGATATGCGGGGATCATTTTTCGTGGCATGAGAATTTACCATATACATATCCACATTGGTTATATGATGTAATAATGTATCTTATATATAGTTTTTCTGGTTTTGCAGGAATATATATATCAACTATTGTTTTAGCTAGTATATTAGGTGTTCTAATATATTATATAAATAATAAATTAAGTAAAAATAATTTTATTTCATTAGTTGTAACTTTATTAGTATTATATTTATTACAAGATTTTATTGCAGCAAGAGCTCAATTAGTTACTTTTATATTATTTGTGCTAACAATATTTTTTATTGAAGAGTTTATACATACTAGTAAAAAAAGATATCTGATACCACTAGTTATAATTCCGATACTAATTGCTAATTTTCATGTTGCAGTATGGCCATTTTATTTTGTATTATTTTTGCCATATATAGCAGAATGGCTTGTAAAGATTGTTATAGAGTTAGATATCTTTGTTAGTATAAAAATACTAATCATAAGGGTAATAAAAAAATTAACTTATAAAGATGAAAAAAAGGAAGAGTTAAATAAAAAACTAGAAGAACTTTATAAAAAGCTTGATGAAGATAAAGCTAATTTATTAAGAAGAAGAGAAAAACCATATAAAATAAAAATAGAAAATAATAAAGCTATAAGATGGCTAATTATAATCTTCATAATAACTATTTTTACAGGATTACTTACGCCACTTGGAGATGTACCATATACATATTTAGCAAAAACAATGCAAGGAAATACAACAGAAAATATTAGTGAACATTTACCATTAGTTTTAATAAATAATAAGAATATAATGATTGTAATGGCAATGTTTTTATCTATACTAATATTTACAGATACAAAGATAAAATTAAGAGATCTTTTTATGCTTATAGGACTTATTTTATTATCATTTATATCTAGGAGACAAACATCTATGCTAATATTAATTGGAAACTTTATATTTGTAAAATTAGTAGTACAGATGGTTAATAAATACGATAATAAAACATATAAAAAAATACAAGATTTTATGACAGGCTTTTTGGGTCAAGCAATTTCTGCAATTTTAATATTATGTATTAGTTTACTTATATTAAAACCAAAAATAGATGATAAATTTGTTGATGAAAATAGTTATCCAGTAAAGGCATGTGATTTTATTTTAGAAAATTTAGATATTGACAATATAAAATTATACAATGAATATAATTATGGAAGTTATTTAATATATAGAGGAATACCAGTTTTTATAGATTCAAGAGCAGACTTATATTCACCAGAATTTAATGGAATTAAAAACGAAGAAGGAAAATATGAAGGAAGAGATATTTTTTCAGATTTCCTAAATATATCAAATATAGGTACTTTTTATGAAACAAAATTTAGAGAATATGGAATTACTCATGTAATGATGGGGAAAAATACAAAACTTAATCTATTAATATCAAGAGAGGATAATTATAAACTTTTATATCAAGATAATGATTTTGTCATTTACGAAAGATTAAATGCAAATGTCAAAGAAGAATAGATTTGAAAAATAATTTTTGCCGATTAAATTATGTAAGTATTTAATGTTAGTGAATTATTGATGGCTTATACAGGGCTTTATGTAGGTTTTCAGAGATTGTAAATATAAGAAAGGAGAATTGTTAGTTAACAAAAAGCTAACATATGTTAAGAAAATGAAAAATATAAATAAAAAATATAAAATTATTATATTTGTAACTGTTCTAGTTTTATTGGAACAATTGATTAAAGTTATAATTGTAATGAATAGAGATAAACTTCCTATTACAATTATAAATAATGTTTTTATGTTATCATATGTAGAAAATTCAGGTGTAGCATTTGGAATAAAAGTAGGAAGCATATGGAGTTTTATTGTCATAAATATAGTGATTTTAGGAATAATCATTAAATTCATGTATAGTCAGCTTCAGGAACTAAATAATAAAACAATTGTAATATTATCTCTTGTTCTAGCAGGAGGAATTAGTAATCTAATTGATAGAATTTTTAGAGGATATGTTATAGATTTTTTAGATATAACACCTATGATAAATTTTCCAGTTTTTAATTTTGCAGATGTTATGATTGTTGTATCGGTTCTTATATTTGGGATAACAATTCTATAAAATTTATTAAAAGATGACAAGATAGGAAAAAATGATGGAGATGCTTGTTGTACAAGATAATGAAAAAGGAGTAAGATTAGATAGCTATATTGCAAGTAAAAAAAAAGAATTGTCTAGAACTAATGTGCAAAGGTTAATCGAAAATGGTAATATTTTAGTCAATAATAATACAAAAAAAATATCATATAAAGTTTTACCAAAAGATGAAATATTGATAGTTGTACCAGAAGCAAAAGAAACAGAATTAAAACCTCAAGATATACCAATTGATATAGTATATGAAGATAGTAGCATCATAGTAGTAAATAAACCAAAAGGACTAGTTGTTCACCCAGCTGTGGGTAATCCTGATGGAACATTAGTTAATGCGATAATGAATATTTGCAAAGATAGTTTATCTGGTATAGGAGGAGAAATTAGACCAGGAATTGTGCATAGATTAGATAAAGATACTACAGGACTCTTAATTATCGCAAAAAATGATAAGGCTCATACAAATTTAAGCGAGCAAATAAAGAATAGAGAAGTAAAAAAGATTTATATAGCACTAGTTAGAGGAATTATTCCAGAAAATGAAGCAACAATTAATATGCCTATAGGAAGAAGTACAAAAGATAGAAAAAAAATGGCAGTAGTAAAAAATGGAAAAGAAGCAGTTACACATTTTAAAGTATTAAATAGATTTAAGAATTATACCTTATTGGAAATAAAAATAGATACAGGAAGAACTCATCAAATAAGGGTTCATATGTCAGAAATAGGATATCCGATAGTGGGTGATATGGTGTATTCAAATGGAAAAAATGAATTTGGAGTAGAAGGTCAAATGCTACATGCAAAAAGTTTAGACTTTAAACATCCAATAACTGGAAAGCAAATGCACTTAGAAGCAGACATACCAAAGTATTTTAAAGATATTATAGAAAATTTGAGCCATTAAGAATGGAGAATTTTGCCCCAACAGGACGGATAATTTGGGTCGATTTTTTAGAATCTACCTAAATTTTCTGTCCTTGTTGGGTAACGAAGGTTTGTTTTTGTTGAAAGAAGGAAGTAAAACATGGAAGAAATAAGATTACAAAAATTTTTATCAAATGCAGGTGTATGCTCTAGGAGAAAGGCAGAAGAATATATATTAGAAGGCAAAGTAAAGGTAAATAGGCAAGTTGTTTATGAACTTGGGATAAAAATAAATCCTTTAAAAGATGAAGTTATATTTGATGGAAAGACAGTAAAATTAGCAGAAGATAAAGTATACATTTTATTAAATAAACCAATAGGTTATGTTACTACTGTGAAAGAGCAATTTGGAAGACCTACAGTAATTGAATTATTAAAAGGAGTGAAACAAAGGGTATTACCAGTAGGAAGGCTAGATATGTATACATCTGGCGCAATAATTTTAACAAATGATGGAGATTTTGTATATAAAGTAACACATCCAAAGTACGAAATAGAAAAGACATATCAAGTTACAGTAAAAGGTATTGTTACAAATGAGGATATAGAAAGATTATCAAATGGAGTAAAAATTGATGATTATATATCTGGAAAAGCCAAAGTTAAAATTTTAAAAATAGATCAAGATAAGAAAATATCTAGAATTCAAATTACTATTCATGAAGGAAAAAATAGAGAAGTAAGAAAAATGTGTATGGCAATAGGTAAAAGTGTTATTGCATTACATAGAAGTAAAATTGAAAATATCGATGTAAAAAGCCTGAAATTAGGTGAGTGGAGATATTTAAGTAAAGAAGAAATTTTAAGATTAAAAAATAAAAAAGTATTGTAAAAAGTATAGTTTAATTATATAATAGTAACATAAACAAAAGAAAAAGGAGATAAAAGATAAAGTGGAGTGTCAGAAATTTATTCCAGAAGGTTGGGTTGAAAATTGCTCTCATGCTACAAAAGATGCATTAATTAATGCAATCCGGAACAGGGGAAGTTATGCAAGGAATCGTAAATAAATGCGATTCAAATTATAATCTATATATAGATTTTGGAAATAATTTAAAAGGAATTATACCAAGAGACGAAATTGAAGCAGTAAATATAGATGAAACAGGTTTTCCAAAACCAAATATATGCACATCTAAAGTTAACAAATATGTTCAGTTTAAAGTAAAAGATGTTGATAAAAAGGATCGTTTCATTTTATCAAGAAAGGATGTTGGAAAAGATGCTTTAAATTGGATAAAACAAGATGTAAAAGTAGGGCAAATAGTAAAGGGTATAGTAAAAAGTATTAAGCCATATGGAGTATTTGTAGAAATAGGTGGAGGAATAGTAGGTCTTTTACACATAGAAGATATATCAGTAGCTAGAATAAAAACACCACTAGAAAGACTTTCTATAGGGCAGAAAATAAATGTTATGATCAAATCTATAGACTATAATTTAGAAAGAGTTGTTTTAACATATAAAGAACTTTTAGGATCTTGGGAAGATAATATTAAAGAATTTGAAGAAGGTAGCACTGTTATTGGTATTGCAAGAGAAGTTGAAAAGTCTCGGAAATGGTATATTTATAGAATTAAAACCTAATTTAGTAGGTCTTGCAGAATATAAAGATGGAATACAATATGGAGAAAATGTAAGTGTATACATAAAGAAAATTATACCAGAGAAAAAGAAAGTTAAGTTATTAATTATATAAAATTTAAATAATGGAGGTTTTAAAAACATGGTAGAAGATAGTGAAATTAAAGCACTAGTATCTCCTTTCGCAATTAGAGAAGGAGAAATTAAAGTTTTTGATGGAAAAGATGGATATGTTTCTATGAATCAAATTATACATAAGATAAATATAGGACATATTACAGATATACATTTTACGATATTAAATTTAGTTAATGAATTTGAATTTATTACTTCAAGACAACTTTATCAATTATTAGAATGGAAAGGAATAGAAGTAAAATCACAAGATAAATTAAATAATAAATTAGAACAACTAGTAAAATCTAAGATTCTAACAAGATATTATTTTAATTCCGATGAAGGCAAAGGAATTTATCGTGTATACTGTTTAGAGAAAATGGGAAAATATTTACTAAATTCTAGAGGAGAAGAATGTAAATGGCAACCAACTGATAATACAAAACCAGTTGCTATGATAAAAAAGAGATTAGCAGGAAATCAAACAATAATTGCATATTTAAGAAAAGTCAAAGCTTTTGATAGTTACATTCCAAAGCCAAGTATAACTGCAAAAAAATTAGGAAAAGTGTTTAAAGCAACAGGTGGAAATATTAGGTTAACTAAAAATGGAAAATCAATAGATTTTGTATTTGAAGTAATTAGAAGAGAAGATGAATGGCAGAAAAAGTTAGCTGATAAAATGAAATTATATGGAGATTTTTATGAAAGTTTCGTTCCAAATGATTCTGGATTTCAGAATATGCCACAATTAATAATAATATGTGAAGATGATAAACATATGGCTGAAACTTTTAAAGAGATTGTAATGAATAAATTAGAAATTCAAAAAATAAAGTTATATTTTACTACAGACTTAAGACAAAATGAAGCAACTTTAAATAAAACATTAGTAGAGTTTAAAATAGATGAGAATACAGGTAAATATAAAATGGCAGAGGTAGAAGTTAAATTACTTGGAATGTAAATCAAGACAAAAAAAGTTATGGACAAAGGGACGGTTCTCTTGTCCATTTTTTATATAATAGGAAATTTATAGTATAAAGTAAAATTTTATTAATAGAGAGAGTTCCAATTATATAAAATAATTGCACAACAATTTTTTTATATGTGAGCAATTATTTTATATAAAATTGGCGCAAGAACAATTAAACGCGGGCTTTAAAATGTTCTAAACAGAAAAAATGTTCAAAAAGCCCGCTATTGTTCTAATAGGAAG
>ENA-ORLW01003326-ORLW01003326.1-human-gut-metagenome-genome-assembly--contig:-NODE-3326-length-12533-cov-12.533398_pt1 | contig 12533 bp, 10 predicted proteins | sample MGYA00243017_ERZ508829 | MGnify/ENA primary metagenome ERZ508829 (study PRJEB26277, sample SAMN04329776) | human gut metagenome | biome: human-associated habitat | host: Homo sapiens | place: USA...
TGTGCAGCAGCCTGCCCCGGCCCCGGCCGGCAAACACGGCCGCAAGGCAAAGAAGGCCAAAAAGCCGAAGAAGAAAAAGAGCCTCGGCCGCCGGCTGCTGATCCTGTTTCTCGTGCTGGCCATCCTCGCCGGCCTGTACCTGACGGCGGTCTATTCCGACATTCCGTTCATCGCCAAGTGGCGCACGGCCTATATCCAGACGGCCATGAACACGCTCAGCCACCAGTGGCTGGCCACGGCGTTCATCCCGCGCAGCGTCATAGACAAGGTCATTGCCGAAATGGAGGCGGCCAGGGAGGCGCAGATCGGTGTCAACAGCGAGTGGGACGAGGAAGAGATCGAGTCCCGCAACCCCACGCTCACGGATACCAAGGGCATGAGCAAGGAAGAGATTGCGTTTTATAACCTCTTCTGGGAGGTGGATGTGCCGAGCATGCAGGCGTATATCAAGGAGCATCCTGACGCCCTCGCCGCCGGCTGGAGCCGCATCAACATCGACAAGTCCGCCCTCACGGACAACGGCACCAGCATCCGCACCATCCAGGGCGAGCAGGTGCTTGCGATCGACGCACAGAACGAAATTATGATTGCGCGTGTGAAAGGCAGTACTTACCGCGGCGTGCTCGTCATCATGAAAGACCCGTCGCGCCTGAGCCTGCAGGCCGCGTCCACGCTCGGCAGCGTCGGCCAGGTCTGCGGCAAGATCGCCGAGGCCCACGGCGGCGTCATCGGCATGACCGGCTCGGGCTTCATCGACCCGGGCGGCACCGGCAACGGCGGCACCCTCGCGGGCTACGCCATGTGCAACGGCAAGTCCTACGGCGGCCACATGGGCTACGGCTACAAGCGCCTGGAGCTGCATGAGGACAACCGCATCTACATCCGAGACAGCGATTCCGAGGTCTCTCCCGGCACGACGGACGCGGTCGAGTTCTCGCCCGCCATGATCATCGACGGGGAGACGGTCGTCAATGCCCGCAGCGGCTTCTCCGACCTGCAGCCGCGCGCCTGCCTCGGCCAGTCGAAGTACGGCGAGATCATCGCCCTGCTCGTCGAGGGCCGGCTCGCGACGTCGGTCGGCATCAGCGTGCCGGACTGCGCGGCCATCATGGCCAAGCACGACTGCATGCAGGCCATGAACCTCGACGGCGGCACCAGCGCCATGATCTGGTACAAGGGCAAGTACATCATGCGCAGCTCCAACCCCGCGCTCACCGCCGGGCGCACGCTGCCGAACGCCTTTGTCTACGCCGGAAAATAATATCGCACCCAACGTCCCTGACCACCGGTCAGGGACGTTTGTTTGCCTTGTACAAATCTTTTTTTGCTGCCTCCATGCAGATTTGTGAAAATGGGGCTTGCAATCCGGCGCGGGAAGTGGTAGAGTAACACCATCGAGAAACCGATGACCGAGAGGAGTACCCATTTACGAAGCTTTCAGAGAGCAGCGGACGGTGGAAGCGCTGCAGCGGACGAATGGCGAATGGACTCGCGAGGGCAAACCGATTGCAGCAGCATGAGGGGCGACGGTGGCCGCGGCCGTTATCCGGCGGAGCGTATGATCGTACGTGCAAAGTGGGCGCATGAGCGCCAACATGGGTGGCACCGCAGGAGTTACAGTCTTGTCCCATGAAACGGAAGGAACCGTTTCGTGGACGAGGCTTTTTTTGTTGCTTAAATCACCGCAGGAGGGATGCATATGACCCGCAAAACCAGACGATGGCGTGGCGGCCGGAGAATTTTTGCCGCGTCAGACCGTATCCGAATATCTTAAATCAACGATTATCAGATTCAAATAGAAGGAGAATATATTATGAGTAAGACTTTCCAGAAGATCGTCGGCGGCGTGCTCGCCGTCACCGCGCTCATGGGCCTGTCCGCCTGCGGCAGCAAGGCCGAGGACAACAAGGCCGAAGGCAAGACCTATAAGGTCGGCATCGTGCAGTTTGTGGACGATGCGTCCCTCAACCAGATCGAGGCGGCCATCGAGGCCGAGCTCGACGCGAAGGCCACGGAGCTGGGCGTGACCTTTGACTACACGCTCTACAACGGTCAGGGCGACGCCACGACGCTCAACCAGATCGGCGCCGAGCTCGTCGGCAAGGGCGTGGACCTCATCGTCCCGATCGCGACCCCGGCCGTAAAGATCATGCAGTCCGCCACCGAGGACACGGAGATCCCCATCGTCTTCTCCGCCGTGTCTGACCCCGTCGGCGCCGGCATTGTCGATTCGCTCGACGCGCCCGGCGGCCGCATCACCGGCACGAGCGACGCGCTCAACACCAAGGGCCTGCTCGACCTGATGCTCGCCCAGAACCCGAACACCAAGACCGTCGGCCTGCTCTACTCCAAGAGCGAGGATTCCTCCAAGCAGCCGATCGAGGACGCGAAGGCCTACCTCGAGGGCAAGGGCATCCGCTGCGTGGAAAAGACCGGCACCACCACCGATGAAGTTTCCTCCGCCGTCGACGCGCTCATCGCCGAGAAGGTCGACGCCGTCTTCACCCCGACCGACAACACCATCATGACTGCCGAGCTCGCCATCTATGAGAAGTTCCTCAATGCCAAGATTCCGCAGTACTGCGGCGCGGATTCCTTTGCCCTCAACGGCGCGTTTGTCGGCTACGGCGTGGATTACACCAAGCTCGGCACCATCACGGCCGACATGGTCGTGCAGGTGCTGGTCGACGGTAAGGACCCCGCTACGCTGCCTGTGACCACGTTCGATAACGGCATCGCCATGATCAACACCGATAGCTGCGCCGCCATCGGCTATGACATCACCGCCGTGCGCAGCGCGTTTGAAGGCAAGTGCAGCTCCGTGCTCGAGACGACCACGCAGCAGAATTTTGACTAATTGACCTAACATCCCGAAGGAGGGAGCTCCATGCTGACCGTTTTGCAGACGGCGCTTGAGGTCGGCCTCATTTACGGCCTCGTCGCGCTGGCGCTGTTCATCAGCTTTTCCATCCTGAATATCGCCGACCTCTCCACGGACGGCTGCTTCACGCTCGGCTGTGCCGTCGGCGCCATGCTCACCATCGCCGGCCACCCGATCCTTGCGCTGTTTGCCGCCATGGCGGCGGGCATGCTCTCGGGCTACGTCACGGCCTTTTTGCAGACGCGCCTCGGCGTCGAGAGCATCCTCGCCGGCATCATCTCGAACACCGGCCTCTACACGATCAACCTCGCGGTCATGGGCTTTTCGTCCAACGTGTCCATCACCGGGGTCGACACGGTGTTTTCGCTCTTCAAGGGCCTTGTCGGCGGGCAGTGGAGCCGGCTGCTCCTGCTCGCGCTTATTGTAGCCGTGATCGCGTTCGCGCTCATCCGCTTTTTCGGCACGTCGCTCGGCCTGTCCATCCGCGCCACGGGCGACAGTCTGGATATGGTCAGCGCTTCCTCCATCAACCCCAAAGCCACCATCACGATCGGCCTGTGCCTGGCCAACGCCCTCACGGCGCTGTCCGGCTGCCTGATCGGGGAGTATAACAAGTTTTGTGACATCAACCTCGGCACCGGCATGGTCACAATCGCGCTGGCGAGTCTCATCATCGGCGAGGTCTTTGCCGGTCACCGCGGCGGCGTGGGCAAGCGCGTCGTCTGCGTCGTGCTCGGCAGCATCGTCTACCGCTTCATCATAGCGCTGGCGCTGCGGCTGAACATCTCGGCCGAGTATTTCAAGCTCGTGTCCGCCGTCATCGTGGCCGTCGCCATCGCCGCGCCGAACATGAAGGGCTACGTCCATCTGGCGAAGATCAAGTCCAACGCCCGCAAGCTGCGCGCCCTGTCCGGAAAGGGGGACGAGACCGATGCTTGAAGTTTCCCACATCTCCAAGACATTCAACGCCGGCACCGTGAACGAGAAGCGCGCCCTGTCCGACCTCTCGCTCCGGCTGGCCGACGGGGAGTTTGCCACCATCGTCGGCTCCAACGGCGCCGGCAAGAGCACGCTCTTCAATGCCATCGCCGGTGTGTTCTATGTCGATTCCGGCACCATCACGCTCGATGGGCGGGACATCACGTTCCTGCCGTCGTATAAGCGCAGCCGCCGCATCGGCCACCTGTTCCAGGACCCGCTCAAGGGCACCGCGCCGCACATGACCATCGAGGAGAACCTCGCCGTGGCCTACCTGCGCTCTTCGGACCGGCACGTGCTCTTCGGCCGCGTGAGCCGCCGCGACCGCGACTTTTTCCGCGATGCGCTCGCCCAGCTCGACATGGGGCTGGAGGACCGCATGAACACGCCCGTCGGCCTGCTCTCCGGCGGCCAGCGCCAGGCGCTGACGCTGCTCATGGCCACCATGGTCACGCCCGAACTGCTGCTGCTCGACGAGCACACGGCCGCGCTCGACCCCGTCACGGCCGACAAGGTGCTCGCGCTCACGCGCAGCGTCGTGTCCGAGCGCAGCATCTCCTGCCTCATGATCACGCACAATATGCACCAGGCGCTCGAACTCGGCACGCGCACGCTCATGATGGATGCCGGCCGCATCGTGCTCGATGTCTCCGGCCCGGAGCGCGCGGGTATGACCGTGCAGGGCCTGCTCGATGCCTTCGCCGCCAAGGCGGGCGAGGCCTTTGATAACGACCGCGTCCTGCTGTCCACGGCCGAGGACAAAGAAAATTGAATCCCGACAAAGAAAAATCAGCCGCCCATCGGGCGGCTGATTTTTTGCGTTTGTGCACTTAATAGAACGTGGCCACCGGTTCCTCCGGCTTTTCGACCTCCTGCACGGACTGCACCGTGAACACAGGGCCCTTGCGGCCGTAGGCGCGGTGGAACTTATAGTCCAGCCGGGCCGTGATGATGGCCCACTCGTCGTTGCGGATCTCGTCCGCGCGGTCCCACACGCAGATGATGCCCGCGAACTGAATGTCCTGCACGCAGCAGGTCATGATGTGCCGCCCGGCGATGAAGCAGCCCTTCGGCACGTTCTTGCGCACGAGGCAGCGGCACTTGACCTCGATGGTCTTGCCGTCGTATTTCTTCGGTTCCTCGGACATGTCGCGGTACCAGATGGCGAAGTCGCGGTCCTCGATCTCGACGACCGGGGCGTCGAGGTCGAATGGCAGCGGATCCTCAATGTCGTCGTACACGACCTTGCCGTCGGTGAATTCATACGCGATGTCGCACCGGCGGGAGATGGCGCGGATGATGCGGTGCATCTCCATGCGGTCCATGCTGTCGTTGTAGCGGTTGAGCACGACGAGCTCGGCGCTCTTGAGCTTGTCCACCATGAGCTGGCGCATGTTCGCGTTGTAGCTCAAAAACGACGTCGCGTCGCAAAACAGGAATTCCTGCGCGACCGCCCAGCCCTCCGGCAGGTTGCCGTAGAGCGAGTCAAGCATCCACATGCCGTTGTACTCCACGAGTACGCGCTCGGGGCGGATCTCGTCCTGCAGCGCCTTCAGGTGTTCGACCGTGAGGTCGGACTCCTCGTCAATGTTGCGCACAAAGACGTTCCCGGCGCAGAACTTGTCCGGCTCATAGACCTCCTCGCCCTCTTCGCACAGCAGCAGCAGCGTGCGCTCGCCCTTGTGGAAGCGGCTGTCCTCAAGCGTCTCCTGGATGAATTTCGTCTTGCCGGCTTCCAGAAAGCCGGTGAACAGGTATACCGGCAGATCCGGTGCCTGCTGTTTTGTGTCAGCCAATGTGGAACAGCTCCTTCAGTGCATCCTCGGCCAGGTGCGACCCGATCACGCACACGCGGCCGGTGACCTGTGCGCTGCCGCGGCGGACGTCGGACTCGCCGGGCACGTAGTCAAAGTGGATCCAGCCGCCGTCGGTCGCGGGCACGATGCCCTTGGCGCGCAGCACGACGCCATAGCGGTGCTCGTTGATGAGCGCGTCGAGTGCGGTGCGGATCTCGTCGTCGGTGTATTTGCGCGGCGTCTCGGTGCCCCAGCTCGTGAACACCTCGTCCGCATGGTGGTGATGGTGGTGATGGCCGCAGCAGTGGTCATGGTCATGCTCGTCATGATCGTGGTCATCGTGGTCATGATCGTGGCCGCAGCAGTGGTCATGGTCATGCTCGTCGTGGTCATGATGATGCTCGTGCTCATGTTCGTGGTCATCGTCATCCTCATCGTCGTCATGGTGATGGTGGTGGCCGCAGCAGCATTCGTGGTCGTCCTCATCGTCGTGATGATGGTGATGGTGCTCGTGCTCGTCCTCATCCTCCTCGGCGGCCTCGGCCTTGAGGTGCTCGAGCTCGGCGGACAGCGTGTCGCGCCGCTCCATCGTCTCGAGGATCTGCTTGCCGTCAAGCTCCGTCCACGGCGTTGTCACGATCGTGGCGGTCGGGTTCTTCTCGCGCAGCAGCGCCACGGCGGCGTCGAGCTTCTCGGGGCGGATGCCCTCGGTGCGCGAGAGAATGATGGCGCTCGCGTTCTCGACCTGGTTGTTGAAAAACTCACCGAAGTTCTTCATGTACATCTTGCACTTGTTCGCGTCCACGACGGTCGTGAAGCCGTTGAGCACCAGCTCGTCGGACTGTACGCCCTGCACGGCGCGGATGACGTCGCTCAGCTTGCCGACGCCCGAGGGCTCGATGAGGATGCGGTCGGGGTGGAACTGCTCGAGCACTTTTTTGAGCGCATCGGCAAAGTCACCCACGAGACTGCAGCAGATGCAGCCGGAGTTCATCTCGTTGATCTGCACGCCGGAGTCCTTGAGGAAGCCGCCGTCGATGGCGATCTCACCGAACTCGTTTTCGATCAGCACGATCTTTTCGCCCGTGTACGCCTCGGCAATCAGCTTTTTGATCAGCGTGGTCTTGCCGGCACCGAGAAAACCGGAGAAAATATCAATTTTTGTCATAAAAGAAAGCACTTCCTGTCTGGGAGCACGCGCTCCCGAAATTTTGTCCATTATTATAGCACGAAATTGTGAACGAAACAAGTCCGCCGCGTCGATGGGATGTGGTTGCGTTTTCGCCGCCGCTGCGGTAAACTGGAGCCATGAGTTGGAATACATTTTGGAAAACTTTAAAGCGAAACTGGCGCGCAGCCGTCTATCTGCTCGTGCTCGCGGCGCTGGCGGTGCTGCTTGTGGTCGTGTGTGTCCTCCGCGGGCAGACTGCCGCGCAGCCGGAGCCCACGCCCCGCACGTCCGCCGCCGTCCGGAAGGACGCGGCGCAGACGCTGCTCGACGGCATGACCACGCGCGAGAAGATCTGCCAGCTGCTCATCGTGCACCCCGAGGTGCTTACGGACGGCGGCACCGTCACGGCCATGACGGACGAGCTCCTCGCCGCGCTGCGGGAATATCCGGTCGGCGGCGTGCTGCTCTCGGCGGGCAACATGACCTCCGGCGAGCAGCTCGCGGCGCTCACGTCCGCGCTCACGTCCGCCAGTGCCACGGCCCCGCTCGTCACCGTGGACGAGGAGGGCGGCCGCGTCGCGCGCCTCATGAACACTGTCGGCACGACAAAGCTCAACAGCATGTACAGCTACCGCAGTCTCGGCACGCAGGGCGCGTATGACAACGCGCAGACCCTCGCGCACGACATCGCGGCCTACGGCTTCAATACGGACTTTGCGCCCGTGGCCGATGTCTGGACGAACAAGAAAAGCAGTGCCATCGGCGACCGCGCCTACAGCGATGATTATGACGAGGCGGCAGAGCTTGTCGCCGCCGCCGTGAGCGGCTTTCGCGACGCCGGGGTCATCTGCTGCCTGAAGCATTTCCCCGGCCACGGCAGCACGGCCACGGACTCGCACAACGGCGCCGCCACGGTCGACAAGACGCTCCCGCAGCTCCGGCAGGAGGACCTCAAGCCCTTCGTCTCCGGCATTGCCGCCGGGGCGGACATGGTCATGGTCGGCCACCTGACCGTGCCGACGATGGACGATGTGCCCGCGTCTCTCTCGCACAAGCTCGTCACGAACCTGCTGCGCTACGACCTCGGTTTCCGCGGCGTCATCGTCACGGACGGGCTGCAGATGCAGGCCCTCGCGCAGTATACCGACGGGGAGAAGGCCGTGCTCGCCCTTGCCGCCGGCAACGACATGCTGCTCGAGATCAGCGACGTGCCCGGCGCGGTCGCGGCCGTGGAGCAGGCGCTCGCGGACGGCACACTCACGCAGGCGGCGCTCGATCAGAGCGTGCTGCGCGTGCTGCAGCTCAAGCTCGCGCACGGCATCGTGCCGCTGCCGGAGACCGGCTGATACTCATGATATTTTAAGAAAGATGTGTTACCCTCAAACTGGGCGCGGCCGTCCGGCCCGCCCGGCATCCTCCCTTTCTTTTTTCCCCCAACAGATCAGCCGCTGTCGAAAGTGACAGCGGCTGATCTATTATCATTTCCGGTTGTAGACCGGCGCAAAACGTGGTATCCTAAGCTATCATGACCTGAGAGGCGACCACCATTGCAATTTGTTGACATTGAAAAGAAGGACGGCGGTGCGTTCCTGCACCGCTACGACCTGCACTATATCGACCGCACCGGCTGTCCGCGCACGTATGAGATGGTCAGCCGTGACCGGAACATCGACTCGCTCGAGCATCTGCAGCACCACCGCACGGACGCGGTCGTCATGGTGCTCACGGATGCCGCGCGCGAGCACATCGCGCTCATCCACGAGTTTCGCATGGAGCTCGGCCAGCGCATCTACGGTCTGCCCGGCGGCCTCATCGAGCCGGGGGAGACGCCCGAGCAGGCGGCCCGCCGCGAGCTGCGCGAGGAGACCGGCCTGCGCCTGACGGCCATCACGCACGTCCTGCCGCCGGCGGCGTGCACGGTCGGCATCGGCGATGAGCGCACGGTCTGCGTTTTCGGCACGGCGGAGGGGACGTTCCGCCCGAGCACCGACCCCATGGAGGAGATCGAGTCGGCGTGGTACACGCGCGCGCAGGTGCGCGCCCTGCACGAGACGGACCTCTTCGGTTCCTGGGCGCTGGCCTACAGCTGGATGTTCGCAAACGGCTGCCTGCCGGGCGTCTGAAGGCACACATTCACGATTACGGAGCGATCATCATGTTTTATTCGGAAATTTATCAGCCGGGCGTTGCCGATTTTGACCCCAACGGCAAGTTCGGGTATGAAACGATTCTGCGCATTTTTGAAAACACGGCCAGCCGCCATTCCGACAGCTCGGGCGACGACATCATTGCGGAAAGTCGGCACGGCATCACCTGGGTGCTGACCGACTGGCGCGTCCAGATTGTGCGCCGGCCGGACAGCAAGGCGCCCCTGCGCGTCACGACCTGGGTGCGCGACAGTGTGCCCACCGGCCGCATCTTCCGTGACTATACGCTTGCGGACGAGACCGGCGCGGAGCTTGTCCGCGCCGAATCGCGGCTCGTGCTGTTCGACCTGCGCGCGCAGAAGATCATCCGCATCGACCAGCCGCGCTTCCAGTCCTACCGGCCGGAGGCGCGCAGTGTGTTTGCGTCCGTTGCGCCGCGTCTGCGCGCGCCCGCTGCCTTCGACGGGGAGAAAACGCTGCCCCTGCGCCGCAGCGACATGGATTTTAACGGCCATGTACATAACACGAAATATCTTGACTTTGCGCTCGAGGCCCTGCCGGACACCGTGCCGCGCGACGCGTTCACGGGCTTTCGCATGGTCTATCCGAAGGCGGTCAAGGACGTGGAGGCCGTCACGCTCAAATATAATCTTTCGGACGGCAATCCCTTCGTGTGCGTCTACAGTGCGGACACGCTCTGCACGCTCATCCGCTTCGAGACATGAAGATACCCCCGCTGCGTTTTTCGCAGCGGGGGTATTTTTCAGCTTTCCGCGAATCGGTCGACATACGCGCGCATCTCCTGCCGCGAGTCGATGCCGTGCACGCCCGCGATGAACGCGCGCTTTTCTTCGTACGTGAGCGCCGAAAATTTCGTCAGCGCCTGCTGGTTGTGCACCAGCGCCATGCCCAGCCCGACCGGGATGGCCGGCTGCGTGCCTACTTCGTGCAAAGATTCCACCTTCCTCTGTGTCCGGTTTCGGAGCGGGTGCTCCCTAACCATAGTATGGCACAGATGGGAAAATAGAATGCATCAGCCCAGATCGAGCACCTGCCGCGCGGCATAGCCCTCGCTGCGCAGCGCGCCGTCGAGCAGCTCATAGCGCGTGATGTCCAGCCGCACCGCGTGCAGCATCGCGGGCATCTGCTGCAGCTGCTGCAGCTGCACGCCGCGCGCCTCGATCACGCTGCGGTACTCGTCGCTCAGCGGGTCGATGTACACGGCCGTGCCCGTCATCTGCAGCCCGGCGAGCGACGCCATGCCCGTGTAGCTGTCGTACACGGCGGCGGAGATCGCCCCGTTCCACCAGATGCCCTTGAACTTCAGCCCGCCCTCGGTGAGGATATAGAGCCTGCCGTCCACGCGCAGGTATTCCAGCGGCGTGCACCGCACCCATTTGCCGCAGCCGGTCGCGAGCGCGAGCGTGTTGTGCGCTTCCAGAAAGGCGTCGATGCGCGCCCTGAGCGCGTCCGTCGGCATCGGCGCCTCCGGCGGGCAGAAGGCTTTCGCGATCAGCTCGGCCGCGGCGACGGTCTCGTCCTCGCCCTTCGGGCGGAAGGTCACGCGCTTTTGCAGCCCGGCTGTCACGACCGGGCCGTCCTCGCCCGCGGCGACGGTGATGATGTTTGCGTACCCGCTCCAGTCGCGCGGGGCGCGCTCTGCGGGGAAGAGTTTGCAGTTGCCGATGACCGTGCCGAGGATGTAGGCCGTGCGGCGCGCGTCGGCGTCATAGATGATGGCAGTGATGTTCATGGGTTCGTTGCCTCCGGAAGAATCAGAATATGAGATAATGTGAGTATAACACGCAAAGAATGGATTGTAAAATCGAAAGCCGGATGTTACAATGAGAAAAAACCGAAACAGAAACGAGGTTTTGCCATGCTCTGCCCGAAATGCGGCGCGCAGCTTTCCGACAGTGCCGTGATCTGCCGCGCCTGCGGCGCCATGCTGCCCGAGCAGCCTGCCGTCCCGCGCACCTGTGCCCAATGCGGTGCCCCGCTCGAGAGCGGCGTGCGCTTTTGCACCAACTGCGGCGCGCCCGTGCCGGAACGGCCCGCTTCCTCTGACACGGCGCAGTCCGTTCCGCCGCAGCAGGACACGGCGAACGCGTCCTACACCGGCGCGGCGGCCCCGTTCGGCCCGGGCGTCTGCCCGCGCTGCGGCAGCCGGTTCGCACCAGGTGCGCGTTTTTGCACCGTCTGCGGCATGCCCGCGCCAGAAGCGCCGCAGGGCCAGGGCAACTGGTATACGCCGGCCCCCGGCGGCACGGTCTCCTCGCCGGAGATCGGCCCGAAGCACAAGCCGAAGAAGCTGCTCATCGGTCTGCTGTGCGGCTTTGCCGCACTGGTCGTGATCGTGGCGGTCTTGGCCGGCATTTTCGCCGCCCGTCAGGCGGGCGAGCCCAGCACGGCCGGCGGTACGGAGGTGGACCGTCTGCTCGAGAACTACTTCACATACTTTGAAAATGACGATGCCGATGCCATGCTCGATCTCTTCCTGCCGGAGGTTATCTCGTACATGCAGGATGACGATACCGTCACCGGCCGCGAGGACGCCCTCATCCAGCTCGACGACTGGTATTATGACTACGGCAAGGCAATCGACGACTATTACGTCTATGACGATGACAGTCTCGACGCCAGCGACGTGCGCGAGATCCAGCGCGAGCTCGGTGTGCGCATCGACGACAATGTCATCGTCGCCTGCGACGTGACGTATCAAAACGGTCAGGACAACGATTTTTGTTTCGAGTTTGTCCAGGTCGACGGGCAGTGGTATCTGCTGTTCGTCGTGGAGTGACCGCATGATCGAAATATCCCCGGCAGCTTCGGCTGCCGGGGATATTTTTATGCCTGCACCTGCACGCGGCTGCCGCCGCTGCGGTCTTTCGTCACGATGATCTGCCGGTCGATGCGGTCCTTGAGCTCCGCCACGTGGGAGATGATGCCCACGATGCGATTGCCGCCCGACACGCCAACCAGCGCGGCGAGCGCCTGCTGCAGCGCCTCGCTGTCGAGCGAGCCGAAGCCCTCGTCGACGAACATCGCCTCGAGCTGCACGCCGCCGGCGGTTGCCTGCACCTCGTCGGACAGGCCCAGCGCCAGCGACAGGGAGGCGGCAAACGTCTCGCCGCCGGAGAGCGTCTTGACGCTGCGCGCCGTGCCGTTGTAGTGGTCGATGACCTCGAGCTCCAGCCCGGTCTGGCTGCGGTTGTCGCCCGCGCGGGCGCAGCGGCGCAGCTCGTACTGCCCGCCGGACATGATGAGCAGGCGTGTGTTCGCGCGGCCGAGGATGCGGTCGAAGTACGCGGTCTGGATGTAAGTTTCGAGCATGATTTTTTCCTTGCCGGGCACGGCACCGTTGGCCGTTGCGGCCAGCGCGTGCACCCATTGCCAGCGTGCGCGCACGGCGGCGTGCTGCTGCCGCTGTGTGTCGATGGCGGCGCGGGCGGTGCGGTTTTGCTCCAGCCGCGCGGCGCAGGCGTTGATCTGCTTTTGCAGCTGCTCCACGCGCGCGGTCAGCTCGTCCCGCTGCGCACGCAGGGCGGCGATGTCTGCCG
>ENA-ORLW01003329-ORLW01003329.1-human-gut-metagenome-genome-assembly--contig:-NODE-3329-length-12522-cov-3.927923_pt1 | contig 12522 bp, 10 predicted proteins | sample MGYA00243017_ERZ508829 | MGnify/ENA primary metagenome ERZ508829 (study PRJEB26277, sample SAMN04329776) | human gut metagenome | biome: human-associated habitat | host: Homo sapiens | place: USA...
GCATGCAGGGACGTGAGGCCAGCAAGGCCACGACAATCATGCAGAAATTTATCAAGGGTAGCGATGAGGATCATATTCCGCCGATGCCAATGGTGATTGGTATGTCCGCGACGACTCAACGGTTCAATGCTCTGGTCGAGGGCACATCCTCAACCATACATAAGGCCATTGTCACAGCGGATGAAGTGCGGGCGTCCGGACTTTTGAAAGACCGCATTGTCATCACCTATCCGGAAGAAGGCACGGTCAATAATGATATGGCCATTTTGCAGGCCGCTGCAGATGATTGGAAAGAAAAGTGGGAGCACTGGACGCAGTATTGCTTTGAACAACACTACGCTTATGTAAATCCGATCCTGATCATTCAGGTTTTGAATGGAACCGGTGATGCTCTGACGGATACCAATCTGGACGACTGTATTGCAAAGATCGAGGAACGTACCGGCTTCAAGCTGGAAAGCGGTCAAGTGGTTCATACCTTTGGCGGTACGACTGCTACACTGACCGTCAACGGCCTTGATGTGCGCTATGAGGAGCCTTCCAATATTGCTGAGGATAGAAATATCCGCGTGGTATTCTTCAAAGAGAATCTTTCAACTGGCTGGGATTGCCCGCGAGCAGAGACCATGATGTCCTTTAAGCATGCTAACGACGCCACGTACATAGCGCAGCTTCTCGGTCGAATGGTAAGAACGCCGATGCAGATGCATATTCAGGTGGACGACGTTTTGAACGACGTGCATCTCTATTTGCCGTACTTCAATGAGGATACCGTCAAGGACGTTGTGGAAGCCTTGCAGAGCACAGAAGGCGGAGATATTCCGACCGATATTTATGGCGAGTCCTTGTCCGGAAAGAAATTTGAAACGCTGACTGTCAGGCCGAAGAAGAAAAAGGAAGAGCGGCAGACACCGGGACAGATGACTTTATTTGAGGTGTTCTCTGGGCAGAACACAAGCGAACAGCAGTCTACGGGAGCGACTTTGGAGCCAACTGGCGACACGACTCCGATAGCACAGCCTCAAGCTACTGGTGGACATGCACAGCAAGCAGAAACGCCAGAACAGAGCCAGACACAGCCGAGCACAGATACAACACCTCCTGCCCAGTCTACATCGGTTACGCTACAGACCTCTGGTGTGGCAACACCGTCCGAGAATAATGCTACGGGAAGTCAGCAGGCGGTTCAGACGGAAACTTCTGAAGAGGAAAATCTGTTTGACCGTGAAGAGGTTATGAAGTTTATAAATGATGCAGGTTTGCTTTCCTATAACGTCAGAGCGCTTAGGATCAATGACTACCTAAAATCTCTGTATAGGATGGCACATCTTCTTACGATGTCCAAATTGCACCGTGAGGCAATCCGGGAGGTTAAGGATGAGATTATTGAGATGATCCACAGCTATGTGGAAGGCCTCAAGGCAGATGGGAAATATGACGACCTTGTTCAGCAGGTCAAGCAGTTCAAACTGGCAACCCAGATTTTTGATGCCTTTGGAGAAACCGTGGACAATTATTCGGTGCATGATATGTTCACGACGACCGATACTGATATAGAGCGGCAGTTCCAGATTGCGGATGTAAAGCTCGGTCGAGAAGGCATTGGCATGGCCTATGGAAACAAGTATATGGATATGTCTGATCTGACGGCATTTAAAGTTGATGTTATTCTTTTTGTAGCAGACGAAGAGTGCATGAACCGATTGCATTATTATGCGGAGACTCGCTTTCATGGATTAAATGATGATTATCGCAGATATATTGCAACTATAGATTCGGAGAAAATTCGTAAAGAGTATGACAGTATCGTTTCCGATGGTGATCCTGTAAGCAAGCACAATTTCCGTTTGCCTGAGACAATTCAGGTGCCACATGAAGTGGGAGGCAAAGAATATAGGAATCATCTCTTTGTTAGTGACATAACCGGTGTTGCAACGATGAAGTTGAATACTTGGGAAGCTGGAGTTATTGAAGAAGAAGAAAAACGAGAAGACTTTGTCTGCTGGATTCGTAATCCATCCAGAGGCTCATGGGCACTTTGCATTCCTTACGAAATCAATGGCGAAACAAAGCCTACCTATCCAGATTTCATTGTAGTAAGAAAAGATCGTGTACTTGGATATGTCGTTGATATTCTTGAGCCGCATAATCCTGATTTCAAGGACAATCTTGGGAAAGCGAAAGGATTTGCAGAGTACGCAAAACAGAATCCGGGCGTGGGAAGAATTCAGCTAATTCGTATGAGTAAAGATGTAGCCGGAAACCACAAGTTCAAAAGGCTGGATATGTCTAAAACAGCTATTCGAGAAAAAGTCTCTCATGCAATAAATACAGACGAACTCGATCATATCTTTGATACGGATGGAGTTATTGAATAAGGAGGAATTCCATTATGGCAAATGAGCTGCAGCCATTGTCGCTGCTCTTTCAAAATAGATTATTCCGGATACCGGACTATCAGCGGGGTTATGCATGGCTGCAGCAGCAGTTGGTGGATTTTTGGGATGACCTTGTAAATCTTCAGGCTGACCGCTATCACTATACAGGTCTCCTGTCCCTTAAGCCTCTAAAAAGCAAGGAGACCATCAGTTGGGGCGAGGACTTGTGGCTGGTCGAGAACGGATATAAGCCTTGCCATATAGTCGATGGTCAGCAGCGCATCACCACGTTTGTCATTCTCTTGAACGAGATTGTGGGATTCGTGCGCAGCTTGGATGAGAACAAGGGCAAGTCTGATAAGGAAATCACGCTGGGGTATGAAACGGTCGAAGAGATCGTCTCAAAATACATCTGCCGAAAAAGACCACCGAATGGAGTAGTAACAACATACCTTTTTGGTTATGAGGTCGATAATCCCAGCGCGGAATACATGAAATATAAGGTGTTCGATGAGCCGTATTCCGGTGCAGTGAATGAGACTTACTATACAAAAAATCTGAAGTTTGCAAAGAACTTTTTTGCAGAGAACATCAGAAAGCTATATGAGGAGTCCGGAGAAGGCGGACTTGAGGCAGTAAATACTCTGTACAAGAAGCTCACCCAGCGCCTGATGTTTAATCTCCATGAAATCGACGATGATTACGATGTGTTTGTAGCTTTCGAGACCATGAACAATCGTGGTAAGAAGCTGACGAATCTTGAATTGTTGAAAAACAGACTAATCTATTTGACCACGTTTTATGATGATGAGGTGTTTGACGAGAAGGACAAGTCTGCCCTCCGTAAGAAGATAAATGACGCTTGGAAGGAAGTCTACTATCAGCTTGGTAGGAACAAGAGTGTTCCTCTTTCCGATGATGACTTTTTGCGTGCCCATTGGATTATCTACTTCAGGTATTCCCGTAAACGTGGCGATGACTACATCAAATTCCTGCTAAGCAAGTTCTCTTCAAAGGGCATATTTGAAAAGGCACCTGTTCTTGTTGAGACAGAGGCCGAGTCGGTTATCAGCGATGATGTCACTGATGCAGACGACACGGAAGTTACTGAAACAGAAGAACAGGAAATCATAGAGGTATCCAAACTCCAGCCAAAAGAAATCGAGGACTATGTCAATAGCTTCAAAGATATGGCGAAGTACTGGTATGACACCTATTTCCCATTTGAAAGTGCTAATCTTACTCCTGAAGAGCAAAAACGAGTCGATAGGCTTAACCGTATCGGCATCGGACATTTCAGGCCGCTGGTTACTGCGGTCATCAGTCGGCGGGATATTTCTGCGAACAGCAGAGTTAAAATCTTTGAAGCAGTTGAGCGCTTTATCTTTGTTGCATTTCGCTTGGGTAATTTTAATGCATCCTATGGCAGCAGTGATTATTATCGAGCTGCGCGTCAGGTGTATGTGAAAGAAACGGATGTTGATGAGCTTTGCAAAGAAATATATGACAGGACAACGAACGATATCGATTTTGCCACGCAGAACTTTGTCACCAGAATTGAGAAATATTTTTCTACAGGGAATGGCTATTACGACTGGAACAGTCTGCGATACTTCTTTTATGAATATGAGGCTAAGCTGGCAGAGAAAAATAATATAGATCGTTTCTGCACGTGGTCAATGTTTACAAAGTCCGAGAAGGATAAAGTGTCTATCGAGCATATTCTCCCTCAGACACCGACGAAGTATTACTGGCGTAATATGTACCGGCAGTTTAAGGATTCAGAAATCAAGATGCTTTCCGGAGCACTTGGGAACCTTCTGCCGTTGTCTCAGAGCGTAAACTCGGCTTTGCAGAATGATAGTTTTGAGGATAAGAAGCATTCCAAAACCACAGGACGTCGCGGGTACGAGAATGGATCTCACTCAGAGATAGAGGTATCCAAGCTGCAGGATTGGACTGCATTTGAGATATACAGCAGAACTGAAAAGCTCCTCGTTTTCATGCAGGAACGCTGGAACCTGCAATTCGACGAAGAACAGTTGGAAAAGCTGATCGGCATTTCGTTCGTCAAAGATGGACGAGAAATCCCGGAGGAGTTGGAGGAAGTATCGGCAAACGTACCGGAATCCGAGGAAAGTGCAGAAGGCTCCGGAGATGATCAAAAACTGCAATTCTGGACAGCATTCGTAAACTATGCTTATGAGCACGGCAGATCAAGTGATATAGCAAAACAGAAAGCTGCTGGTCGTACATATTACGATGTGCACATAGGCGCGAACGGATATCACTTATTCTTTTCTATTCCCTATGGTAAACGAATCAAGATGGGCATCTACACCTATAATGTGGATACCTATAACCGTCTGAAGGAATTAAAAGACCAGATTGAGGCCGAATTTGATGAGAACCTAAATTGGGAATACTCAAAATCGACAGGTACAACACGTTCCATCGTTATTGAGGAGAAGGCTGATGTATTCAATCCAGCAGAGCAGCCGAAAATATTTGATTGGATCATCGACCATTTTGACCGGATCACGACAGCATTATCTATGGCCGGAGAGCATCTCAGTATAAGCGGTGATTCCTCTGAAACGAGGTTTGAGATCAGAAAACGTTACTGGACGTATGCCCTAACACAAATCCATGAGGCTCATGGTAATCCCGGCTCTTTCAGCAATGTAAATCCGAGTACGGACAATTGGATAAACGGCTTCTTTGGCATTGGAGGTTTCTACCTCTGCTGTGTTGCGAATTTTGACTCTGCACGTTCAGAGGTCGTATTTGCCAGAGCGGAGAGATCAGAGAATAAAGCAGCGTTTGATGCTCTTTACCAGCATAAGAGCGAGATTGAATCGAAGCTGGGAACGGAGCTTCAGTGGAACCGTGGAGATGATATCAAATCCTCGAAGGTATTTATTCAGCTTGATAATGTGAGCATTGAAAACGAGGATGACTGGCCACAGATGGCAAAGTTCCATGCAGAATGGTCAAAGAAGTTCTACGATTTGATTGTGCCGTATATAACGGTAGATTGGCAATAGTCCACTCAGGACGAGGAGCACTGATGGCAAATTTAAATTCTGAGAATCCGCACGTCGGACGCAAGTTCCAAGAATTTGTGCAAACGATTCTCAAAGAAAAATATAATACATATTTTGAGCAGGAAGCAGCAATCCCCATCGGCAGACCGCCAAAGGAGCACAAGTTTGATCTTGCCAATGCTGACAGGTCTATCGTGGCTGAATGCAAATGTTATACGTGGACTGATTCCGGAAATGTTCCGAGCGCAAAGTTGATGGGCTTGGATGAGGCTGTATTTTACTTTGGCTTTCTGCCTTCTGGGACAAAGAAGCTGCTTTGTATGAAAAAAGCAGTGTTCCGTGGCAAGCAGGAAACACTGGCTGAGTATTATGTTCGAGCACATGGGCATTTGCTTGAAGATGTCTCTGTAATAGAAATTTCTGATGATGGAACAATCAAGATTGTCAGAGATGGATCATCGATCCAATAGAGGCATATTAGGGCTGCGGCGATGAAATCCCATGCACTTGCGGAACCGTCAAAGGTTGAGGCGATTTAATGCTTGATAATATGAATGGAGAAAATGCATGGTTTTTAATACATTTATAAAATGTCAGGTTTGTGGGAGTATTACCAGAGTTCGATTACAGGTTGGATGGCAAGAAGAACATCCTATTGTTGTGGCTTGCGGTAAATGTGGAATTTCTTTATCTGGCAGTGTTAAGATAGGACAAGACCGACCGGGGCTAAAGTTTTCTTTTGACAATGCTGATGAAATTTCAGATGCCGAAGCTGAATATATGGTTGAATGCTCCGGCGAATTTCCGACTGTGAAACAAGGCAAAGCGGTGGAGTTGGAAGAAGTGGTTATTACTCCTTTTATCCGTTATATGAACTGTATGAAGACAGATGATTCATATGAACAGTTCGGAAAAGCTGTGTCACAGCTGAATACAACAGAAAAGAAATGGAAGAGCTATAAAAGAATCATTGACCTCTTCAGAAGCAACAGTGAATACCTTGTTCAGGAGATACAAAAAGAATTCTCCGGACAATACTTTCAGTGCAGAGATGAGTCTGAGGTATTGAGAGCTGTTCATATGATTGAGGTTCATGGGTTTTATTCTGCACTCAAAAAAGACATCTTGGATAATCTCTCTTTTAGTGCAGGAATTATGAAACTGGACTCTGTTCAGCTGAAGAGCTTAGTAGACTTCTTAAATTCACATGATGGTTATCATCTTGAGGAGCTACAGGATTTGATATATAAGGTCTATGATGATTTTATAAAAATATACCAGCGCCTTATTCCTGCTCTCGCTTTACAGTATTGCAAAGATGATTCTTTTGATTTTGAAGTTGAAGGCTCGACAACAAGTAGCTTTGATAGTGTAAAACAGTTCTATTTGGATGTTTATGAAGCCCTTGGTAATTTGCTTGTTATCCCGGTCGCTCTTAATAACATAAAATACAGGGCTGACGCGAATTCGATGAATCCTTTGGAAAAGAATGTATCTTCTTTAGAGGATTATATAAAGCTCACAAAGGCATCAAGGTATCATTTTTGCTTGAACACAGAAGTCTATACCGATTTCTTGGATGTTGTAGTAAATGCAAAACTGAGAAATGCGATTGGACACAATGATGTTGAATATGATGCGGTGAGTCAGGTTATTACTTACATTCCAAATCCAAAAGACAGAACCATAAAGAAAACGGAATATCTTCTCGAATTTGAAAATGAAGCGATGCACATGTTTCAGGCCTTATTGGGTGTTTCAGAATACCTGTATCGACTAAGAGAACTTTCTCTTATGTATGATGGCAAAATTCCACTTATGGTTCAGGAAAGAGCAAACTGGCCAAAGAAGATAGGACGTAATGATCCATGTCCATGCGGAAGTGGAAAAAAGTACAAATTCTGTCACGGGAAGAATTAAGGTTGAGACGATGGGGGGGTCGACTTGTTCCGTCAGAGCGAGGTCTTGAAGCGGTCGGCAAATCTGTGCATTTGCATATTATAAGTAGGGACAACCACATCGACCTGTTTCCGCATACGAGCGCGGTCGAAAAAATGGCTATTTTGAGGTCAAAAAAGCCATTGATATATTCCCGCGAACGAACGGCTCAATCCGGCGGATTATTGACATCAATCTGGAGCAATCGAGCCATGTGGAGACGGTTGTCAAATTATCCCTTAAAAAAGATACACCTAAGATTGAGGTTACAATGGAACCTGATGAAGAAAGTAATTACACACCAGAGGAAAATGTGCTATCATAATTATGTCTCTTTTTGGAATGTAACTTGTAGCGTTTACAAATAATTTGTCGAATAGGAGGAAAAATTCAATTGTTAATAATTGGATTGCATTTATATGAAAAAAAAGTTGATTTTATTTTTGATTTTAGTTCTAGTTGGTTTTTTTGTGTGCTGTAATGAGCAATCAAATAAACTCGAGGACTTATTGGCTAATCTTGAGAAGAAGGGTGATACCAATGAATTTGAGAAAAACAAACTATTATGGGAGAGTGTAATTAAAAAAGTGTGGTTAAAGGAAACATGGAATAGCAGTGAAACATATGAAGATATGTCATTTGTAATCACTAGAGTAGAAAAAAGTAAATTATGGGGGGCGTTTTTGAAAAAAGGTATCTTAAGACCAGATTCGGATTTGTATTCGGAAAAACAAAATCATAATATGATGTTAACAGGTAATTTTAATGAAAATAGAGCGGAACTCACTATTGTAGATGGCGAAAAAAACATAGGAAAATTGTATATATTATTAGAAAAGGAGAATATGCTTAAAATAGATGTTCAGTATACTGAACAAAAAAGAAAAGATACTTTTAATTTTATATCATATAATTTAAAAGATTTAGAATTAGATGTTCGTGCGGAGTTTGATAATGATATTGAAGATGTTACTTTGAAAAAATGGGGTAAGGTAAAATTTGTTTCTGTAATTAGAACAAGTATGAGACGAAAAACATTGTTTATATATTTAGTTGATGATAAAGAAAATATATTGTACGACTTTTCTGAATCAGTGGTGTTTCCGAGTGATTTTAGGGTAAATGATTTTTTGTTTAAGGATATAAATAATGATGGTAGGGAAGATTTTTTATTGATATTAGGCGGAATAACAGATTTAGAACTTCATAAGGCTATAATTTACGAACAAAATAAAATAGGTGGATTTGAAGTGAATGTAAATAAAACAAAAAAAATAAACAATAAAATGAATGAAACTAATAAATATTCTGTTTGGGATATGTTTAAGTATTTAAGGCTTTCAAGTTAACTGCAACCAATATTCAATCAATGACAAGTCTTACAGAACCATGGCGGAATGCCGTGGAAAATAGATTTCTTGGTGTTACTCCGGCACAACCACTTGCACAAATGAGTGCAATTGTACAGAATCACATTTATGCGTCCGCTAGCGCAGGGCAGTTGTCACCTGCCACCTAAAATGGTATGATACCAGTTTGGGTGGCGAGGCATAGAGTAAAGACCAGGGCGCCCTGGGAACAGTGACAGAAAGATGGATAAGGTAAACTATACTTACGATGCCGAGGGACTGCGTACTAGCAAGACTGTGAATGGAGAAAAAACAGTTTTTGTCTGGGACGGGGATTAACTGGTAATGGAACTCTCTGACAGCGGCAAGGTGCAGAAGCGGTATATCTGTGGAAATGACCTTGTATATGCGGATCGGGAAGAAGGAACAGAGAAGCAGTATTATGTCAAAAATCCTCATGGCGATGTGCTACAGCTGACGGATGCCATTTATCTCCGAGCCAGGTATTACCAGCCGTACTTGGGAAGATTTCTAACAAGGGATACCTATACAGGTGATGAGGAAGATTCCCTGAGTTTACACTTGTATACTTACTGCGGAAATGATGGGGTAAATAGGGTAGATCCGAGTGGGTAAATATTTGGGAGACCATATTTGATATAGTGAGTCTGGGAGATAGTATTTACTCAATGTGTACAAATCCGTCATGGGAAAATGAGGGATATTTACTATGGGATGCAGCCTCTCTTATTCCGGGAGTACCGGGTTCATATGTAGCGAAAGTACCTGCGAAAACAGCTAAAGTTGCGAAGACTGCAGCTAAAGTAAGCAAAGTGGGAAAAGGTACAAGGGCAGCTTCAAAGTCATTAAGAACAGCAAGCAAGGCGAAACGAGCAAAAGTTCTTTATAAGAATAAAAAATATATCAGAAACGAAAACAGAGGCGAAGGCTTCATAACATTTAAGGAAAGGAAATTTTGGCAGGGTGACAACCACACGAAAAATTCCGATGGAAAACTGATGGAAGAAAGGGCGGAGAATTAAATAATGATCATGCTGATTGACCTAGGTGTCAAAAGAGAAGAGTAAAAGGAGGGATGAATCATGATGATTTTACCGGATGTTCTTCGTGAAAATATGGATTCATGGAGTTATGACGACAACGGAAAGATGGTACCGGTAAAAGGGGCATCTTTCAAAGTGATTCAGGCTATTAAAGAAATGAATAAAGCAGAAGAGGAAGAACTTGAATCAGAGAACGGAACCATTGATTTGTAAAAGTTGATTTGTTTAAGAAAGACGGAGCAAAAAAATGGACAGTATCAACAATTCGCACAAAGCAATAATTATTAACGAGGAGATTTGTAATGGCATTTTTGCTCAATAAAGAAAAAAATAAATATATTGAGTTAAATTTATTTACTACAAATGAAAAGGATTGGATCGCATATAGTATGTGTGGTGGAAATATATATCAACAAACAAGGAAAGAGTTGTTTAGATTAGATAATGAGTATTTATATTTTCACAATACTGTATATGAAAACGAAATAGAAAAAATTATTAATGGTTTAAGCAACATAAAAGAGTCATGCCGTTATACATTTGAGCCAGTAGACGAAGGTGAGTTTCGACTTGAATCTGACTATAAGGATAATGTAGTGTATATAAAATGCACGTTTTATGTTGTTGATATGATGGAAAACGAAGGAATTGAAGACAATATATTTGAGATAGAAACAACATACTTTATGTTGTATGAATTTTTAATACAGTTAAGAAAGGAATATAACATGGTTAAATAAAAACGGCAGGGTGGATAAATGGATTTATCAACTATTCGGTACATGATACAATGATATCCATCACGCTCGGTTTTTGTTTGTGGTAAATAAAAATTAAAATCAATAGATTTAAGCTTGACAGAATAGGGAGGATTAGTATGAAACAAATATTAAAATGTTTTATGTTTTTTATTATAATAAATATTTTAAGTGGCTGTTCGTTTAAAGGTTTAAGTGAAATGATGTTAGAGGAGAAAAATCAGGATTTACCTTCTTCCATTGGGACAATCTCATCAGATTTTTCATTTGCTGTATTAGGAACAGGGGAGATTGCGTTTCTTACTATAGATCCAAAAGAAGTTGTATTTTTGGATGAAAAACAGAAAAACAGACGTTCTGTTAAATTATCTGAGAATCGTCAATCTTTAGAGATTACTGCAGGAAATGATTACTTTTATGTGTATTGTTCCAACGAAGATGAAACAGCTGGTTTTTTAAATGTTTTTGACAAGAAAGGAGAGTTAATAAAAGAAATATCATTACCGTTCAGTAGAGTTAGTGTCAGCAATGGAATTGTGTATGGATATTATGATGAAACAGCTGATTTTAATGGATGGGATTCTAATATCTCGAATAGTCATATTGAAGCAACCCATTATATTAGTGAGAGAAAATTTTTAGAAAAATTTCCTAACTGTATGGATGATTGGAATGAAATAAGCGGGGACGAAATAGCAAATGTTGGTGAACAACAATTGTATCGCTGTTCATCGGATTATTGTCATAAAACAGACTATTATAGTGATCAAAAACCTTTGTCTGTTTTTGGTCAAATAGATTATGTGAAATATTGTGATGGGAAAATAGCTTCCGAGGAGTCGGATAAAGAAATCCGTTCCCGTTTGAATCAAATATATAGTATGATGAAAAAAGAGGAAGAGAATTTTCTGATTTATAGTTTTCAAACCAATGATAAAATATATGGCATTTGTAATGTATATAGTCAACATGGGGAACTATTAACTTTTTGTACGGATGATTTGGATTATAGTTTTTCTTTTTCTTATGATGAAAAAGAGGATAAATTATATAAGGTAAATGAGTATACTAACATTGAACTTATATATGAAGATGAATATAATTGTCTGCATCATAAATTAGACGGTGTTTATTATACAAAATTAGGATCAGATAAAGAAGAAAAATTATATGATTACAATGGGGAAATTGGACTTACAATCTTAGAAGGATATGTAAAGTTTCAGGAAAGAGAAATACATTACAATGATGATATTATAGATAAGCAGGAAATAATAAAAGTATGGTAGAGATTCTGTCTAATAATTAAGACGGAATCTCTTGAAATCTCAAATTTATAATAGTTAAAAATAGTATGTGGGAGGGGTGAAATTGTTTGAAATTGCGTATAAAATGACGGTGTGAAATTCTTTCTGTAAATTCAGATCTTCTATGATAATTGATACGGCTTAACAGCAGGTTTCTGTGGTTAAGCCGTTGTATATTTAATAACAAAAATAAGCTGGTATGTCAAGAACACCCAGAAAATCTGGGTGTATATTTACTCTTGACCATTCAGCTTTTATTGCTATATTGACATTCGCTCAGGGTACATAATCTCGAGTTCGCCACGAACTTTGCCCCAGTTGCGGATTGGCATTGTCCACTTTTTGGCTATCTCAAAAGTTCCTAGGTATAGTGCTTTCATTAGCGCCTGGGAGCTCGGGAATACGCTTCTCTGCTTGTTTAGTCTGCATACACTATTAAGAAATTGAAAAAGAAAAAAGTATTACATTCGTGTTCGCGCTTACAAGATGAATGGTAAGAAAAAGGTGTAAGGAAAATGGAGCAAGGTTAAAGTAGTAAAAAGAAAGTAATGTGTCAGGATGATTTAAATTAAAAATGTGATGCAAACATCGCCCAAATAAGGGTAAACAAATGTAAGCGCTTAATAACAAGGTGCCTATTAAAATAAAAAGGACCAACCGGTCACCCGATCCTGAACTAAC
>ENA-ORLW01003332-ORLW01003332.1-human-gut-metagenome-genome-assembly--contig:-NODE-3332-length-12518-cov-3.299172_pt1 | contig 12518 bp, 8 predicted proteins | sample MGYA00243017_ERZ508829 | MGnify/ENA primary metagenome ERZ508829 (study PRJEB26277, sample SAMN04329776) | human gut metagenome | biome: human-associated habitat | host: Homo sapiens | place: USA...
TGGATATACAGAGTATCGACATCATCACTGCGACTATCAGAAACTATACAGGTACCGTCATAGCCATTTCGCACGATAATTATTTCATTCGAGAAATCGGTATCGAACAGCGTATTGTATTAAGTTAATCCATTGACATTTTATCAGACAAAGTATTAAATATCAATACAGTTTTTTATACCTTCGCAGCGCGAAGCAAAAGAAGAAGATTAAAATGAATAAAACAACGCAATCATGGTGGTTCGTCTTTTATAAAGACCAGCTATTACTTGAGAAGAAAGAGAACGGCACATTTGCTCTTCCTTATGGAGAAATTCCGCCTATCACTATTAAAGAAAAAACGACGGTACATACTATCACAACATTAGAGGGAAAGACTTGTAAGTCTTTCTCCCTCTCCTCGCCTTTTGAAGAATCGGCACAGTATGTAATGACCGGACTTCGTGCCTCTTATGATTATCTCCCGCTATCTCACTATCAGGCAGCAGGAAAAGCGCATGAGATTCTGCACTGGGACCGGAACAGTCGTTTCTGTTCTGCCTGCGGCACTCCTATGGAACAGAAAGAGGACATCATGAAACGTTGCCCGAAATGCGGACGGGAAGTATATCCTTCTATTTCTACTGCAATTCTCGTCGTAGTAAGAAAAGAAGATTCATTGCTCCTGGTCCATGCCCGTAACTTCAAGGGAACGTTCAACAGCCTCGTAGCCGGATTCCTGGAGACGGGCGAGACATTAGAGGAGTGCGTAGCGCGTGAAGTGAAAGAGGAAACGGGACTGGATGTGACGAACATCACCTATTTCGGCAATCAAGCATGGCCTTATCCCAGCGGATTAATGGTTGGGTTCATTGCAGATTATGCCGGAGGGGAAATCAGGTTGCAGGAGGAAGAACTGAGTTCCGGAGACTTCTACACACGGGACAACTTGCCGGAACTTCCCCGAAAGCTGAGCCTCGCACGAAAGATGATCGACTGGTGGCTGGAATGCTCTCACAAATAATCGGCTATGGAAAACATCATCAAAGGTATCCGGCAATATTATCCGGTATCGGACAGTTCTCTGGAGGTTCTTTTCAGTCACATGGAAAAGCTGGAACTTCCTAAAAAACACTTACTGATACGCGGTGGTGTAGCAGACCGTCACGTCTACTTTATCGAAAAAGGATTTTGCCGGTCTTATTGTTTACACGACGGCGAAGAAATCACGATATGGTTTTCACGCGAAGGTGATATCACTTTTGCCATGAAAGACTTGTATCACGACGAACCGGGATACGAATATGTAGAATTGTTGGAGGACTGCGAATTATATGCCATACGTATCGAAGACTTGAATCGGATTTATGAAACCAACATCGAGATTGCCAACTGGGGACGGGTTATTCATCAGGAATGCCTGCTATATATGGATATGCACCATATCAACCGGCTCTATCTTCCGGCTAAGGAACGTTACGAACAACTCTTACGTGAACAACCCGATGTCATTCACCGTGCCCAACTGGGGTATATAGCTTCCTTTCTTGGCATGACTCCCCAACATCTTAGCCGTCTGCGTTCCGAATCCTAAGTTCTTTTTTAATCTATGTGAATTTTTATCTCATAAGAAAACACTACTTTTGCAGTCGAATACAAAAAAACTGATAAGTATCGTGATTAACACATTAACTTCTTTACGGATATTCTTTGCCCTAATGGTATTTGGGGCGCACTGCTACGTCATTGATTCAAGTTTCGATGCTCATTTCTTTAAAGAAGGGTTTGTCGGAGTCAGTTTCTTTTTTGTGCTCAGCGGTTTTATTATTGCTTACAACTATCAGGAGAAGTTATTGGAAAAGACCGCTACCAAACGAACATTTTGGGTAGCGCGCCTCGCCCGCATTTATCCCTTGCATTTACTGACATTATTAATTGCCGTATGCATAGGAGGATACGTTCAATATAGCGGCACGGCAGACTGGATAAAACACTTTGCCGCCTCCACCTTTCTCCTACAACCGTTCTTCCCCTCTGCCGACTACTTCTTTTCATTCAACAGTCCTTCGTGGAGTTTGGGATGCGAACAGTTGTTTTATTTCTGCTTTCCTCTGATTGTTCCTTTCTTGCATACCAAAAGAAGCCTGTTTATCACACTGCTCATCTGTCTTCCAATTATGCTGGCAGGCATGTATCTGACCAACGAGGAGCAAATCAAAGCATACTGGTATGTAAATCCATTCACCCGCCTGCCTGACTTTTTCGTAGGTGTCCTGCTTTACCAGTTCTACCGGTCATTATGTAATAAAAAACTTTCTTATTCCACCGGAACTTTATTAGAGGCAGGAGCCGTTGCCTTATTTTTACTGTTCTTCCTCTGCGCCGCAGACATTCCTAAAGTCTATCGCTATTCTTGTTATTACTGGTTACCCGTCTCGCTAATCATTCTTATATTCGCCTTACAACAGGGAGGCATATCCCGATTGCTATCCAACCGGTTCTTAATCATAGGCGGAGAAATCAGTTATAGTTTCTACTTGATACATTTGTTTATCATAGATGCATATATGCGAATGTCCGCCCACTATCATTGGCAGATACAATGGACAATAAGTGTCCCCGTCATTCTCTGCATCACCATTATACTCAGCCTGCTTTCTTTTTATTATTTTGAAAAGCCTGCCAACAAATGGGTAAAACGAATATTCACTAAAAAAACAATCATAAATCAACCCCATGGAATTATCAACAAAAACACCACGAATTGAAGTAGTAGACGCTCTCAGAGGTTTTGCCGTAATGGCTATCCTCCTGGTACATAACCTGGAGCATTTCATTTTCCCCGTCTATCCGGAAAGTTCTCCCGAATGGCTTACCATTTTAGATGCCGGAGTATTTAATGCAACATTCTCATTGTTTGCAGGAAAATCTTATGCAATCTTCGCCCTGCTTTTCGGATTCACTTTCTATATCCAATCGCACAACCAGCAGTTGAAAGGAAAAGACTTCGGCTACCGTTTCTTATGGAGAATGGTATTGCTTGCAGGCTTTGCTACTCTCAATGCTGCCTTTTTTCCGGCAGGAGATGTGTTGCTTCTGTTCGTTGTGGTCGGCATCGTACTGTTTATCGTACGCAAATGGAGTGACAAAGCTATTTTAATCACTGCTATCTTCTTCTCACTACAACCGATTGAATGGTTCCACTACATTATGAGCCTTTTCAATCCTGCCTATACCCTGCCCGACTTAAATGTCGGAGCGATGTATGCTGAAGTAGCAGCTTATACCAAAGGTGGAAACTTCTGGGAATTCCTGATAGGTAATGTCACCTTGGGACAGAAAGCCAGTTTGTTTTGGGCTATCGGCGCCGGACGTTTCTTACAAACTGCCGGACTTTTCCTATTCGGCTTGTACATCGGACGCAAACAGTTATTCGTCACCACCGAATCTCATTTGAAATTTTGGGTAAAAGCGCTCATCATTGCTGCTATCAGCTTCGCACCTCTTTACTCTTTGAAAGAGCAAATCATGCAGAGTGACAACAGTCTGATTCAACAGACAGTGGGTACCGCTTTTGATATGTGGCAGAAATTCGCGTTCACTATCGTATTGATTTCCTCCTTCATCCTACTGTATCAGAAAGCTAAGTTTCAAAAAGCTGTTTCCAGCCTCCGCTTTTACGGCAAGATGAGCCTGACAAACTATATTTCCCAATCTGTTCTGGGTGCCATTATCTATTTCCCATTCGGATTTTATCTGGCTCCTTACTGCGGATATACTCTAAGCTTGATTATAGGTATTGTTCTTTGTATCTTACAGGTTCAGTTCTGTAAATGGTGGCTGTCCGGACATAAACAGGGACCATTGGAGACGATATGGCATAAATGGACTTGGATAGGGAGCAAATAAAAAAAGTAACCGTTAGAAAAGAATAAAACCAAAAAGCAGGCCACGAAATACACACAAACTACAAACGAACAACTTACGAAAATGAAACTTAGCGTATCACTCTAAAGCATCAACAAAAGTGTGTATATCCGTAGCCTGCGTGCTTAAATTGAGATGATGCCAATACAACAAGATTCCCGGAAGAATGATTAGAAAGGGGACTTAAAGAATGCAAAGGAAATGAAAGAACTGTACTAAACCGGCTTGAATAGTGGGAAACAGATGCAGGACAGATATAAAGAAGCGCCTCCACAATCTTCGAAAAGACTATGGAGGCGCTATTTATTATTTATTCTGAACTATCAGAAGAAATAGGATCAGATACCCAATGACTTCTTCACTGCTTCAATCTTTTCCATTGCAGCAGACTCGGCAGAAGCATAACAGTTACGGCAACCCATTTCACCTTGTACTTCCATATAGAATTTGATCTTCGGTTCTGTACCTGAAGGACGAACAGAAACTTTGCTGCCGTCTTCTGTGAAATATTGCATGACATTAGACGGTTCCGGCATATCAATAGCAGTTACATTACCTTTATCGTCTGTTTGTTTCAAAGTCTTATAGTCTTTACTCAGAATCACTTTCGAACCACCCAATTCTTTCGGAGGATTAGCACGGAAGTTTTCCATCATAGCTTTGATTTCTTCAGCACCACTCTTGCCCGGTTTCACTACATTCACAGTAAATTCTTTAGAGAATCCGTATTCTACGTAGATATCCAGCAACAACTGATACAAGGATTTTCCATTATCTTTTGCCCATGCAGCAACTTCAGCAATCAAACAGCAAGCTGATACGGCATCTTTATCGCGAACGAAATCTTCGGCAAGGAATCCGTAGCTTTCTTCACCGCCACCGATATATTTCTGTTTGCCTTCACGCAGACGGATTTCACGGGCAATCCATTTAAATCCGGTGTAGCAGTCAAGCATTTCGATATTGTTCTTATCTGCGATTTTCTTGATTAGTTCAGTTGTAACGATTGTCTTCACGCAGAACTCGCCACCTTTAATCTTACCCAGTTGTTTGTACTGTGTCAGAATATAATAAAGGTACATCATACAAGTCTGATTACCGTTAATCAGTACCCATTCGCCTTTATCATCCTTGCAAGCAATACCCACACGGTCAGCATCCGGGTCGGAAGCCATAACGAGGTCAGCATCAATTTCTTTGGCAAGGTTTACAGCCATAGAAAGAGCTTCCGCGTTTTCCGGGTTCGGAGATACGACAGTCGGGAAGTTACCGTCCTTAATCATCTGTTCGGGCACAGTAAATACGTTTTCGAATCCCCACATTTTCAATGCACGAGGAATCAACATCATACCTGTACCGTGGATCGGAGTATAGACAATCTTCATGTCTTTGTGACGGGCGATAGCTGCCGGATCAATAGAAACAGTTTTCACCATATCCAAATAAATCTTATCGATGTCTTCACCGATAATCTGAATCAAATCCGGATTTCCCTGGAATTTAATATCGGCAGCAGAAGCAATTGCATTCACTTCGTCGATGATACCTTTATCGTGTGGAGCCAATACCTGTGCACCATCGTCCCAATATGCCTTGTAACCGTTGTATTCTTTCGGATTGTGAGAAGCAGTCAGAATGATACCGCTCTGGCAACCGAGGTGACGGATGGCGAAAGACATTTCCGGTGTCGGACGCATGTCGTCAAACAGATATACTTTGATACCATTGGCAGAGAAAATATTAGCAGAAGTCTCCGCAAACAAACGGCTGTTGTTGCGGCAATCGTGACCTACTACTACAGAAATCTGCGGCAGGTCTTTGAAGTTCTTTTTCAGATAGTTGGAAAGTCCTTGAGTGGCAGCACCTACCGTATAGATATTCATACGATTGCTACCTACACCCATAATACCACGCAGACCACCAGTACCAAATTCAAGATCTTTGTAGAAAGCTTCAATTAGTTCGGTTTTATCATCGTTTTCCAACATACGCTTCACTTCAGCCTGGGTTTCAGCATCATAAGCCGGGGTTAGCCATTTTTCGGCTTTTTCAGTGACCTGTTTAATAAGTTCCTGATTTTCCATTTCGATTGTTATTTATTGGTTAATGAATTATTTATTATCAATTTCTTGAGCACACAAATGTAAAATAATAAGTTTATAATTCCTATTCTTTTAATTGAAATTTGAGAATTAAGAATTAAAAAGCGATATACTTAATACCTAATATCTCATACTTAATATCTATTCTTGTGGCACTTTATATCTGTCACCAGTCTGCTTGACATATTCCTGCAAGAATTCTTTCGGATATCCGGGACGCATCACTCCGGCAGGTTGTCCAATAGAATTACGCTCAAACTGACCGTCTTTAACACGTTTCACCACTCCATCATTGTACTTCACAATCAAGAATGTACCCAATTGTTTCCAAGTATCGAAAGTGCTCTGTGCAGTCATATTTGTATAGTTTGTCAGAAAGTCAACCGCTGCGTTCTTATCTTTTGCCAGCAGTTTGGCAGCCATTTCTTCAATGCCTTCCTGTGCATTGTTGAAAGTAGTTTCCATTTCTTTCTGCGCTTCCCGTACATCACCGATCATCAAATCATAACGCGGATAGACCATATTAGATACCCAGTTGAAAATCCAGAAAGCAGAATTCCAGGAGAAAGTAATATAATCGGCCCCATCTACACGGGTATAACATACCGGCACTTTAGTAGCACAACAATAAACCGGGGTAAATACAGCCATGTTCGCATCATCCACACCAAACCAAAGTACACCGCCTATCGGGTCCGGCTTATGAGCCCGCATTTGTGCAACAAATACAAACCCGCTTTGTTGAATGGAAATCGGACGTTCGTTGAAATATTCCTGGCCATCTACCTTGAAGTTCAGAGGAGAAAGACGGTAAGGTGTCTTATAAGGTCCGGCTCCAAAATCATTGGAGATGTCAAGGGGCGTTCCTTCATAATGGTCGCGCATCATATCTTTCACATCTTGCACGGATAACTTATGTTTCGGTTTCACAAAAAGAGGCATCGGCGTATTGGTCTTTCCCTCAATGTAAGGAAGATAATCTTTTCCGTTATCTGTGAACTTATTAAAATAGCTCCACACACGAGCCTCACAGAAACGGCGGGCACCAAAATCAAGAGGCGCATAGGCTAATGAGAAGCTAAAGTCTTTGTTTACTCCATTAAAATATCCCTTCTCGCGGGCAAAAGAAACGACATCCGGAGAGTACATGCAGTTTTCCTTGTCGTTCATATCAAACTGGTGGATACGTGACTGGTTGGCATGGGCCGAAATGCAATCATCGGGCACACGTACAGCTACCCAAACTGCTCCACGGATGCCGGGACCTTTACCAATCATTTCCATAATCCATATTTCGTTCGGATCGGCAATAGTAAAGGATTCTCCTTCGCTATAATAGCCGTATTGCTGCACTAAGTCGGTCATGATCTTAATTGCTTCACGGGCAGTGCGCGAACGTTGCAAACCGATATAAATCAGACTTCCGTAATCGATAATCCCTGTAGAATCGGCCAATTCCGGACGTCCGCCGAAAGTTGTCTCACCAATGGTAACCTGATATTCATTCATATTACCGACTACATTGTAAGTCTGGCGTGCCTGCTCTATTTCTCCCAGATACTTGCCGGTATCCCATTCATAAACTTTCAGCATCGTACCTTTTGGATAGGTAGCAGCCGGATAATGATAAAGTTCTCCGAATAAGCCATACGAGTCGGCAGAATAGGAAACAATCGTCGAGCCATCGGCAGACGCATTTTTTCCGACAATCAGGTTGGTGCAGGCGAAGGTGTTCGCCACAGCCGCCATCAATACGGCGGCACAAAGAATAATTCTTCTCTTCATAATAAATATATGATTCACTTTTAATAATTTACCAAACAAAGCTTTCACGGGCCACTGTTTCATTCCCACAATAGTCGGTCACTGTAAATTCAACAGTATGCTTGCCTCCTTTCTTTACGCGTTTGGGGTCCAATGTACATTCCCAGTACGATTTCACAATATTGGGACGTCCGAAAAGCGCATACTTCCCGTCAATCGTTCCACGATAGGAAGCAATTCCCGCGCCCTGATCTTTCAAACGATAGACAATCTTTCCGTTTCTTCCCCACTGATTCTTGTTGACAGGGATAATCTCCGGCGGGATGGTATCGATGGCAACAGTGTAAGTTCCCAACTCCCGGATAGATGCTTTCATGTATCCGTCTTCATACTTTCCGCCTACGCTGTACTTTCCTCCTTTGGGAGTTATGCGGGCCACATAATATTTCGTCGTATCGGCAATTGGTTTTCTACGCAACCCGATACACAACTCACAAGCTGCATGCAGCGGAACCGCCTTATCATTCAGCTGATAAGTAAAAGCAACGGCACCACTATCCGCCTTCACCTGATAATTGAGGGGAACATCATCATACAACATTCCTTTCGGAACAACCAGGTTCAATCCCGGTTCTTGCAGATAATTAGTCTTATTCCAGGTAAAATAATATTTCTCCCGATGATTCAACGGTTCAATCGGCTGTTTCCGACCCCGTACGGTGAAACTATATTTGGAAGTGTTTCCGAAAGCATCTTTTAATGTATATAAGAACTGATAGTCCCGTTCCTCATCAATTGTCACCAAGCCACGGTTATCATTCGATGCTTTTAGCAGACGCAAAGTGTTGCCCGGATCAATGAATGATTTCATATATTGCCCATAAGTCCAGGAATTAATCATCCGGTTCTCTTCCTGCGAGAAGCGATCTACGGTGCTACGAAATATTTCATTTCCATCTACCGTAAGTACAACCGAATAAACTCCATAATGGTTATTCACTCCATCCATGTAATCGTATGCTTTGATCCCCACACCTATCACTCCCCATGCTTCCACCGGACGCTCACTATTGGGAAGGATGGTTTTATTCTCTTGCTTTCCATCCACTACTCCTTTACCCAGTTGTGGAAAAAATAGGATACCATCCGCTTTCGGAGCACGCGTATCTTTTATTTTCGATTGAAAGAAAGGCATAGGGTCAATATAATCTCCCGATTCCGTTTCAAATACATCCAGGTGAAGATGCGGACCGAACGAATATCCGGTATTTCCGCTCCATGCGATCTGCTGACCTCCTTTTACCGGATATTCTTCCGGTTCGGGAACAATCTCTACTTCCCAGCTTTCTTCTTCATATTGAAGTTTCTCCACCCTTTCGGCAATGGGAGAAACAAAACCACTCAAATGGCGGTTGATCGTTGAATAGCCATTGTGATAACAGACATCAAGTACATATCCCGAACCATTCGTGACGCGAATACGCGAAATATAGCCATCAGCGAGAGCACGAACGGGTTTACCGATAACTCCGCCTGTCTTAAAATCCAGTCCGCCGTGGAAGTGATTGGAGCGAATTTCTCCAAAGTTCCCACTCAATGTAAGAGGAAAGTCAAAAGGAGGTACAAAGGTTACTTGCTTCTTCTCTTGTCCATACCCTCCGATGCAGCAAGCCAACATCAAAGCAGTGATATATCGTCTCATCATTCCGTTCACTTTTTTACTCCCGCAAATGTACACTATTCCCACTAAACTATGAAATATCCGAGGAGAATGATGACCGTAGATACTAGTTAATATTTCTTTTTAATGTTATATTCATTGCAAATTAGTAGTCATTATGTTATTTATATTAGTACTTTTGTAGCCGTTTTTTAATTATAATTAAAAGTTAGAAACTCAATGAGAATGTATGTAAAAGTAATGGCAGCGGTCATTGCATGTATATTGCTGAGTGGAGAAGCGCTCTCGGCATTTGCAACTACCCCCGCTACAGAAAATCTGAGTTGGTTTAAAAAGAAAAAGAAAAAACCAGAAGAGAAAGAAGAGAAGAGTAAAAGCGACTACGAGAAATTAGTGGAAGACAGTAAAACGACCAAAGGGATGTTTGCTGTACATCAAAAGAAGAATGATTATTATTTTGAAATTCCCACCTCACTTTTGGGACGTGACTTATTAGTTGTCAATAAGCTGCAACGAGTTCCTACCGAACTTAATGATGCGGGTGTAAACCGCGGAGTAAACTATGAAAACCAGATGGTTTGCATGGAATGGGACAAAGCGACGGGCAAACTAATGTTACGCCAACAACGTCCATTACCTCTGGCCCCCCAAACGGACGCTATCTTCCGTTCGGTAAAGGATAATTTTATCTCTCCGCTGATTGCCGCATTCAAGATCGAAGCAGTCAATGCAGATTCTACGGCATTAGTAATCAAGGTGAATGATATTTATGATGGTACGGAAACCAGTATCAATAACGTATTTACCAATATTAATCTGGGTACTTCGGCTATCAAGAATTTATCACGTATTCTATCCATCAAATCCTTTTCAAACAATGTCGTGGCAACTTCCGAGTTGACTACCCGGGTAACGGAAGGTACTACTACTGTTTATGTAACGGTGGAAGTTAGTTCTTCTATTCTCTTATTACCCGAGAAGCCGATGATGGGACGATTCGACAATCAGAAGGTCGGTTATTTCACGAATCCGTTATTAAGTTTTAGTGATGCGCAGCAGCGTACGGATAAGACACAGTATATCACCCGCTGGCGTATGGAACCCAAACCGGAAGATCGGGAGGCTTATCTGAAAGGTCAGATGGTAGAACCTGCCAAACCTATTATCTTCTACATTGACAATTCAACTCCTTACCAATGGCGTTCGTACATTAAGAAAGGTATCGAGGACTGGCAGATTGCCTTTGAAAAGGCTGGTTTCAAGAATGCGATTATCGCCAAAGAAATCACGGACAGTATGCATGTAGACATGGATGATGTCAATTACTCCGTACTGACTTATGCTGCTTCGGAAAAGAAAAATGCAATGGGACCTTCTCTGTTAGATCCCCGTTCCGGAGAAATCCTGGAAGCTGATATTATGTGGTGGCACAATGTGCTTTCTATGGTACGTGAATGGATTACTGTCCAGACCGGAACTGTGTGTCCGGAAGCACGCAATGTACAATTGCCTGATGCTTTGATGGGAGATGCCATTCGATTCGTCGCCTGTCATGAGGTAGGCCACTCATTGGGACTCCGTCACAATATGATGGGATCATGGGCTTTCCCGACGGATTCATTACGTTCCGAAGCATTCACTTCCAGAATGAATTCTACCGCTTCATCTATCATGGATTATGCACGATTCAATTATATCGCACAACCAGGAGATGGCGTGAAAGTTCTTTCTCCGCATATCGGTCCTTATGACATGTTTGCTATCGAATATGGTTATCGTTGGTACGGAAAGAAGACTCCGGAAGAAGAAAAGGATATTCTTTTCGATTTCTTGAGTAAACATACAGACCGTCTTTACAAATATAGTGAGGCACAAGATGTACGTGACGCCGTAGACCCGCGTGCCCAGAACGAAGATTTGGGAGACGACCCGGTTCGTTCGACACAACTTGGCATTGCTAACTTGAAACGAATCGTTCCGCAAATTCTTCAGTGGACTACTACCGGAGAAAAGGGACAGACTTATGAAGAAGCGTCACGCCTCTACTATGCCGTCATCAACCAATGGAACAATTATCTATATCATGTACTTGCCAATATCGGCGGTATTTATATTGAAAACACCATAGTAGGCGACGGAGTGAAAACCTACACATTTGTTGAAAAAGAAAAGCAACAGGCAGCCCTGAAATTCCTAATGGATGAAGTCCTGACATATCCTAAATGGTTATTTGATACGGAAGTCGGGCAATATACTTATCTGCTCCGCAACACTCCGATCGGAAAGCTAGTAAATGCAACCACTCAAATCATTAAGAATGCACAAGCCTATATTCTTTGGGATTTACTAGGCAATACCCGCCTAATGCGTATGATTGAGAATGAATCCGTCAACGGTAAGAAAGCATTCACGGTAGTTGAACTAATGGACGGACTCCACAAAAATATTTTCGGTATTACTGAACGCGGAGGTATCCCTAACGTTATGGAACGCTCTTTGCAGAAAAACTTTCTGGATGCATTACTTACCGCTGCCGCAGAGCCCGAAGCTGTAAAAATCAACAAGAAGATCGCCAACGAACATTTTTTGCTTGACCATACCACTCCTTTCTGTAGCTGCTATGCTGCCGAACAACGTGCACTTCGTCAAGAAGACCGCATGGGTGCTCCACGTGTACTCAATTTTTACGGAAGTCAACTTAACCGCATTTCAGATGCCATTTCTGTAAAACGTGGTGAATTATTGCGTATCAAGAAGTTATTGCAAAATCGTCTGGGGACTTCCGATACCGCTACACGTTATCATTATGAAGATATGATTTTACGTATTAATACCGCTTTGGGAATCAAGTAAAACAAACCTGTTAATTAAACTATCTTACAATTAATGAGAATCAAATTTTTGTGCATTATTATATGCTTATTTGTGAATGCACTGGTTTTTGCCAGTGCTACCAACCACACGATAACTGGTGTTGTCATTTCTGGTGAAGACAATGAACCTCTAATTGGTGCTTCTGTATATGTTCACGCCGATGATCTGAAAAAAGCCGGAGTATCACAAAC